>Ga0224555_1002278_pt1 | contig 23094 bp, 21 predicted proteins | sample 714S23034metaG_FD_180687 | JGI IMG/M metagenome (GOLD analysis project Ga0224555, IMG submission 180687) | Peat soil microbial communities from Stordalen Mire, Sweden - 717 S2 30-34 | ecosystem: Environmental > Terrestrial > Soil > Wetlands > Peat | place: Sweden: Norrbotten County, Stordalen...
CAACGAAGCTCTGATCTGCGTGCTGAGGCTGCGAAAGAAGAACAACGAGATAAGCGGCAGGAAAGCAAAGCCCGGGGACTACATTCCTATCCAGGTCAAGTTCACCTACAACCACAAGTACATCCTACAAGCCTTGGAGGAGAATCGCCCGATCACCTACCGATTTATCCGCATCGACGGCACCTGGAACGTTCAGGCGATCGTTGATCTCCCATCCGTTCCCATCATCACGGACGCCAAGAACGGCTCCATCGGGGTGGACCAGAACCCGCTCTGCATCGCGGCCGCCAGTCTCAAGCCGGACGGCAACCTCGAAGATATTCATGTTCATAAGCTGACCCAGGGCCACCGTTCTGCCGACCAGGCCGAATACGAGCTGTCCCAGGTGGTCTGCAGCCTGGTGGAGCAGGCGGTGATTACCAAGCGGCCCATTGTCATCGAGGAGCTGGACTTCCCGCAGATACAACGGGAGTTGAAGAGCTGTGGGCTGAACCGCGTTCTGTCCAGGTTCAAGTACTCCCTGTTCCAGAAGCTGCTGTATGGCCGGGCCGCCAAGTATGGGGTCGAGGTGATTGAGGTCAACCCGGCCCTCTCCTCCATCATTGGCTGGATCAAGTTCGGCTACGGCTACGGCCTCAGCCGGCACCAGGCCGCCGCCATCGCCATCGGGCGCCGGATCACCCGGCCCGGTGGCAAACGATTTTCCGAGCGCATCCGCGCGCGACTAACGCCGGGGCATCCGGCCGCGCGCAAACTCTCCAGAGACGCCTCCCCCGAACCTGCAAGGAAGAGGACGGAGCACGACTGGACAGGATGGAGGCGCTTAGGAAAGCTGTTGGCAAGAGAACCTTCGAAGATCAAAGGTGCCATGACTAAGAAGCCGCCGGCAGCGAGCCGCCATGAGGCAAAGAAGCAGGGGCACAGCCCCTATCCCTTGGGACAAACAAAAACTCCCATCGAGATGGACGCTTCCGAGACGGGTCCAAAAGATCCGTCGGCCAACCGCAGGGGAACAGTATATGCCCCCGCGTAACCTGAACATCCGTAAAGGTTTTAATGAAACAGTATACTATGAACGACGAATTCTTTGCTGAAAAAGAGACAAAAAGTGGCATTCTCACGATAGCCGTGAAGCCTATGACAAGGGAGCAGGCCCGGGAGGCATACCCTTACCGGCCCGCCAGCAAATACTCAGAGTCCCGCTTCGGAGGCAACACTCTTTACGACGATATTTGTCTCCTGCTTAACGGCCTGGCTGCACGCTGCCGGATGTGCCAGGCTCCCACTAAGAACCAGTATCTGGTGGAGGGAATGTGCCCGGATTGCAACGGACGGTCTCAAGCCCACGGAACAAATCCACACGAGAAGGCGCCTGGCGCCTAAGAGAAATACCAGCCTTTTGCCCTCAAAGAGTTTGCCCCGATGTCACGCACGCGGTAACAGAGTATTAGCCCTCAACCACAATGCAGGCCACGCGATAGGTATCCCGGTGCCGCATCTTCCTCATCTCTTCAGATCCCTCTTCTGAAATGGCCTTGTCCAGGACGGTCATGAAATAGGAGCGGCTGGTATCGAGAACGAACGAGTCCTTCTCCATGCTTTTCAGCCACTCCTGGGTGTTCTGCAGCAAATACTGCAGCAGCTCATCCATGATGGCCCGGCGCCGCGCATGGTCCGCGCCCATGGACGCCGCGGCTTCCTTTGACACTATGGCCTTGACCTCAACGTAAGGAAGGAGGTGCATGACGGCTCCTTCCGGCGTTCTGATCTGCGGATTCCATTGCCGGCAGAGAGCCAGCAGCGTTTCCTGGGTCACCGACGTCAAAATCTGGTCCAGAATGCCGCGGTACAGCCGCTGGCGAACGAGGCCCCGTTTGGTTCTGGGATTATTCAGGAACGGGCTCAAGCGCGGCAGCGTCTCGATCTTCCGGGTGAACAGGTCCAGCGCGTTGGCGTCGAGCGGCAGGAAACCCAGCTGAGTCGCAAGAGGCTTGGGCAAGCCGGATTTGGCGATGAAAGCTTCGTCCAGCTCCGGTTTTACCGGATTCTGCAGTTCGCGGACGCGCTGGGGCTGGTACACACGGAAGAAGACTTCGGCCATGAGGTTGAAGTTTAGCCCGGTGCCGGCAAGAGTAACAAACGGGCAGAGCTTCTTCTGGATGTTGGACACCAGTTCCTGCTCCTTGATGCATTCCTTGAACCGGTTCAACTGCTCCATGCTCGGGCGCACCGGAAAGATGTAGTCCACCGGGCCCAGCTTGAGCGTCAGCCGCTCCGCGCGCTGGCCGCGCCCCGCGATCAAGGCCGCAGCCTCCTCACTCAGCTTGAAGGAGGCGCTCGTGTAGGAACCAACCCAGGTTTCTTTGCACCCGGAGAAGAAGACGAAGAGCTTCCGGCAGGCGGCCATGTAGGACAGGGTGAAGAGTTTTCGGGCCGGCTCGGAGAAACCTTTGCCCTTCTGGAAAAGCGCCTGCTCGGCCGCCTCCTGGCACAAAGTGAAAGGCTGCACGGAAACGTCGCGGAGGCCCTTGCAGAACTCACCCCATTCCGCCACCAGCTTCTCCTCGTGGTACAGGTACGGCACTGTCCGGTCGAACCTGCCGGTTGTCATTTCATAAATCCACTCCACCTGCAGGCGCCGCATGACCTCTTTGGAGTGGAGCGTTTGCACCAGCGGGCGGAGCTTTGGATGCTTTTCCAGCACATCCAGCAGGTCCGTGACCAAGGACGGGACGTACGGATTTTCGAGGAGATTTTCCCATTGGTGATCGCTCAGGCCGCGGAGCGTTTCAAAGGGATGCGTGTGCCCCAAAAGGCTGATGCGGAGAATATCCAGCGCCAGCGGAATAAGCCTTTGCTGCGATTCCGCAAACAGCCCCGTCCCCAAAATGCTTTTGAGGTTCTCAATGAACTCCGATTCCACCGGCATAATCAGCCGGTTGCCTGCATCAGAAAGCTGGATGTGCTTATCACTCATGGCTTGGCTCCTGTCATTTCCGCGAATACGTCCAGCACCCCAACCTCATGGACAAGATGGTCGGCCTCGGTCAGCCCAGCCGCATCCTCCTCCAATCTGTAGTACCATGGAGGGGTTGGAAGCTGAAACGCATCAATGATGTGGTTCAGATCTATGTCCTGCTCCCCTACTTGGACGCCATAATCGCAGGGGAGCTGGCCAACCAGAAAGGTTTTGCAGCGGCACCCCACCATGCGCAAGGTCCGCCCGACGAACGTGCCGTAATCGCAGAACAGCGTTTCATAGGCGGTGCGATTGGGCATTCTGAGCCGGATCATCAGGATGTAGCCCTCCTTGGGAACAACCAAAGACGATCTATCCGGGTTCAGTTCGATGCTTTCCATACTTCTATGTCCGCTTCTGCGAGGCGCGACAGATACATTATAAGGTCTCCTTTCCAACCTGAAACAGGACGAGGCAGAAAAGTAGGTGGCTTCGTTGAGGATTGTGTTGCGGGCACTATAATGTCTTTGCAGCCCCACTGGCAAAGGGCAGGCAGGAGCTGAATAGGAACATGTTTACCGACGAAAAGAAAGAAGTATCCCTGGTGGTTGCGGACCCCGATGCGGCCAAGCCGGCCCGCAAGGAGAACGCGCTCAAAAAGCTGCTCAAACAGCTGCAATCCACCGGAAATCCGCCGCTGGAGGGCGAAGAAGTACTTCCTCCAAAGCTTATCGGCGACGGCAACTACCACTGGTATCCGCTGGCCTGGACGCGCTGGCTCGTGAAATGGGAGCAGCTCAAAACGATGGTGCTTTTTGGCATTGTGGTCGTCCTCCTGCTCATCTGGCTGGTCATCTCCCACCGAGACAACATTCAGGTGGGCTTGCCCCAGCCGGCTGAGGAGATGTTGCTGACCGCCAACAAGTTCTCTTCCTTTGACCGGCAGAACATGGAGTCCTTCATGCATTTTGTCATTTGCGCCGCCAACGAGTCATCCGAGGAAGGAAACCCCAGCGTTGCCCTTCTGCAGGGGTCCATTGAGCCCTCCATTTTCATGCAACTGAAGCAGCGCACCGCGGTCAAAAAGACAGCCATCGGAACGCCGCCTGACGAGCTGCCCATCTACACCATGTACCTCTCAAAGTTCACCCGCTGGCGCTATAATCCTGCGAAAAGGGTTGTCGAGGCAGAAGCAATGGGCTTTCGCATGATGAACACCATTGCAGGCAAGAGCACCATGGAACCCTACAGGGCCATGATGGATGTGTTTCTGGAGCCCACTTCCAACCGGAATCGCTGGGGGTACTACGTGCAGAAGTTCGACGAGTACTACGGCTCGGCCGCCGACACCTTTGATGCCGAACTGCGTGATAGCGATCGAGCCAAGTTTTAGGTATGGAACAGACACCCTACACAAATTTTTGGAAGGAAGAGCCTGAAAACCAGCGCCAGGCCTGGCGTCCTACCGACGAATCGCGCCGCCGCCTGCAGATGTTCGGCTTCATTCAATTTCTTCTCCTGGGCGCCATCGTGGTGCTGGGAATGATGATTGCCAGGGAGACCAAAAGGGTTCCCCGCATTTATGCGCAGCTGCCGAACGGGCTGGCGTTTGAAACAACCGAGTCCCATCCCTACATTCACAGGCTGGCGCGCATGGAGCTCGTCAACAACACCCTCGCGCTGCTCTACTACCAGGAGGGCGCCAACAACTACCTTGGGTACCTGACCAACAACGTCAGAAAGACCATCTTGGCGGATGTTGTGCGCGGCATGGCTTTGGCCAAACAGAAGACCAACAGCACGGTCCAGCTCACCATTGACGAAACCTTTGAAACTTCCTCCAGCCCGAGCACCTTCGAGGCCATGACCAAAGGGACTCTCATTCGGCGGGAAAAGGCATCCTCCAGACAGGCGCCCATCTATCTCCACACCCGGTGGATCTTTGCGGACAATCACTATGTTCTTACCGGAATCATGGAATCAACTCCGGGCGATTACAACGAACTCTTTAACATCGAGAAGGCCCGCCTGCAGAACCTGACGCCAGAGCAATTGAAGCAGGAGCTCAATATCCGACGAAACGAAGGCATACCATTGCCTGAACAGAACATAGGGAAACTATAAAATCCAAGAGAGAAACAATGAAACAGATCACACCATTCCTTTTAGTGGCGGGCCTGGCCGGCTGGGCCATGGCCGCGGCCGCGGATGATTTTTCCAACCCCTCCAACCCGTACGCGTACGCGCCCCCGCTCTCCGACAACGTGCGCCTCTCTCCCAGGGTCATCGAATGCGTTTACGCCATGCCCGAGCAAATCACGAAGCTCATCTTTCCCAAGCCCATCGATGAAGTTTCCGTCAACAGCATGATGGTGAGCATTACGCGGAACCAGCCCGACAGCAAGGAGAACTACCTGCTGCTCTCGCCCAAAGTCGCCCAGGGCGACATCGACATGCACGTGGTCATGGATGGCCAAACCTACACCTTCCGCCTTCTTATCGGAAACAAGATGGTCAACTACCGCAAAACCTACACGGTCAAAGGCGCGTCGGCGGCATCCCACAGCGTCATGCATGTGCCGCCGTTGGCGCCGAGCGAAATCAATACGGTCAATCTGGTCAAGATGATCACCCAGGCAGCGCACGAGCCTAACTACGCCGAATCCATCAGCCAGGATATGGGGGTCAGCGCCCAGGGGAGGCAGTACCTTTGGAATGGCATGGAAGTCACGCTCCTGGAAGCCTGGCACTACTACAAGCAGGACGTCGTCATTCTGCACCTGCAGGTGCATAATCCCACCAGCAAGGCCCAGTACCTTTCCGCCACCCAGATCGAGCCCTATGTGGCCAACACCAAGTTTGAGCCGCTGCTGACCCAGCAAGCCACCAAAGTCCTTCTGCCCGGGCAGTCGGACGACAAATACCTGTTCCTCCAGGGCTATGCCCTGGACATCGACGACATCCATTTCGAACTCCGCCTGCCGGCGACCGGCACCCAACTCAAACCGGAATAACTACCCATGGACATTAAAGACCTCTTTAAGTTTACCCGTACCAAGCCGGACGGAAAGCACGGTCTTGGTTTCGGAGTCATTCTCCTGGTCATGGGAGCCACCGTCATCTTCCTCCTCTACACTGCCAAAGTGGTCAAGTGGGCGCCAAAACGCGAAACCGGGGTTAAGATTGCCACGCCCAGCAGTGAGAGGGTGCGCAAAGGCGGGAACCCAGTGGCCAAGCCCTTTGTGCTGCCCAATTCACTGGCTGAAAGCTCTTCGGGGCCTCAGGGAAGCATGACTTTGGAGCGCGCCTATCGCCAATCGGAAATGCAGAAAGCAGAAGAGAAGGCCAACGAAGAGGCGGCAACCAACGACCCTTCCAAAGGCTGGATCCCTGTCGTTCATCCCAATGACTTGCCGGTTGACGCCTCAGCTCAGGCGCAGGTTGGCCCGGGCCACCTGACCACGGATCCCATGCTCCGCCAGCGCATGCGGCTGCAGAGAGGCAACCAGGGCAACCAGGGCAACAACAATGGAACCGGAGCCACGACAGGCCCGCTCAACGTCAGCTCGCCCTATGGGCCCAACATCATCGACGGGCAGTCGCTGGACGGCATCAAGTTCTACTATGTTGACGAACTCGTCGCGGTGAAAGAACCCCAGGCCCCCAAGCAAGGCAGCATGAGCGGCTTCGCCACCCATCACTTCCTCCCTCGAGGTTATCGAATACCGGTTATTCTCATCGATAGGATCAACACCTCGCTGGGAACCCTGCCTGTGGAAATGGCAGTGGCCAAGGACGTGGAGTGGAACGGAAGGCTCCAAATCCCATTTGGCTGGCGCATATTCGGAACCGCGTCGGCGGGCACCGGAGTCAAAGTCAACGTCCGCGCCAACATGATTCTGGATCCAGTGGGCAAAGAGTACCCCATTACAGGCCTGGTGCTCAACACGGCCCTGGAGCCGGGTTTTGACGGCTATCCCACGCCCGACCCGCTCCTGCTCCAACTGCTTCCGATCGCGCAGCAGACCATTGGCACGTTCATGTCCGCGGCCCAGGATACCACCACCCAGCCCACGCTGGTCAGCGGAGGAGCCTTAGGCACCAGCACTTTGTCGGGCAGCCAGCAGGTCTACACGCTGGATGCCAAGAACTCGATTCTGCAGGGCACGGCCCAGGCCCTCACCATGCTGATGAACCAAAAAGTCCAGGAGCTGCAAAAGCTGTATCCTCAGGGCGAAATTGTTGAACGCGGCTCCCTCGGATTGTTGCTGGTGACATCGCCTTTGGACCTGAACCTGGGCCGGATAGCCGGGAGCACCAATTTTCTGACCAAAGAGGAGGCCACTCCCACTCCCAACTCTATTTCCATCAAACAGCAGCAGCAGTTCGTCGGACCAAACACTGCAAACCTCAACCAGCTCATCAACCAAGCTCAAAACGCCGTACCTGGCTTGAACTTGAACAGCTTGACGCCAACAGTGCCAGCGGCGTCGGCCAACCTACTTCAGCCATCTATTACTCTATCACCAGCCGCGAAAGGACTAGAATAAAACACAACCGCTTTAAAATATGAATATGACAATGAAAACATTCGGAATCACCGCCGCGCTTGCCACGCTCGTCGCCACTGGATGCGCCAGCCACAAGGCGACGAAAATGGTAGTTAACCCCTATCCGGCCCAAGCCACGGTGCAGGTTATTCCTCCGCAGGGAAAGCCAGAGCCAAAAGTGGCAACCATAGAGGAGCAATCACTTCCAGCCTACGTCAACCCGGTCATCGAAGAGGTTGAGATGGCCGAATTTATTGACTCCGATGGGGGTTTACACCTGCCCAGCAAAATGCTGGTCATTCGTACCCCTGGCCACTGGAACCTTGAGGCCGCCAAAAGGGGCAACCAGTACTATATTCCGGCTGACAACATGCCCACCGTACTGGCGCCGCCGTCCAAGAGCTACTACGATTACATCACCGCCAAGAAGAACGGAGCCGTACCGACTGCTTCCTTGGATGTGTCCGCCGTCCATGTCACAGGATTTACGCTCAGGTCTGAAGAGGATCAAGCCAAAGCGGTGCTCAAACCCGGAGAAACCCTGTCCTTCGACCCTTACCTGGGCTGGATCGCCATTCCCACCGCGTTACTGCAGCCCGGTGGCAGCTTGAACCAACCGGAGGCCGCCACTCAGTCCAGGCCCATGCCGCCGCCGCAGAAGGCGCCCGAAGCTCAACCATCCACCGGCGACATTCCAGTGTCGGCGGCACCTGCGACGGAAGCGCCGACCCGCAGCAAAGAGCAGGAAGTGAAGCGGATACTGGATGACGCGTTCAAGGACGCCGGCGCGTCCCAGCCAAAACCCAACCCGTAATGTCTATGGCCGACAACACCGTCAAAATCACGCTCGAGCTTCCCAAAGCATTTCATCAGCAGGTGCTTTCGCGCAAACCGGCCTGGCTGACGTGGACCGAGGAACAGTTTTTCGCCAGGATGCTTGCGCAGGGAAATTTCGATGACTTCTTCCAACAGTTCTCGGAATGCGAAGAGAAGATGATTGAGACGCAAAAGGAGTACCGGGAGAAGATGAAACAGATCGGGCAAAAACTGGGCGTGCCGATTGATCCCCTTCAGGAGATCCGCAGAAAGCCAGTCAAAGCGGCCGCCAAGGCGCCAGCCAAGCCGGCTGGCAGCGGGGCGCCAGCCGATAAGCCAGCACTTTCAGCCGAAAAACCATCATCCACCTCAAAAATATGAAGAAACGCTTACTTTTAACCCTCGTGACCCTTCCATTCCTGGCGGGGTGCTATTACCCATCGCAAAATCCCTCCGTTGGGCAGACATCGCCTTTCGACACCACAACCATGCTGGTCGGCGCGGGCGGCGCCGCGGCGGGCGGTTTTGCCGGGAACGCCATCAACAAAACCTGGGGCGCTCCCGTCGGCGCCGCAGTCGGCGGACTCGGGGCGGCCGGCTTGACCGCCATGATCCAGAACAACGCCCAGCGCGACAAGATGGAAGCCTACGAGGAGGGAAAACGCGAAGGCCGTGTGGAGGTCTATGACGAGTGGTGGGACGACGTGGCCGTCTTCAGCGACCCCCTGGACACCGCCAAGAAAGGGCCCAAAACTCGCCAAATCGACCTGCCGTCTGGAAGCTATGAAAGCGTGCCATACCTGGATAGGACATATCCATACATGGTATCACCAAAACCTTAAGCCGCGGTTGCAGGCGACACTCCGCGAGCCTTACCTTAAAAGGAGAGGATAAAATCTATGAAACGGATACTCGCCATTTTGATCACGTTAGCCAGCACCGCCGCTGCTCTGCAGGCTCAGATACCCACCATTGACGTTAGCTCGCTCCAGCAGCTGTATGCGCAATACCAAACCATGCAGCAACAGCTTGGAACCGCGAAAAACATTCTCAGTACTTCAACTTCGATCCTGAACCAGGAACAGAGCATCTACAACAATGCTTTGGGCAATTTTGGACTCAGCTCCGCCAACATCAACAGCTGGCTCAGCAGCTTTCTTCCTTCCCAGAACGCCTGGCAATCCCAAGGCAACTGGTTTTCGAACTACACGCTGACTCCGGTCCAGAGTTTCAACAACAACGTGGGCTACTGGGCCAACCAGATCGGCGGAGCAGGGGTGGTGGTCGACATGCAGACATGCTGGCAAGGCTCTCTCGCCAACGTGAACGCCGGCACCGCCAATAAGAACGAGCAGAACATTGCCTTGGCCGGCTACAACGCCCACCTGGTGGACAACGCCCGGACCTCCGCGGCGTACAGCAGCAATATTGTGCAACAGTCCCAACAGGTGCTCACCAACCTGGCTTCAAGCACCAACGGCGGAACCAACGGAACCATTATTCAGCAGGCGGCCGCCCAAAACACGCTGATCTACCAGCAAACGGCCCTGCTGGACAAGATGAAGGGCGACATCAACGATGCCAGCGTCGCCGAAGCGGCCGCGCGCGACCACGAACTTAAGGCAAAGAAAGACGCCCAGGACGCTCAAGACGCCCAGGACAACAGCGGACCAGATTAAGCCATGAAAAAGGCACTTTCCATCGTCGCCGTTCTGTGCAGTGCCTTGGCTGCCCAGGCCCAGACCAGCACAAACCTTGTGGACCAGCTGGCTCAGCAGGCTCAAACCCGCATCAACAACTACGAAATGGGCGCCGACGTGGCCGCCGACCAGGCCATTTACGCAGCCAACTACTGGAACGATACCTTCTGGGATACGTTCTGGGTCACTAATTCCCAAAACGGCATTTGGTCGGATATGCGCATTATCCGCATTCATTGCACCAATTGCATTGCCCACATGGCCGGTTCGCTCGCCTGGCTTACTGCTGTGACCAAGGTTGAGGGAACTAACGGGCATGAACCCAGCGTCACCTACACGGACACCACCGACAGCTATGGTAACATAACGAGCTATACCGTCACCGGCACCCTGGATCACAAGACCTATTCAGGAACTGAAAGCACCCTCTCGGCAGCTCTGTCCGATGTGGAAGTGCCGCTCTTTAAATATTGGGTCTCAGAAAACATAACGGACCCCAACGGGCAATATTACCCGCAGGACACCAACATTATCTATCACACGCTGGTCAACTCCAGCGCCTACCAGCTTGCCACGGCGTCAGAGACCGCGGCGCCGCCGCCGGACACTTCCCTGCTCTCTCTTCTGCTGAGCGATTCACAGGCATCGAATAATGTCAGCGGTCTGGAAACCAACAACATTGACACGGGCACGGACAATGCATTGGGATCAACCAACTATTCCCAGATATACCAGTCCATGCAGGCCTGCGGCGCCATTATCCCCATGAGCGCCGTGAAGGAGCCATCGGACGCCGTGACGTCGATTCTCGCCATCTACAACAACATAAACACCAGCCCCATTGCTTTGCGCTCCGACATACTTCAGTACGACTTCAACAGCTTTTTCAACAATGGCGGCTGGAATGGCAACACATATGTATTCCACTCAATGTCACACGGACGAGCCTGGAATACCCTGATGAACAACTACTCCACCACGATCAACAACCTTGACGACTATTTCACTTTTATAGACACGGCCCTGACCGCACAGCTCGCCTCGGCCAACACCAACGACGAGTCCTTTCTGAGCAACGTCAACTCGTACCGCAACGAGCTGACCAACCAGCCTCCCGTGACCACGGTCATTTCCCAGGGCCAGGCCCAGCAAATCTTCAACCAGCAGGTGGGGAATCAATCGTTGAGCAGCATTCCGTTCATCAACCCTGTCTCTTACGCCATGTGGCTGCTGGGGCCGCCTTGGGCTCAAACCCCCTGCTTCCCAACGGCTTTTGGATGCATTAACAACCCGCTCTACAACACGATTGTCGCCCAGTTGGTAAGGGGAGTTTCCACGGATGGAGGCGTCACCGAGCAGCCGCAAAACGACGCCATGAACGCGCTCAAAGCCAATGAACAGGAGCAAAATGCGCTGCAAGACATCATCACTTCCGTCACCAAACAAACCAACAATGCCCTCCTGCAAAAGGAACAGTCCACTTTTTACGGCAACAGCAGCTACCACATGTCCACACCGCAAGTTCCCCTCAGCACCAACTCCGCTTCCTTGACGCCGTTGTATTTGACAAATAGCCAGGACGCCATGGTGGCAGGGGTCATGAACGGCGTCGCCGCGTCGCGCGCAGCCTCTGCCACCCTGGCCACGCAGCAGTCCAACATCTACAGCAAGATCACAGGAAATGGCACACTGCTCGAGCGGGCGGCGCTCGCCAACGAACAGCAAGCCGCCAAGACAGCCGTTCTAGACCAATTGAAGTCCGCGATTAACAACCGTACCACTTTTAAAGCCATGCAAAAAAATGCCCAATTGCAGACTAACCAGGTCATCCGGGACGCAAACACCGCGCAAGACAACGCTGTCATCCTACAATAATAGCAAGTGAAGCTGCTTCGAGCCATTTTAATCCTCTGTTTAAGCGTCTTTGCCCTTTCCGTTCAGGCGCAGCAACAGGACGACACGACCAATGGCGTTTCTGAGACCTTGGCTCAGAGCGTCGCCGATGGATTGCGAGCCGCCTATGGTGCGCCTCCGAGCAACCTGGACACCAACGAGATGGACTTGAGCAGCACGAACTACAACGATTTGCAGAGCTATGTAGGAACAGGAACCAACGCAGCCTATGGACAATCCCAGCAGTACGTCATCGATTCCTTGTTCGCATTTGGAGCCTCCATGGACAATGCCGCGTGGGCATCCATAAAGAGCCTCATTTCCGGTGGAATACCGTTAACGAACTCGGTCGTTGGCCAGGCCCAGTCGACCCCGCAGGTCGGATTCATCTCTGGTTGGATTATCGTACCTACGCTTGTGGACGCGTTCGCGACGATGGACATTTACATCCAGGATTTCTTTGGAGGCATTGTCTACTTCATAGTATTCACAGCCCTAATCCTAACCATGGGCATTGCTATTTTGAAGCAGATGCACGAAGGGAAGCTCGATGTAGTGGGTTGGGCGCTCAAATCGGTGCTGGCCGTCATTGTCATCGTCAACGCCAACCTGCTTTGCAATTATGTGCTGGCTGCGGCCATCGGCGTAGCTGCCATGATTAACGGGACCGTCATCCATAGCATGGTTTCCCAAAGCGGCATGGCCAGCTGGTACTTAAACATCTACGGCCCCCAGCTCATGCAGGGGGTGAACGCCTTTATCGCCAGTGGTAAAGAGCCCGATATCTCCAGAGCCTTTACCACCGGCTACGACACAGAAAACCTGCAGGCCTACATGTTCCAGGAAAACGGGCAAAGCGCCACTTCTACCCTGTGCGAGGAGATGGCCGGCCCCGATGGATACAACCAGAACGGGCAGGGTGATGGAGGAATGGACCAAACTGGCGGCGTTCCCATCAAGGAGCTGGAGGGCATGTATTGCCTCATGGTCGTGTACAACGTTGGCTACAACAACTTGCAGGCCCACGCCACCCTGGGCGATTCAAACGCCCTCACCTATCAGACCAATTTCCAGGCGGCTGTGGCGCGCGTCTATTTTGGCGACCCTTCCATAACCGTTTCCAATACTGACCAGATCAGCTCGGCCGTCAACGCCCTTCAAGTGTCCGGCGCCGGGCAGTATCAATATCTGGCCCAGAGGGCCCAGACCGATCCTTCCGCTCAGAAGGTGCTCAGCGCCTACACGGAGCCGGGCAACATAACGATGCCGAACATCGTCTCCGCGGTTCAGGCGCATAATTCCAACACCAGCATGTGGTCCACGCTTAAATCCGGCATCGCCCACATCATCAACATGGGCAAGGAAGTGCTGAATTTCGGCAACTTCATTATTGCCGATATCGTGCATACCATCGTTAGCGGCATTCTGCAAGCCATCCTCATGGTGGGGATGCTGATTTGGATGATCCTGGCCATTTGCCTCTGCAAGATGGGAGTGCTTCTCGTAGTACTTACCGCGCCACTAATTGTGCTGGATAGCTCCTCCAAGATATTCTGGAATGCGGTCAAGGTCATGGTTTATCCCTCTATCTATCCAGCGGCACTTATCATCCTGATGCAGTTGCTTGGAGCCATGTCTTCCTGGATCGGCACTATCGCCGCACAGACGCCGCTGGGTGGCCTCGCCATTGTATTTTCTGGAGTTCCACTGGTGATGGGGGTCGTGCTTGTCTTCATGCTGCCCAAGATTGTTAAGGTCGCCCTGACCGGAGGCAACGTTGTCATGGGAATGATGTCTGGAGTGAAGACCGCGCTCATGGTCGGCGTGGCAGCCGCGACCGGCGGAGCAGCACTGGCCGCGATGGGCGGTAAAGCCGCGGCAGGAGCTGCAGCAAAAGGAGCGGCGGCAAGCGGCGGCGGCGGTGGCGGCGGAGGGGGTGGTGGAACAGGTGGTGGCGGCGGCGGCGGCTCTGTTGGGGGAGGCAGCGGTCCTTCTGGCCCCATTGGGAGGGCTATGGCCGGCGTCGGAAATGCAGTTAACTCTGTTGGCCACGCATTCGGTTCGACTGGACGCGCTTTTGGATCTACCCGAGTCGGCCAAGCACTTCAAAAGGCTGCCGGTACCAGAATACCAGGCACCAGCGGAACGGTCGGCAAGGCAGCCATGGCTGCCGCGTTTGGAGGAATTCCAGGCATTGCACTTTACGCCATGAAACAGCGCGGCAATTTCGCCCAGCAGCAAAGAACGAGTCAGCAGGAAACCCAACAAAAAGCCGCCAAGCAAGCCGAGTTAGATCAAATGGGGGCCAGCATGATGGAATCCATTCGGCGGCAGACCTCTTCAAACTAGTCCATATTATGCCTGACACCCGTCAAAGGGCCTTCACTCTGATTGAGATGATCGTGGTCATCGTGGTCCTTACGATCGTTGTTGGCGTGGGCATATGGTCCATCGGCCTGCTTCGCCAGGACGCCCAATCCGTAGCCGGCACAAATATCCTCGCCACGGTTCAGCGGATGCAGCAGCTGGCCGATCTCAACGGCCTGACCCAGTCGCAGACCGACCCGGTGCAACGGCTCATCGAGCTGCAAAATGAGCTTGCCGGCGCCGGATACGCCAATTTCCAGTTCAACCCGCAAACCGTAGGCGCCCAACTGGTCTTCTCTGTGGACGCCAACGGCATGACCCATTGGACCAACGCAACCCCATGAAAAAAAGCCTTATTCACCTCATGAATTGGTGGGCCCGCCCCTTCCCCCATATCAACGCCGTCGTCCTTAGCATCTTCGCCAGCATCCTTTTTGTGGCAGGAATTGCCGTCGCCTTCCATCCGTACATCACCGAGGTGTTTGAGGTACTACAAGCTCCCAAGCTGGCTATTCTCATCAGGATAATATCTTGCACCTTCCTGTCCTTCTACTGCACCCTCGGATGCTTCTGTAGAATTCTTATCCAGTTCTTCCCGGAGGAATTTTCCGAGGGAACAGGACATATCTAAAAATAGTAGTTGCGTTCGTTGCAGCAACACCCCCGAGCCCTAGAATGATAGACATAAGGCCTTTGCCAGAGCCCAAGATGGGGAAGGCAGGCTAGAACAACATTAACAGAAAAGGAAACGAAGTTATGAAACAGATCCTCAAAAAGTTACTGCCGCTCGCCTTCTTGTGCGCGCTGACGGTACTATTCCTCGCACCCGCTGCGGCCTTTGCCCAGGGCAGCCAGCTCAGCACGGACCCCGGCGGCGGCAATGACAACATCACTGGCGGTATTGGCGTCAACGACTTTACCACCGGCGCGTCGGAGAGCACGGGCTTGACCAACACCCTCATGGCGGTTGCTCACTATGCTCTTTACACGTTCTACGTACTTGGCATTATATTTATGGGGGTAGCCGCTGTCAAGTTCAAAAACGGCGACATGGAGGCCATGGGCAAGAATTTGGGCGGCGCCGTCTGCCTGTTTCTAGTGCCCAAGATCGTCGAGGTAATCATCTCGTGGGCGCAACGGTAGCCACGCCGGCCTTGCCTTAGACCCATCGGAAGCCCCGGAGCAATCCGGGGCTTTTAGTTTGGTGCCAGGAAAGCCCGCTATCAGCTCCTGCGCCAGCGAGCTGACCGCAAGACCGGCCTGTTCCAAGCCTGTTACAGGCTCCACATAGCAGAAGCATGCGTGGCCTATAACACAGAATGGGCGCTTATTGCACCGGGATCGGCGGGAATCGGCCGTGGCGGCCGGAAGCATTACAGCCATCAAACCGCCATGCAGAAGTAATCCTTCGGTTAATCAATGGAGCGGGTGAAGGGAATCGAACCCTCGTCTTGATTCACTTTGTTTAATGGATTTATTATCAATGCCTTACGAAAATATTCAAGAAAGTATATTAATCTCAATTCACCTTCCGATAGATCAGATCGGATATACAGAGCGGGACCAAATTGCCGTCCTTGACCACGGCATCCTCATCAACCGAGAAACTGCAATGATGCAAGTCAGGAAGTCATGCGCTTCCACCGCGCGCGCGTTTCCTCGGCATAAGAAGGGGTGCGTTCGGATTTGCCAGCCGCAATCCGCTCAAAGTCTGACAGGAATCCTGATTTCCGTGAATGCGCAGTCCGCACGAATTCAACCACCGCTGTCCATTCCGAGGCCTGCCATCCCGCGGAATACAGGCGACGAGCTTTCGCGAAATGGTCCAGCGCCTCCCGGTAATACTTGCTCTTCCCCGCATTCACGATTCGCAGGCCCAGTGCGCGATGCAACTTGGCTGCGGCCAAGGAGTCCTTCTTAGCCAGGCCTTCAGCGGCCGGTTCGGTGCAGTAATGGCTCAGAGCCTCCAATTCAGCCGGTTTGGCTGAATGGACGCGCTGAGCCAACCGGTCCCATTCTTTGGCCTTTACGCACAAAGAGATGAAATTCCCCAAGTCGGCCTTGTCGGCGGCGGTCATCGCCCGCTCCTGCCACGCGGGTCGCTCCCCTCTCGGCACATAACGCATCAATTGCTCGTAGGCGAATTCGTTGGGGTTCTTCTGGAAATCACTCCACGCCAAAGCCAGCGCATCTTCCTTGCGGCCCAAGTGGCGGAGAATTTCCGGTTTCAACTGCTCCAGTTGGCAGGCGTCCTCGTTGTGCCAGTTTCGCCTCGGCTTGAGCGCGATTCCCTTTTCCACCCAGTCCAGCGCCTCAGCCCAGCGTTTCCGGGATATTTCCATTTTTGCCAGGCGCTCGCAGTCTCGCGGGCTGGAACCAAGCCTTTCGCACAAGGTAGCATACGAGGAGACGTCACCCAGAGACTCGTAAACGTCCTTGAGCGCTATTGCCGGCAGACGAAGGTTGTTGTCGTAGTCAAAAACGGCATTGGCAGGTCCGGTTGTTGGCTCGGGCATGGCTTTCTCGACGGCTTCCCGGAATTGGCCGATGAAGAGCAGTTTCCCTTGCTCATCCAACACTTTGACAACATCTCTTTCGATGTCGTTGCAGAAGCCGTAATTGTCGTTCTTGATCCAGTTGAGAAGCTGGTTGACGGTTTCCGCCGCCGATTGGCCGGCTGTCTGTCGGGCTTGGATCCATCCACAAACAAGGCGATGAAAAAGATTCGCCAAATCGCATTCGTCGTCGGCTTCCTCAATCTTGGCGTAAACTCCCGAAAGGAAGATTTCATAGAGCCGGGCGGCCCTTTCTGCTTCGCCGGCTTTCACCAGGCTTTCCAACTTTTCATGCACTCGGTCCAGATTATTGACCAGCCGAGATACCTCATCCCATCGGACAAACCGTCCCGGCATGAGTTCATACCGAATTTCAGCGACCAGCGGGTCTTCTATGGGCTTGCTCATTTTGCAAAAGTTTAAGCGATCAAGCCTGCAATGCCAGGCATCTTGTCAGCGACAGGTGGTTCATAAACCTGGGCAGCCTGCGGAAGCCATATCCGCCCAAAGATTGCGACGGCGTCGAAATCCGGTCTTCCACTGGGCTAACATCTTTGCGTAAAGACTTGGATTTACTTCCGCCAGCGCCCGCATCCAGAGGGCGGAGTCCCGATAACACGAACCAGTCTCTTCTGGCGAGCGCACGAGTGTATGAAGGTGTCGCTCCCAGACCGATCTGACGTTAAGGCGCTGGGCCTTATCATCGAGAAACGCCAAAGCTTGCCGCAAGCTTTTCTCCATCTCCCCCGACACCTGCAACGCGGGGACGAGCACGTGGGAATGGAACGTGGGACATCCTTTCTGGAGTTCCGGGTGTTGCGGCAGGTTGCGCGTCAGCAGGGCCAACGAGTGCCAATTCTGCTGGAAAAGCGATACTTCCTTGCGGCAGCACGCCAGCCAGTCATCCAGGTGCTGAATGAATGCCTCTTGGCCCGACCTGGGATTACGCTGTGCTTCGATCAGCCGGTGTGTCCAGGTGTCGGTTTTGTCCTGGTTGCTCGGCTCTCGTGGCGCGCACGCGACGGCGATGCGCTGCTTCCACTCCGTAAACAATCGTTCAGCCGCCGCTGGTTTTCGCAAACTGCGTTGATACTCTTGGAGCGCCGTCAGAACAGTCGCCCAGTCTTCTGATGATTGCAGGAGTATGCGTTGGAAGCGCAGGCTGGCGACACGCTCCGGTTTGCCGAGCCGGGCGGCAGTTCCCTCCCACTGATCGAGCAGGTCCAGTTTCGCTTGGCTTTCTTCTTGCGGCTGATAGTAACGGGATTCGGGTAAAAGAAACTTCTCGGGGCGCCACGGCTCCTCTTCTGAGCATCGAAGCAAACTCGACAAGGTCCCTTCGATGAACCTCTCTGCGGCGGCGAAATCCTGACGTGATAGAGCATCCGCAATCAAGGCTTGGCCGTAATGCCAGTCATACCCCAAATGTTTTTCACAAGCACGTAAATGGCCGGCAGGATCAAAGCGAGATTCCAATCCGTGCTGAAGTCGGTGCCACATCGACCGAAGGTCGGCTAGTCTCTCGAAAAACTGTGGCGCGCGCAAATAAGCATGGATCCGGCGGCTTGCGTCTTCAGGCAATCCCCAAAAGAAATCGCAGCAGGTAATCTGATCCAGTTCGCTGTGTTTGCCAGAGATCTCCAAGCCGCACAGGAGATCCACCAGTTTTCGGCCCGGTTCAGATTGATTGGCCAACCCATGCCATGTCCACCGCAGAACGCAGAAAGTGGCGCGGGGTCCGAGGACAAAATTGTCTTCCACTGGCTGGAACCACTCCGGTAAAGACCGCATATTGTGGTCAATCTCCGCCAAGCTTTCCAGGAACAAGTCCGGTTCCTTGACCAAAGGAAAAGCCCGATCGATCCAGTCGGAAATCGGACCTGCCGCTTCCTCCAGGTCCTCGGCCAGCGCTGCGTGATCAAGAAAGGGCGGGTGCCAGTGCTCTTTGTGGTTGGCGTAAGGCCCTTTTTCCTCACCCACTTCCGCGACGTGTCTGCTCCAAACCTTCCAAAGCTCGTTCCAGACCTCGACGGTCTTGTGAGACGATGCCGCCGCCTCGGATTGGATGCCTGATTTATCCAGGATTCGCCGGACCGTATCCGCCAAGTCCGGGTCTGCCGACCGGAGTCGGTCGTCCATCGCCTGGAAATGACCTGCCTCGGCGGCGACATTGAGCAGGGTTTGAATTTGCTCGTCCGTGAGCGCCGCCCGAAGTCGGGCGCCGAGGCTCGCACGCAACAGGGTTTGATTCTCAAGCATACGCAGGGGCCGGTCTGGGAATCGGCCGGTTTGAGTTGGAACAGCGGACCAGAATCCGTTTCCACCCGTTGCGGGCCTCGACGGCTTCGGTCAGGATGTCGAGCAACTCTGCCGAATCCACTGTTTCATCGGAGGGCCTGGGACTGCGAGCATATTGCGCCAGGAGTGCCCTCCGTCCGGCTGTTCCTTGCGCCTGTTCCACGATCCGGCCATAAGTCTCGCACGCATAGGCAAAGGTTTCCCGTTTGGCATAAGCAATATCCAGCAACCACTCCTTGGAAAGGCTGTGCGGCAATCCGAGCGTCGCGCGTTTGCAATTGTGAAAGATGTGCGCCACCTCATGCGTGATGTAGTCCGCGAACGGATCCTTCTCGGTAAAGTATTCTGTTGACACATAACACTTCCTCTCAAGGCTCAACCCAACGATTTGCCTGGCCCCAGTCCCCAACATGGGAGCGCCGAGACTATTCAAATACACATTGGCAATGGTCCAGGCGCTTTCCAGGTATGGGATTTCACGGATGATCTGGTACGCAGCCTCGCAAGTCAGAAAGACAATCGAGCACTCGGCCGTTTGAAGCACAACCTGCCGTTCGGTCGGGGGAAAAAGGCCGTTTATCATCGGCTCCACCTTGCCGCGAGTCCAACGGGGTGAGTTAAAGTCCGCGGACACCTGCGCCTGTCGATGACCATGCTCGCGGCGGCGCACCTCGGCAATTAACTCCGCGCGGAGGTGGCGCTCATAACTGATCATCCGTTCAAGGGCGTGATCGCCAGGAAAGGCGCAGGCAAGTGGATCTGATTCGCCGGTCGCCAAGTATCGGGCGACTTCGCGCTCCAGAACATGAGCATCGCGGTTCATCTGTGTTTCGTGCATCGTTGCGCCAAATCAAACTGCCCACGCAGATTTGCTGCCTTGTTAACGCATTCGTCCACAATATCCAAATTGTATCTTGCGAAATTGGTTGGGCGCCTCCTTCTCATTCGCCGACTGCAAGAGACATGTCGCTTTCCGTTGCGGCATCGCCCGAAGAGCGACTTGTTTGTCCGATCTGACGATCACGCGGAACCTGAATTGAGCCAGGCTTCCTCCGCGAGCCTGAGCAGCGCTGGCGGCATTCTTACGCCTCTTGCAATTCTCCCTAAAGCGGCGCAGATTTGGATCTGATGAAGACGATTACGAAGCAGGAAGCGAGTCAAGGTTTCGACACCATTGCCGACTTGGCACACGCGGGGGAAACAGTCTTGGTCACGCACGGGGGCAAACCGTGGGTCAAACTCATTCCAGCTTCCAAGGGCAAATCAGGCAAATCTGCGGCTGCATTCCGAACCCGACTTAATCGCATCTCCACAAAACCGATCCCAGGAGTGTCCGAGGTATTTGAGCGCGTGAGGAGTTGAAAACCTATTTTGACACCTCATATTTGGTTGCTTTATACGTCCCAAACGACCATACAGCCGCGGCGTTGCGTTATCGATCGCGCAATCGTGAGCCGATATTTTTCACGCCGCTCCACCGATTGGAATTACGGACCACTGTTCGTCAGTGCGCCTATGGGGGCGTCATCACCCAGGCTGCGGGCCGCGAAGTCCTTCGCAACATCGAAGAGGATCTGGATGATGGCACATTGATCCATCAACCATTGGACTGGACGGTGAGTTTGCGTCAGGCTGAGTCTGTGGCCGAGCGGTTTGGTTGGACAAACCCATGCCGATCACTTGACCTCTGGCATATCGCCGCAGCGTTGGACATCCAAGCGGGAGCCTTCGTCACGTTCGATAAGCATCAATGTGCATTGGCAAAAGCCGCGGGGCTCGCCGCTGCGACCCCTGCATAAAATGAGCGCAGCAAATGAGACCTGGAACTCCTGGCCGAAATGATCCTTGCCCTTGCGGAAGCGGGAAGAAGTATAAGAAGTGTTGTCTTGGCAAAACGGTTAAAGAAACCGCCGCAGTCCCGGCTGAACCAGCCGAACCGCGATTCCACTCTCCTGTCACGTCCTACTACACACCGGCTGCATTGGAAGAGGCCCTCCGGCCTGGCGGCATGGTCCAGATTCATCCTTACGTATTAATTAAATTGCGGGATGATCCGGGGATGCTGGAGGGCGCCGGGCCAAAAGCGCGCGCAGGCATTCAGCAAATGTGGCGGGCCTCCCGGGTGGCGAGAATGACGAACGAGGAGATCGAAAGCCGTTTGGGGCTGATCGGCGTGTTGTCTTATAACCGGGCGGATTTTATTGAGTCGGCCAAGAGCCGGCGGTCAGCGTGGCTCATCGCTGAGGAATGGGGACGTCCGCTGGCCGGGTTGAGTTTGGCGGACCAGGATTTTCTTGGGTTGGCGGCATGCGAGTTGTGGCGCCGGTTCTGTCCGGGTCATCCATCATTGGAAATGATCGATGATTGGGTGTGCGAGGGATACAGCTTATTGCACCAACAGAAACCCAGCCAGGCAATGGCGAGTTGGTGGAAAGTTTGGGAAGCCCTGCAGCCACACTTGACTCCAGAAATGGGAAGCCTCAAGGAAGCGGGCGGGGAGCTTTTCCCGCGCATGTCCCAGTGCCTCTCTAATTGGTGTGTGGATTTTCGCATAGAGTCGCGGAACGCCTCTGTGGATGACAAGGAGTGCGGCGAAATTGGCGTTAGATTTATCCGTGAGGTTCTTCAGGCCTTGCCGAAGGAAGAAACCCGATCGAATTTGCTCGGCGATTTGGGCGGACTCCTATTCCATTTGCAACGAAACACGGAGGCTGAGGAATGCTGCGAGAAACTGTTTCACGATTATCCAGACCAAGCCATTGGGTATGTGACCCTTGCCGACGGCCTTCTCCGCGGCTCTTTTAGGGGCGCCTGCGATCCCCCGCGCATTCAGCGGGCGATCGGCGTCCTTGAAGCGGCGCTTGCGCGTCCCGTAAAAGACGCCGAAAATTACGACGTGGCCGAGCGGTTATTTGACGCTCGTGAATTGCTCTCCAAGGCAAGCAGCTCCGGATGAAGCAGGCCCAAAATCCAATAGGAGGCTCGCCGTCTATGACCGTCGGCTTTCAAATCATTGCCATATGAGCGACAAAAAAACCGCCGGCTGGCCAATGGTTCGCCAGCACATCAGCAGTTGGTCGAAACCCGCTTTGATAGCGCTCGTAAAAGACCTTTATGACGCCACGCCAGACAATCGCGACTTTCTTCTCGCTCGTTTTCAGGCAGAGGAAAACTCCGGAGCGGCGTTGGATAAATACCGGCGCAAAATCGTGGAGCAATTCTTCCCGGCGCGGGGCTTCGGAAAACTTAAACTGGGCGAGGCGCGGAAAGCCATCCGAGATTACCGAAAGGCCACTGGCAACCTGGAAGGCACAATTGACCTGATGCTGGCCTATGTGGAAAACGGCACAGAGTTCACGCGGCAGTTCGGCGACATCAACGAGCCTTTCTACAACAGCCTTGAATCTGTGTTAAACGAGTTGGCGCAAATATTGACAAAGGAGGGCGGAGAGCTCTATCCCAAATTTCGCGAGCGGGTGCAGCGGTTGGAATCCAGCGCGAGTGGCATTGGATGGGGCTATGGCGACGCGGTGGCGGATCATGTGTATCAACTTGAAAACGAACTGGCCGGCGAATGACGGCTGCATTCGCGAAGGCAGGTTCACATTGACATTAATCGTTTTCTGTCAATCATTGCGTTGCGTTTTTCACCTCGGCGAACACCCCTCACAAAAACTGAATTGTTGTTACTGTTGTTGTTACTTTTGGAAGTTTTTCGACGTAACTCGTTGAGCCAGAACGATGGAGCGGGTGAAGGGAATCGAATCCTCGTATCAGGCTTCGGGGGACCCAACCAAAACGACGACTTCATTCCAGGGGTTGAAGCTTACGAACCAAGTTCTCTTTCATATGCGGCCAAAGCACCACCCGCGCGAGAAATCTTAAATGCGAATCTTGGTGAGGCGGCAACGGCAGCCACCACCGGTGGACCACCGCGAGCAAGGACGCGGCGTACG
>Ga0224555_1002281_pt1 | contig 23085 bp, 22 predicted proteins | sample 714S23034metaG_FD_180687 | JGI IMG/M metagenome (GOLD analysis project Ga0224555, IMG submission 180687) | Peat soil microbial communities from Stordalen Mire, Sweden - 717 S2 30-34 | ecosystem: Environmental > Terrestrial > Soil > Wetlands > Peat | place: Sweden: Norrbotten County, Stordalen...
GAGGCTGCTTCGCTCTGCGCAATCTCGTTCTCGTGGTGCGGGAACATGAGGTCTTCGCCGCCGGCGTGCAGGTCGAACGATTCGCCGAGGTACTTCATGGCCATGGCGGAGCACTCGATGTGCCAGCCGGGGCGGCCGGGGCCGAGCGGCGTCTCCCAGGATGCCTCGCCGGGCTTGGCGGCCTTCCAAAGAGCGAAATCACGGGCGGCGTCCTTCTCGTACTCGTCGAGGTCGACGCGGGCGCCGTCTTCCATGCCGTGCAGGTCTTTCTTCGAGAGCTTGCCGTAGCCGGGGAAGCGAGCGATGCGGAAGTACCAGCTACCGTCCTCGGCTTTGTAGGCGATGTCCTGGGCGGCGAGGCGCTCGATGAGCGAGACCATGCCGTCGATGTTTTCTGTAGCGCGTGCGATTTGTTCGGGGCGTTCGATGCCAAGAGCGTCCATGTCTTCAAAGAAGGCGCGCTCGTACTTGGCGCAGTACTCGCCGATGGGCTGGCCGGCAGCGGCTGCGTTGCGAATGATCTTGTCGTCGACGTCGGTGATGTTCATGACGTGATGCAGGCCGAGGCCATTGAGACGGGCGGTTCGGCGCAGGGCGTCGACGTGCAGAAAGGTGCGGAAGTTGCCGATGTGGCCGTAGTCATAGACCGTGGGGCCGCAACAGTAGAAGCGCAGGGCGCGGCCGTCGGAGGCAAAGAGCGGTTCGATTTTTCCGGAGAGGGTGTTGAAGAGTTCGAGGGCCACGCGTCGTTCAATGCCGCTGGGCGAGACGCTTCGCGCCGCACCGCAGGCTACTTTCTGCTGTTGTCTGTACCCTCTGATTCTAGCCGAGATAGAGCTCTCAGCCGAGTCTTAGTTGGGGCATTGGTTCGAGCGTGTCGGGGGCGAAGTTGCGGGCCAGAAGCTTGGGCCAGGCGGCGGCGGCGATCATGGCGGCGTTGTCGGTGGAGAGCGCGATGGACGGGAAGGCGACGGAGAGATTGCGGCGGGCGGCTTCGGCAGTAATGCGGCGGCGGAGTTCGCTGTTGGCAGCGACGCCTCCGCTGACGAGCAGGCCGCGCGCGCCGAAGTGCTCGGCTGCGGCGAAGGTGGTGCGGGTGAGGTAGTGGGTGACCGAGGCCTGGAAGCTGGCGATGAGGTCGAGGGTCGGTTGGTCGAAGTGGGTGAGGGCTTTTGCGAGGATCGCTGGGTCGCCGGGCCTGGCGGTGCTCAGGCCGGCGGCGCGGAGGGCTTCGGCGCGGGTGGCGATGGCCGGTTGCATGGCGTGGAGTTCGACGTAGCGGCGGACAGCGGTCTTGATGCCGCTGAAGGAGAGGTCGAAGCGAGTGGGGTCCTCGTTGGCGGCGAGGACGGCTTCGCGGGAGAGCTTGGGGGCAATGTTGCCGGTGGCCTTGGTCTTAATCTGGGCGAAGGTGAAGGGGACGGCTTTGGGGTCGCCGTGCGGTGCGAGGGCGTCCATCCACGGGCCGCCGGGGTAGGGAAGGCCGAGCAGCTTGGCGACCTTGTCGAAGGCCTCGCCGGCGGCGTCGTCGAGGGTCTTGCCGACGTTGCGATAGTGCCAGGTGTTCTGTGGCGTCCGGCTGGCGAGATAGAGATGGGTGTGACCTCCGCTGACGACCAGCGCAAGCAGCGGGGAGGCGTCGGCGAAGGTGGTAGCCGTGTCCATCAGGACGGCGTGGATATGGCCCTCGAGGTGGTTGACGGCGATCAGCGGAAGGTCCGCGCCGAAGGCCAGCGCCTTGGCGAAGGTGATCCCGACGAGCAGCGCACCGGCGAGACCGGGGCCTTCGGTGACGGCTACGGCGTCCAGTTGCGAGTAGATGAGACCCGCACGCTGCATGGCCTCGCGCACGACCGGGACGATGGCGCGCAGGTGCTCGCGCGAGGCGAGCTCCGGGACGACGCCGCCGTAGCTGGAGTGGATGAGCTGCGAGGCGACGACGTTCGAGAGCACCTCGCGGCCGTCGCGGACGACGGCTGCGGAGGTCTCGTCGCAGGAGCTTTCGATACCGAGGATGAGGCCGTTGGGCACGAGGTCTATCGTACTAGGAAGGGGCAAAAGGTAGCATCGAAGCGTCTATGGCTAGATCGAACAGAGCGAACTACATGGCTGCGCTGCGGATCGTGAGGCGGATGCGTGCGCTGGGTCATGCGGCGTTCTTTGCCGGTGGATGCGTGCGCGATCTGCTGCTGGGCGTGGAGCCGAAGGACTTTGATGTGGCGACGTCAGCGACGCCGGAGCTGGTGCAGGCGGCGTTTCCACGCACCGAGTCTGTGGGGGCGCATTTTGGGGTGGTGCTGGTCATCGAAAGAAATTCCAGCAGCTCTAACGAAACGGAAGCCGAGGAGCGCGTGGCGACGGAGGTTGCGACATTCCGGCATGATGGCGCGTACAGCGATGGCCGCAGGCCGGATGCGGTGCAGTTCTCGCTCGATCCGCGCGAGGATGTGCTGCGGCGCGACTTCACGATCAACGGGTTGTTGCTCGATGCGATTGCGTACGAGGCGGGTGATCGGATAGAAGACTGCGTGCTGGATTTTGTGGGTGGGCGCGGCGATCTGAATGCCCGGCTGGTGCGGGCAATCGGCGAGCCGCAGCTACGCTTCGCCGAAGATAAGCTGCGGATGCTGCGCGCGGTGCGGTTTGCGGCGCGGCTGGAGTTTGCGATTGAGCGGCGAACGATGGATGCGATCTGGCAGCAGGCAGAGACCGTCAACGTGGTTTCGGCGGAGCGCGTGCGCGAGGAGTTGACGAAGATCCTCACCGGTGGCGGCGCCCAGCGCGGATTTGAGCTGCTGGATGAGAGCCGTCTGCTGGCCGAGGTGCTGCCCGAGGTCAAGCGCATGCAGGGCGTCGAGCAACCGCCGCAGTATCACCCGGAGGGCGATGTGTGGACGCATACGCTGATGCTGCTGGACCAACTGCCAGCCGGAGCAAGTCCAACCCTGGCGTGGGGGATGTTGCTGCACGATGTCGGCAAGCCGGCGACGTTTACGCCGCCTGATCCTGCGAAGCCGGGGGATCGGATTCGGTTCAATGGGCATGTCGATGTGGGCGTCGCGGTGGCGCGGACGATCCTGACGCGACTGCGGTTCAGCGGCGACGATGCAGATCAGATATTGGCACTCATAAAGCACCACATGCAGTTCGGTGATGTGATGCAGATGAAGCAGTCGACGCTGAAGCGGTTTCTGCGGCTGCCGAAGTTTGAGGAGCACCTGGCGCTGCATCGGGCGGATTGTCTGAGCTCGCACGGCAATCTGGACATGTATGCGTTCGCCAAGCAGCGCTATGAAGATCTGGGCGAGGAGCAGATTCGACCGCGTCTCCTGCTGACGGGGGAAGACCTGATTGCCGCGGGATACAAGCCGGGGCCGCAGTTTCGCGTGATGCTGGAGGCGGCTGAGGATGCGCAGCTCGAGGGGACGATTGCGACGAAGAAAGAGGCGCTGCGGCTGGTGCGGGAGCGGTTTCGCGGCTAACCCCCTCCGGTACTGTACCCCCCCTAATTTTGTAAAGTCTCTGGAATCAGCAGCTGCGGATTTTTTGTCTGTAAAGTATTCCATCCAGAGACTTTATCGGCAAAGTATTCCAAACATTGGGGTTAAGTGCTGTTTCTGGGGGCCTCCCTGGTGGCGATGCCTGGTTTACTCCAGTCCTGTTTCTATTTTAGAGAGTCGGGAGGGGGAACTATGCCAACTGTTTTGGAGAGAAATCGCCAGTGGTGGCGCGGGGTTTTGGGATCTTCTGGTGGTTTGGGGGCTTGACATGCGATTTATGGCGGTTTTTTGAGGGATTTATTTGGGGTGGGTTTCGCGCAGGCTCTGCGCAGGGTACACTGCCGTCAATCTCAGGCAGTGCACTTCAAGGAGCTTCAATATGGAAGACGTTCTGGTGGCTGGAGTGCACCCTCCCGAGAGCCAGGGGCTCTCGCAGATCGAGCGCGTCGTGGATACGTTTGTTGCGCCGAGCGAGACGTTCACGGACATTTTGCGCAGCACCAGCTGGTGGCTGCCGTTTCTGCTGATCTTGATTGTCTCCGCTGCCTCGGCCTTTGCGATCGATAAGAAGATTGGCTTCGACCGCGTCGCGGAGCAGGCGGTGCAACAGAATTCCAGGGCTGCGGACCAGATGGCGCAGCTCACGCCCGATCAGCGCGTGACGCAGATGAATATAGCGACAGTCTTCACGAAATACTTCACCTATGGCGCGGGTGTCTTGTTTCTGATCATGGCAGCCGTTGTGGCGCTGGTGAACTGGATGAGCTTGAACCTTGGGCTCGGTGCGAAGACGACCTTCGCTCAGAACTTTGCGGTGTTTCTCTACGCCTATCTGCCGCATTTTTTCATCGGCGTGCTGAATATCATCATGGTCTACGCGGGGGTCAACACGGAGAACTTTGACATCAACAATCCCGTGGGAACAAACCTCGGCTACTACCTGACCGACTCCGCACAATGGGTGAAGACGGCGCTGAGTTTCTTCGACATCTTCGGCCTGTGGACCCTCGCGCTGCTGGTCATCGGCGCGGCGATCATCTCGCGCAAGAGCAAAGGCCAGGCCGCGATCATCGTTGTCGGCTGGTGGCTGGTCGCCCTGCTGGTTACGGCGGGTGTGACGGCGGCGAGAGGCTAGAGCAGTTCTCCCGGGGGAGAAATGCCCTGACACGATGCGGAAGAACAGAAGGCCCGGCAGCGCGCCGGGCCTTCTGTTTTGAACTGCTGCAAGCTACTCCAGAAAAGCCAGCAGCGCTTTATTGACCTCGGTGGCATGGGTCCAGTTGAGGCCGTGGGGGCCACCCTGGACGATGTGGAGTTGTGCGCCGGGGATCAGCGCAGCGGTTCGCTTGCCGGTGGCTTCGATGGGCAGGATATGGTCGCTGTCGCCGTGGATGACCAGCGTCGGCACATGGATCTGCGCGATGTCGCCGCGGAAGTCTTCGAGCCAGGCGTCGACACAATTGAGCATCGCCAGGTAGTTTGAAGCGGCGGCGACGTTGAAGCTGGCGTGAATGGCAGCGTCCGATATGTGGGTGTTGAAGAGCAGCTTGTAGTTGTAGAAGTTCTTGAGGAAGGTTTCGAGAAAGACGAAGCGATCCGCCTCGATGTGCTGCTTGATGCCCTCGAAGACTTTGGGGTCGATACCCTCGGGATTGTCGCCGGAGTGGCGCAGCGCGGGAGCGATCGACGACATGAAGACGGCCTTGGTGACGCGGCCGGACTCCGCATATTTGCCGAAGTAGCGTGCGACCTCGCCGCCGCCCATGCTGAAGCCGACGAGGGTGGCGTCGTGGAGGTCAAGGGCCTCGATGAGCTTTGAGGTGTCGCCGGCGAGAGTGTCGTAGTTGTAGCCGTTGCCGGGCGCTGAGGAGCGGCCAAAGCCGCGGCGATCATAGGTAATTACCCGATAGCCTGCCGCAAGCAGGGCGGCTGCCTGACGCTCCCAGGAGGCCCCGTTCAGCGGCCAGCCGTGGATTAAGACCACCGGCTTTCCGGTGCCGCGGTCTTCGTAGTAGATCTCGATGTCGGTGTTGTTTTCCTTGCCAACCTTTAGACGTGCCATGGTTTCGTTCTCCTCGTTCCGTTGGATGCAGGCTGAAGACAAAAAAGCCCGGCGGAGTGCCGGGCTTTTCGGATTTCACAAAACATTGAGCTATTCCGCGCCCCAGCGCTTGAAGACCAGCGAGCCGTTGGTTCCGCCAAAGCCGAAGCTGTTGGAGAGCGCATAGTCGATCTTCGCTGCCTGCGGCTTGTTGGGCACGTAGTTGAGGCGGCAGGCAGGATCGACGTTGTCGAGGTTCATGGTCGGCGGGACGATCTGGTGCTGCATGGCCATGATGGTGATGCCGGCCTCGAGGCCGCCAGCGCCGCCGAGCAGATGCCCGGTCATCGACTTGGTGGAGCTGACCAGCAACTCGTGGTTGCGGGCGCGCTCACCGAAGACGTTCTCGATGGCTTGCGATTCGAGCGCGTCGCCGAGCGGTGTCGAGGTGGCGTGCGCGTTGACGTAGTCGATCTTGTCCGGCGAGATGCCCGCGACCCGGAGGGCAGCGTTCATTGCGCGACGGCAGCCATCGCCTTCAGGGGCCATGCCGGTCATGTGGTACGCGTCGCCACTCATGCCGTAGCCGAGGACTTCGGCGAGGATGTTGGCGCCGCGGGCCTTGGCGAACTCGAGCTCCTCGAGGATGAGGATGCCGGCGCCTTCACCACAGACGAAGCCGTTGCGGTCCTTGTCGAACGGGCGGCAGGCGTGGGTGGGGTCGTCGTTGCGGGTGGAGAGCGCCTTCATGGCAGCGAAGCCGCCGATAGAGAGCGGCGTGATCGCAGCCTCGGCACCGCCGGCGATCATGGCGTCGGCGTCGCCGCGCTGGATGATGCGGAAGGCGTCGCCGATGGCGTGCGCAGAGCTGGTGCAGGCGGTTGCGGTGGCCTCGTTCGGGCCCTTGGCGCCGTACTTGATGGAGACGTGGCCGGCGGCCAGGTTGATGATGGTGGCCGGAATGAAGAAGGGCGAGATCTTGCGCGGGCCGCCGTTGAGCATCGCGGTGTGCTCGCGCTCAATGACGTCGAAGCCGCCGATGCCCGAACCGATATGGACACCGATGGACTCGGAGTTTTCCGGCGTGACCTGGAGGCCGGAGTGCTGCATGGCCTCCTGAGAGGCAGCCATGGCGAAGTGGATAAAGCGGCCCATCTTGCGGGCCTCCTTCTTGTCCACGAAGAGATGTGGGTCGAAGTTTTTCACTTCGGCAGCAATACGGACAGAGTGACCGGTGAGATCGAATGCAGTGATCTCAGCCACGCCACTCTTGCCGGCGAGCAGACTGTCCCAAATCTGCGGGGCGGTGTTGCCGACCCCGCAGAGCAGGCCCATACCCGTTACAACGACACGACGATCCTGCATTGTTACTTGCCCTTCTGGTGCTTCTCGATGTACTCGGTCGCGTCCTTGACGGTCTTGATCTTTTCCGCATCCTCGTCGGGGATCTGGATGTCGAAGGCCTCTTCGAACTGCATCACGAGCTCGACGACGTCGAGCGAGTCGGCACCAAGATCTTCCTGGAAGCTCGCGCCTGGTGTCACTTCGGCTTCATCCACCTGAAGTTGCTCGACAATAATCTGCTTAACCTTCTCATCAACTGCTGCCATCTTACGATCTCCTATGAAGTCCTGGGTTGGGCGCGGGGCACGGGCCTCTTCAGCGAGCTACCCGATTGACTGCCCCAAGGTGAAAGCATACCGACGCGTTCGGGCGGTGTAAAGAAGCAGGGCCGGTGAGGTCTGTGGAAGGACCCGACAGCCAACTGCAGAAAAGTACCTGGAAGGTGAAACTCAGGTATATTTTAGCGTGAATCTCTACAGCCAGCGTGACGGATTTTTGGGCGGAAGGGTCGGCGCAAACGTGGCGGCAAAGGTATGCTTTTGGTGCGGTTCGACCACGTTTCGCCGGATAAACCGCCGCGGATTCTTCCAGCACCATATTCTCACCTTCCTGGGCTGGTACCCGTGGGAGTGCGCCATCTGTCGGCATAAGACATTCAGGCGCAAGAGCGGACAGCGCAGGCTCAGCGGCCTTACTCGTCTTGGCTGGCCGCAAGCGCCGGCAGAAGCCCATCGAATCCCCCGGTAGAACCTGAAGGCAGCGATACCTCGGCTGTATCGACGCTTACGTCTCGCAGCGTTCGGTTGATCGCGCGGGTACGTACTCCGAGCTTGTCGATAGTGCCCTGCACCCTTCCGACGTCATCTGTCATTTTGTCCATCAGCTTCTCGAACGTCCCGAACTCCCTTCGCGCATTGGCCAGCACCTTCCAGACCTCGTCGCCCTTCTGCTGCAGTTGGAGCATGTGGAAGCCCATCTGGAAGCTGTTGAGGATGGCGGAGAGCGTGCTCGGGCCGGCGATGGTGACGTGGCAGTTCTGCTGAATGTCCGACTGCAGGCCATCGCGTCGCATGACCTCGGCGTAGAGGCCTTCGGTGGGCAGGAACATGATCGCGAACGATGTTGTGGTGGGCGGTGCGATGTACTTGTCGCAGATTTTTTTGCCTTCGAAGCGAATCGCGGTCTCGAAGGCTTTTCCCGCGCTCACGATATCGTTCCCGGTCTCGTAAGCAGATTCCAGACGCTCCCAAATCTCGCGAGGAAACTTGGAGTCGATCGGCAATAACATCTCACCGTTGGGTGTAGGGAGTTTGACGGCGAACTCGACGATCTCCTGCGTACCGGGCCTGACTTTCGCGTTTTGTATGTACTGGCTGGGAGCGAGCATCTGCTTGAGCAGCGTCTCGAGCATGACTTCGCCAATGGTTCCGCGCGACTTGACGTTGGTGAAAATGCGCGAAAGATCGTCGACGCCGGCCGAAAGCTTGGTCATCTCGCCGAGGCCAGCGTGAACCTTGGTGAGCTGGTCGGTGACCTGACCGAAGCTCTCGGTCAGGCGGCTTTGCAGGGTTGCATGCAGCTTTTCGTCGACCGTCTGGCGCATCTCGTCGAGCTTCTTTTCGTTGTTTTGATTGATTGCATTTAGCTGCGCCTCGACCGTTGACCGGAGCTGGTCCTGGTGCGCGGTTTGCGCCGCGCCTAATTCCGTGAGTTTGGTGTGCAGTGCAGTCTGTGCGTCGAGCTGATGGCGGCTGCTGTCGCTTGCGAAGCTGGAGAGGCGCTGATCGATGCCGTCAAGGCTCTTCTGCACGGCTGTGCGGAGGGTCTCGGATGAGGCTTTGTTATCGGCTCGAAAGCTGTCGAGGCCGGTGTTCAGGGTGACGCCGAGATTCGTGATGATGGAAGCGATCTCGGTGCGCAGCGAGCCGAAGTCGGAGGAGCTTGCCACGCGCGAGCGTTGGGCTTCGCCTGCAATGTCGGAGCGCATCTGGGCGAATGCCTCGCGGATGTGGGAGTCGAGAGCTCCAGAGCGCGCGTCCAGCCGCGTGAACTGTCCCGGCAGGTCTGCCGCGAGCAGCTGCGCGAGACGGGGGTCTTCCGCCTGGGGCGTGGCCGCAGGCCTGCGCAACAGCAGCACAATCAGCGCTACGAACGTGAGGAGTTGAAGTGCAATCAGGGCTGCAATCATTTCGGCTTTCCTTCGCTTGGAGGATAGCATCGCTATCGTGCACGAAGGATGGCCATCGTGGGTGCGCAAGATATGGCCATCGCCCAAGTTTGGCGATTCGCCTGCTTGGTGATTCAATAGGGGCTAGAGCATACTTGCTCGCAAAGGTCCTGCGCTTGCGCCTACCAGCTAGGTCTCGATTCCTCTCCGCCGCCCTGTTCCTCTCGCTCACCGTCGTCTCAGCGAGGGCGCAAACCTCCGTTCCGCCCAACCAGGTGTCTCACTTCCGGGATACTTCGGTACTTGTTCCGCCGCCCGGCGTGAAGGTGGCGATCATCGAGTGGGAAGACCTGGAGTGCCCGGCCTGCGCGCATGCCTTCCCGTTTGTGCATATGGCCGTCGACCACTACAAGATTCCGCTGATCCGCCGCGACTTCCATCTTCCCGGCCATATCTGGAGCCTCGAAGCGTCCATCTACGCGCGTTATCTGCAGGACAAGGTTTCGCCCGATATTGCCACCGAATATCGTCGTGAGGTCTTCGCGTCGCAGTTCAAGATTGCCAGCAAAGACGATCTGAACCGGTTTACGCAAGATTTCTTCACCCAGCATGGCAAGCAGCTTCCGTTCGTGATCGACCCTACCGGGGAACTCGCCAGGGAGGTCAATGCGGACCGCGAATTGGGCGAGAAGCTGGGCCTCACCGAGACGCCTACCATCGTGGTCGTCACTCCCAAGGCCTGGATCCAAGTCAAGGATGTCTCGGACCTCTATCAGGCGATCGACCAAGCTAAAGCCATGGTGGCCAAGGCCCCCGCAGCGCATCGTGCTGCCGCAAAGAAGAAGAAGTAGCAGAGAGTTTGGTCGTGAGAGAAACCGTTCGCTGCTGCGGGCGGCTTTTTCTTGCGCGTTGAAGCGATCTAGGCCGGCCACACCCTCAGGGCAAGATCGACGACGCTGTTGAGCGCCTCGCGACTGCGGCCGCTGCTGGCCTGCACCGCAATGCCGTTCATTACGCTCACGAGAAACAGTGTCAGCGCCTGCACATCCGCGCCGGCGGGTAGGTCGCCCTCGTGGCGGGCGCGTTCGAGGCGCTCGCGCACCTGCGCCGTGCCACCGTCGCGCAGCGCAGTCATCTCCCTTCGAATGGGCTCGCCCTCGGTGCTTGCGACGAGGGCTCCCTGGACCCAGAGGCAGCCGCGGGGATTGGCTGCGTCGGTGGCTGCGGCTACGGCGCCACGCAACAGCGTTTCGGCCACCTGACGAGCCGTTGGCTTGCCCAGCGCGCGGCGAACGTAGCGCCCCGGACCCGTCCCGTAACACGCCACCGCCTCGCGGAAGAGCCCTGCTTTGTCGCCAAAAGCCGCATAGAGGCTGGGACGGTTGATTCCCATGGCGTCGGTGAGCGCGGCGAGCGAAGCACCCTCATACCCTTGCCGCCAGAAGACACGCATCGCGGCATCGAGCGCCTGCTCGCGATCGAACGAGCGCGGCCGGCCGGGGCGCGGCTTGCCGGGCGTAGCGGCCGGCGTGACTGGTGCCGAGAGGCTCATACGCCCAAATGTAGACTAGGGCCGCCCCTCCGCGCAGCAGAATTCCAACCGAACGGTAAGAAAAGTGGAACCAATCTATGCTCCCGCGCTGGAGGCTACTGGTCAGTACGGAAGTGCTGGCCCTCAGGCGTCCTTGGCATCCTCATACTCTTCGTGCCACGCGGTCTGGATGGCTTCGAGGATGGCTTCGCTGGACTTGGCTGGATCGCCGATGAAGCCTGGCAGCTGCGTCACCCATTTGTGCAGGTCGGTGAAGCGCACCGCATACGGATCGGTGTCGGGAAACATCTCCTGCAGTCGAATCCCAATCTCGAGTGTGTCGTTCCAACCGATCTCGCGCGCCATGGTGAGCCTCCAGAGATCCAGTGTACTCAGGGACGGCGCAAACGCCATCGCGCACCTCCGCCGCGATAGAATAGCTAAGCCGCATGTCTATCGAAACCCAAGCTCCGAAGGCCGAGCCCGCAAGTGCTCCAGCGCGTCGCCGTCTGCCCGCCCGCCGCCGCCTCATCGCCGCAACGCGCAAGCTGCGTGAGTTGGCGTCGATTGCGTCGGCCGTCGCTGGAACCTCGCACCCGTACATGGCGCATATTGTGCCCATGCGCCGCTGCAACCTCGCGTGTGCCTACTGCAACGAGTACGACGATGTTTCCAACCCCGTCGACATCGAGGAGATGAAACGGCGCATCGACCACCTCGGCCGGCTCGGTACCTCGGTGATCACGATCTCTGGCGGCGAGCCGTTGCTGCACCCTGAGCTCGACGATGTCATCCGCCAGATTCGCAAGACCGGCGCCATCGCCGGCATGATTACCAACGGCTATCTGCTGATGCCGGAGCGCATCGAGCGGCTCAATCAGGCTGGCCTCGATCACATGCAGATCTCGATCGACAACGTGATGCCGGATGAGGTCTCGAAGAAGTCGCTGAAGGTGCTCGACGCAAAGCTGTGCATGCTGGCCGAGCACGCCGACTTCCACGTGAACATCAACTCGGTGGTGGGCGGCGGCATTGCGAATCCCGAGGACGCGCTGACCATCTCCAAGCGGGCGCTGGTGCTGGGCTTCAGTTCGACGATCGGCATTATCCATGATGGAAGCGGCCAGTTGAAGCCGCTTGGAGAGCGCGAGCGCACCGTCTGGGACGAGGTTCGCCGCCTCACCCGCAGAAGCTATTCGCGCTTCAACGGCTTTCAGGAGGCCATCGCCAACGGCTTGCCCAACGACTGGCGTTGCCGCGCCGGATCGCGCTACATCTACATCTGCGAGAACGGCCTGGTGCACTATTGCTCGCAGCAGCGCGGATATCCGGGCGTGCCGCTGGCCGGGTATCAGACCGCGGATGTGGAGCGCGAGTTCCTCACTGAAAAATCCTGCGCGCCCAATTGCACGATCAGCTGCGTGCACCAGGTCAGCTACATCGATCACTGGCGCGCTCCGCAAACCACGAGCATCACGCCGGGCGGCGCAGGGCATGGCGCCGCAGACGGACTCGTCCAGATCCGGTAAGGCTTCCTCATCGGAATGCGCTGAGCTACGCATTATCCCGCACTGAGCATTCAGCGGGGTAACGCGAGGCATAATAAGACGAGACCTCGACGACGCGGCACTTGGTGAATTCTTTATGGCTGACGTTCTAACCGCACCCATTCAGCGGCCGCGACAGATCCCAGTCTCGATGGCTTGCGTGCCCTCTCAGTCGTTACGGAACCGGCGTTGGATACCCTACCGTGTAGATCCTTTAGAAAAACACGAATCCTGTAAACTCAGGCATAGTGCGGCTTTCCCTGCCAACGCGAATTTCTTTGCCGAAGGCACTCGTCTTCGCTTCACTGTTTTTCTGTATCCAGCAGTTCGAGCACACCAACCTCGCCTTCAGTCTGCTCTACTTTGCATTTCTGATCCTGACGGTGATTGCCTTCAACTTTGCTGAGGGTTTTACTCGACTCACTGGCGCCTATATTTTTTGGTGAGTGGGGTAGCTGCCTTAGTGCAGTAGCCCTACCGGTTGTGGTTAGAGTCTAAGGCGCGGGTGGGGCGAAACCGCGTAGGCGCTGTGACGACAGCATTTTCCAGCAAACGATAGAAAAGCATGCCTCGCTGACGGGAGTGGCGGCGATTGAAGCGGAAGGTGAATTCGTCGAGGTAGGCATCCAGATGTTGTGCTGTAACCGATCCTTGATGCGTCCCTAACAACCAGCGTTTGAGCAGCGAAGCGACGACATGCACTCCTGGCATAGAGACATGCGCTGGATCTCCTGAGTACGAGAGGTTGATCGGTTTGTGCCTGTATCCTTGCCTGGCAAGAGCGCTATACCCTGCCCATGCGTCGGTATACACCTCCGCCCCAGACTCGACGGCATCGCCTATAAAGGCAATCAAGCTGTTGGCTGAAACGTCACGCAACCGTTGCAGTCGTACGCTGCCAAACCCCTTTGGCGACAAGATTTCAATGGCGATCCCAACGATAAAGTTGGTGTTCGTACCGCGTCCGCGAACCCCCTCTTCGATACCTCCGACATAGGTTTCATCCACTTCGACAGGTCCGTGCAGACGTTCTCTCCCTGGTCGCACCATTGCCGTGCGCCGCTTATGCAACATCGTCCAAGCTGTCTGGTAGCTCCCCAGTCCCAGGAGTTGCTGCAATCCCAGCGCACTCAGTCCATGCTTCTGGTTGGTCATATACCAGGCCGCTGTAAACCAATCCTGCAGGGGGATTCTGCTGCGATCAAAGATCGTACCCGCAGTCACCGAAATTCTGCGGCTACAGCCTGCGCAGGACCAGCGGCCATCTGCAAGACGCCATCCCTTGTCCCCTTCGCATCGATGGCAGCGGAACCCGGCTTTCCATCGCAACTGCTCCAGATAGGCCATGCAGGACGATTCTTCTCCAAACCACGCCCGGAACTCCCGCCATGTTCCGGGATATTGCTCGCCCGCTCGCGGATTGGTTGCGCTCTTTACCACTCCATATAGATGCTGCTGCACTAAGGCAGCTACCCCACTTTGACTTATTTGGATTCGTGTCCTATCACGAGCCCGATGCCGATGTGCGCTCGCACATGGCGCTCGTCTACTCAGCGGACGAGGAAATACGCTGGAATCATTCCGACCCCAGTTCACGGATTGTGCTCCACGTGAAGTCGTTTACCCCCCCCTACACCATCCTGCCCTATGAAAGTCTCACCACGCAGCCAGGAGAACACGTATTCGTAGTCGATCAGGGGGGCTGGAACTGGATTGAGCAGGCCTTCGCGGCTGAGCATGTGGAGGTAAAGCCCATAGGTAGCATTTGGCTGCGAGGTGGTATCTGTTCGCTTTCCGTAGCCAAGGATTCCGCGGCGCTGCGAGGCATGAACCCAGACTGGGCCGACGAGATCAGGCGTGGCGGCGAGGTCCTGCGCTACTATGAAAGCTGCTGCCGTACCCATGAACAAACCCAGCGATACCCATGAATAAACTGATCCTTGGCAATCTCGTGCATCGCCCCCTGCGCTCGGTCATCAGCGCCTTCGCCGTCGCCATAGAGGTCATCATGATCCTCTCGGTGGTGGCCATCTTCTACGGCATTCTCAACGGCAGCCGTACGCAGACCACCGGCATCGGCATGGACGTCATTGCCCATCCGGGAGCGGCCACAGCCCTGATGAATACCAGTTCCGCCTCGGCCGATGTCCGCATCGCCGATGTGCTGCGCAAGTTGCCGCATGTGCAGGTGGTTTCGCCGGTCAATATGAAGCTCACTGCCGGCACGTCGCTGGAGAACATCTACGGTATCGACTATGCCTCGTTCAACGCGCTGCGTCCCTTTGACTTTATTGAGGGTGGTCCATTCAAGGGGCCGTTCGACATCATTATCGACGACTACGCGGCCAAGACGGGCAACGGGTTCAAGGTCGGCGACCCGGTCAAGGTCCTGAACCACACCTTCTATGTCTGTGGCATCGTCGAGCACGGAAAGGGTAGCCGCAAGTTCATCCCTCTGGAAACCATGGATAGCCTGGATGGCAACCCCGGTAAGGCGTCCGCCTTCTATCTCCGCACCGAAGATGAACCCAAGTATCAGGAGCAGGTTCGCAAGGAGATCCTGCAGATAGATGGTCTGCAGGATTGGAGCGTGCAAACCATCCAAGAATACCTCGAGGCGCTTACCCCAGCGCGCATGCCCGGCTTCAACATTGCACTTCGCGTGGTCATCAGCATCGCCACCATCATCGGCTTCCTCGTGATCTTTCAGGCAATGTATACGGCCGTGCTGGAGCGTACGCGGGAGATCGGTATCCTCAAGTCGATGGGCGCGGGACGGCTCACGATCGTCTCTGTTGTGCTGCGCGAGACGATGCTGCTAGCTATCGTGGGCACCACGCTTGGTGTCGCCGCGACCTATCTGCTGAGAAATGTTTTACACGCCCGCTTCCCGACGCTCAGCTTCCAGCTCACGTTGGAGTGGGTCATCAATGCGATCGCCATTGCTCTTTGTGGGGCACTCCTCGGAGCGCTCTATCCCGCGCTCAAGGCTGCCCGGAAGGATCCCATCGACGCATTGTCCTACGAATAGGTGAGTGTGTTGCGTGTATGCAGTTAGTTCTTTCGTGTCAGAGGCGATACGGCACCGGGGCTCAAGCTGCGGGTTCGGCCGTGGAAGCGGCCTCGCGACCACCAATGGCGGCAATGATGGTCGCATGTTTGACACTGTGTAGCGCCAAGCAGTTGTGCGGGATGGCGTCGATTGCCGCCAGACACTCCATATCAAGAAACATATAACCGTGACGATGAAGGAAGACACGCACAGCTTCCTGGTCTTGATCGCTCTCAAACATCAGCGCGGGGTGTGACCGTGAAAGCATCGCCTCTCCTCCCCGTAGTACTTTCAACTCAGCGCCTTCGACATCGATCTTAATGAAATCGGGAGAATCGACCGGGCAAAGCTCGTCAAGCGTGATCGACCTAACGCTCACAGCAGAGGGGTTCTGATGGTGATGGAAGGCGATAAAGGAGTCGTCCGCCGAACGTACCAAGGAGCCAGTGGATCCAGTAAGGTCATCCTTGTAGAACGTCAACGCGCGTGACTCATCCGAAGCCGCTGCTTCCACCAGAGTTAAGCGTAGCTTCGACGCCAGAATGGTTTTGCGGATGAGCTTGGCATTCGAGTCGTCCGGCTCGATCATCGTCACCGTTCCATCGTTCGCTACGGAACCAAAGATAAACCCGTAGAGGCCGATGTTTGCCCCCACGTCGAGGAAGCGCCGGAATCCACCCGCCTTGATCAGCCAGATAAAGTTCTCCCGCTCCCCCTCTTCGCCTGGTGCTCCTCCGCTTAGGACCCAGCTGAGATTCTTGGAAAACTGACGTAGACGGGGTGGGAAACCTCCTTAAAGCGAATCGCAATCGGTACATCCAGGAGGCGCGTCGCTCGTTGAAAGACTGAGAACTGCCTCAAGTAAAAGTGGGGATGAAAACGCTTTCTAAGAAACAACATCAGGCGTGTCATCGCGTCAGGTTCCCTTTCTTGCTGGTTGATCATTCCATTGCTGCTACGGGTGGGTTCCCGCACCTCCCAATTAAGGCGGCGAGAGACTAGTCTACCGATACAGCGCCTATACAGTCTCTGGTCACAAACCACTTTACGGAGTCTCCGCTCTGCGACATGGCCGGTCTCGTCAATGGCCGCGCCCGTGCAGAGCTCTCCTTCCACGAGCGAGTCAAGCTCTGCGCCGCCGAACACCCTCAGTACGCCTTTGTGAGTGGCTTCAGTCTGGGCGAGCTAAACAACAGCCTCGACCTGAAAGGCTGGTCGATCTGCTCGGTCTATGACTTCGCCAACCTGCGTGCCTCCGCGACCTGCATTACCTGATCGCATCGCCGGCGGCGACACCCGCGGTCTGTGCTGCCGCGGGGAACGCGCCCGAGCCTATGGAGCCAGTGCTGCATCCAGCGCCGGTGCAGTAGCTCATTAGGAACTCCGGGCACAGTCTTTCTATAATGCGGAATCGTACCGTACAGCCCAGGAGAACGTCTGAGCGGATACATCCGTGCTTGCCGTTCGCTGTAACTGGCTAACTGAAAGCCCTCAATTTCGCACCACTCGCTCCATGCAACCTGCATCCATGCCCGACACCTCCGCCAACTCGTCCGCCGCTGCGGCCCTCGCCCCGAAGCCGTCGCAGACCGCGCCTTCGCCCCGTCGACAGCTGTCCTGGATCACCGTTTCGCGTCTGCTCTCGATTACGCTGCTCGCGTTCTCGGCCATTTTCTTTGCCCTGCACTTTATTCATCTCACCTCCGACTTTCCCAACCACTCACCCTGGGTTGATTGGTCCAAGTACACCGACGAGGGTTGGTACGGCGATGCCGCCATCCGTCACTACACCAGCGGCCACTGGTACTGGAAGGGCGACTTCAACCCGGCTGTAGCGCTTCCTGTCTGGCCCGCGATCGAGCTGATCGTGTTCAAGTTCACCGGCGTCTCGCCCGTTGCCGCTCGCGCGCTGACGCTCTGTGTCTTGGGGCTAACGCTCATCACGCTTTACCTGCTGATCCGGCGTCACACCCGCCCGCGCTCCAGCGACTCCGGCCAATCGCTCGCAGCGCCGCTCGCGATCTTCTTCCTCTGTACCAGCCCATTGCTGTACGTCTTTGAGCGCATGGCAATCCTCGAGCCGCTGCTGATCGCGCTCACGGCGCTGGCACTGCTCACAGCGTCGTACATGCGCCCGCTCCGTCTGCGCACCCTCAGCATTCGCAGCATATGGCCAACGCTCACGCTCATGCTGCTGCTGCCCGCCATGGTCCTTACGAAGACCACGGCCATCTGTCTCTTTCCGGCGATCTTTTATATGGTCTGGTCGCGAGCCGGATACCGCGTCCGCCGGGCGCTGCGACTCGAGCTTCCGCCGGTCATCGGAGGCGCTGGCCTATGGTGCGCTTACTTCTTTCTCTTTGTCCGTCCGCACTACCTCGCGGACTACCGCTATCTCTTCTCCGCCAACGCCTATACCGGCATCGAGCTCGAGCCCGTAGCAAACGTCGTCCTCAACACCATCACCGACGGCGCATGGATGGGCACGCTTCTCTACATCGCCTTCTTTGCCGTGGTCGCACTGGCGCTTTTCTGGCGTCCGCGGATGCTAGCGAACCCGCTCTTTCCATCGCTGCTGCTTTGGATCGGCGGCTACTTCGCCTTCCTCGCGTATCACAACAACCTGCAGCCGCGGTACTACCTGGTCGTCGCTGTTCCCATTACCGCCGTGGTCGCGCTGGGCATCGATAGGTTCAGCTTCCGGCAGACGCGCGGCCGCACCGCGACCATCGTTGCTTCAGCACTTGGCGCGGCAGTGGTCCTCGCCATTGCAATCCCCGACGCTGTGCAGCAGATCGGCTACGTGCTTCATCCCACCTATGACTTTGAGGCGGCTGCGCAGGGCATCAAGCGCATTGTGCTCGCGGACAAGACGCACTCGCATCTGATCCTCTCCATCTCGGGTTCCGACCTGACGCTCATGACAGGCCTTCCCTCCATCGACGACGACTTCGGCACGCTCGATCTGGACCAGCGCGTGAAGCAATACCGGCCGGGCTGGTACGCCGCGTGGAATGACGTTGAAGACGATAAGGCCGACGCGCTCACGCCGCTCTATCAACTGCAGCGCGTCGCCGCGTTCCCAGCCTACGACGACCCAGACCGCAACCTGCTGATCCTTTACCGGCTCGATCCTGTAACGGAGATGCCACCTCCATCGCGACACAGAGCCCGGCGCCGCACCCCCAAGCCTCTGGTGACGAAGCTCGGACAGCAACCCAGCAACAACCAACTGCAGCACTGAGAATCTGTTGAGCCTAGAAGATTGCGAAGTTCACATCGATCGCCACCGCACCCACGTTCTTGTGCCCATGCGACATCCTAATCGCGATCATGCGGTAGCATGACAACTACCTACTGTAGTCATCATTCTCTTGAATTTTTTGGATCACTTTCCCCCCAGCCCCCAAGTCCTACCTCGAACAGGTAGTAGCAAACGTGATTTCCTCTGGTGGTCCTAAATGTCGAACCTCTGGTGGGCTCGTTGTGTTGTGGCGTTATGTTGTCTACGAGCCTCTTTGTATTGCTTTGCCGCACCCGCCGACCACACGGCTCGGGCCGAAGCCTCCCCGTCTGAGACTGCCGAACCGCTGGCTTCCGCAGCCAACGGCGTTCTCAGTGGCACCGTCTCCGATCCTTCGGGCGCGAAGATCACGCACGCCGACGTGCACGTTCAGAGCACCTCCCTCGAGCGCGATACCACTACCGACGACACTGGCTGCTTCAGCCTTCCTCTGCCTCAGGGAATCTACGACGTCACTATCACGGCCGCTGGCTTTAAGCCGTACAGCACCAACGTCACGCTGACGGATCGAGCAGCGCACGCCAGCATCGATGCCAGGCTTGTCATCGACGCAAAGGCCGAGGAGATCACCGTTCCCTCCGACAACGATGACAGCACCGCCGCCGCCGAGAACAAGAGTGCGCTTGTCTTCAAAGGAGACGATCTCAAGACCTTCTCCGATGACGACAGCACCTTTCAGCAGGAGATTCTGGCTATGGCGGGCGGCAACGCCCTGAAGCCCCCGGAGATCCTGGTCGACGGCTTTGCCAATGGCCGCTTCCCGCCGAAGAACACCATCCGCGAGCTTCGCATCAACCAGAACCTTTACTCCGCGCAGTACGACTCGCTCGGCTTCGGGCGCGTGGAAGTCTTCACCAAGCCCGGCAGCGACAAGCTGCACGGCAACTTCACCAGCTCCGGCGACGACAACGTCTTCAACTCGCGCAATCCCTACACAACGGTCGAGCCGCCGTACTACACCCTCAATCTGGATGGCAACCTGAGCGGCGCCATCAACAGGAAGACGTCCTTCTTCGTGAGCGGAACCTACAACGATCAGCAGAACAATGCCATCGTCAATGCCATTGACCTCACGATGCTGACACCACTCTCCGAGGCCGTTCCGGCCCCGCAGCGCACGCAGACCTACAGTGGCCGTCTCGATCGCCAGGTGACGGCAAGCAATACCTTCACCAGCCGCTATGAGTACAACCAGGCCAGCGTGAACAACAGCGGCGTCGGCCTGCTGGTTCTGCCGTCCGAGGGGCTCGATACCACCACCATCACGCAGACACTGCAACTTACCGACACCCAGCTGATCGGCTCAAGGATGGTCTCGGAGGCCCACTTCCAGTACATTCGCACTCGTCTGGACCAGAGCCCCGTCAGCACCGCGCCGACCGTCTTGATCGAAGGCGCGTCCAACGGCGGCGGCAACTCCGCGCAGACGCTCCACGACAACCAGGACCGCTACGAGTTTCAGGAGTATCTCTCGATCGAGCACGGCAAGCACCTCTTCCGCATCGGCGGCCGCTACCGCCTGCTGCGCGACGCCAACCTCTCCACCGCCAACTACAACGGCCAGTTCATCTTTCCCTCGCTCACCGACTACCAGCTAACGGTGGAGGGCAAGGAGTTTGGCGCCACGCAGTTCAATCTTGCCAACGGCCAGCCCAGCGCCGTTGTGCTGACCGGAGACATCGGCGTCTATGCCGAAGACGAGTGGAAGGCGCGCCCAAACCTGACGCTCAACTACGGCTTCCGCTTCGAGAGCCAGTCGGCCGTTCCCGACCACGTCGATCCCGCACCGCGCGCAGGGTTCGCGTGGGCTGCCGGCAAGAAGCCCAAAAAGCAGGCGTTGTTCGTTCTGCGCGGCGGTGGCGGCATCTTCTACGACCGCTTCCAGTCCACCAACATCCTCACCGCCATCCGCCAGCAGAGCGGCACTACGCAGCCCTCCTACTACATTCAAAATCCGCAGTTCTACACCACCAATCCCGCCGTCTTCACAACTCCGTCCTTTCTTGCCACGCTCAGTTCCACGCCGCCGACGCTGTACAACATCGACCCCCACCTGCGCACCGCGTACGACATCGTCGGAGGCATCTCCATTGACCGCAATATCGGCAAGATCGGCAGCGCCAGCGTCACCTACATCTTTGTCCGCGGCGACCACCAGTACCTGTCGCGCAACATCAACGCGCCCCTGCCCGGCACCTACAACCCTGCCGATCCCAGCAGCGGCGTCCGTCCGCTCGGAGGAACGCAGAACATCTACCAGTTCTCCTCCGACGGGACCGCGAAGAACCACATCCTCTTCGCCAACGTGAATGTGCAACCGAGCAGGCGCATCTCGATGTTCGCGTTCGGCTTCTACGCGCCGTATCAGAAGAACGACGCGACCAGCGCGACCAGTTTCCCGACCAACCAGTACGATCCTTCGGTTGACTTTGGCCGCGTGTCCACTCCGCGCGCGCAGCTCTTCACCGGCGCGACGCTGCAACTGCCCTTTGGCTTCAGCGGCGGTCCATTCTTCTCGCTGCAGTCGCACACGCCGTTCAACATCACGACCGGCACAGACCTCAACGGCGACACCATCTACAACGACCGCCCGGCGTTCGCCACCAACCCCACCGCCAGTTCCGTGATCTACAAGACGCGATTTGGAACCTTTGACGCGAACCCGCAGCCCGGCGAGACGATCATCCCCATCAACTACGGCGATGGCCCTGGCTATGTCATCCTGACGGCAAATCTCCGCAAGGAGTTCAAGTTTGGACCCCGGCCAGCCGCTCCAGCGCAGCCACCGGGCGCTCCTGCACCCAACGGTCCAGCGCCTAAGCCGGACTGGCCCTACACCCTCAGCTTTGCCATCGAGGCCAACAACGTCCTGAACCACAACAACCCCGGCGCTCCGGTCGGGGTGCTCAGCTCCCCCTACTTTGGCCAGTCGATCTCGCTCAACAGCCCACTCTCGCTCGGCGGCATGAGCACTTCGGCCAACCGCACCATCACGCTGCGCAGCAAGTTCAGCTTCTAAAGCCGTGCCCAGAAGGGCACTAACTCGGGGTTAGTGCGACAAAGTCATTGACTCGAGCTGGGAATCTCGCATATTCTGAATACTCGCGCAGTCTCGCGCCTGGACCTCCGTGTGCCCGAACTTTGGGCGGCAACGAGGCTATCGGGAGCCAGACATCGAGGTGAGTCCACCCGGGGCAGGGCAAACTTCTTCTTTTTGGAAGCAAGCCGGCCTCCGAAGCACCCACTCCCCAGCCGCTTGCAGCTAGGTCCAGCAACAAGATCCGGCAACAAGGGCTCGGTGCGCTCAACCGCAACTCCGGCTTTGGCCTGCGTGGACATCGTGTCCGCGCTCGTCTCGCCGCCCAACCCACGGCTGCAACATCTCTTCGCGCTTCAAGCCGCAGCAGTCCGATCTACGAAGACGGCAGAACCAGGGAGTAACCCAGATGAACCTCAATCAGACGACAACGATCCCCAGCGGCAAAGACATCCAGCGCAAGTGGTTTGTTGTGGACGCGACCGGCCAGACCCTCGGCCGCCTCGCATCGCACGCCGCCAGCGTTCTCGCGGGCAAGCTGAACCCGCTCTACACGCCCTACATCGACATGGGAGATCACGTCATCGTCATCAACGCCGAGAAGATCCACGTGACCGGCATGAAGGCTGAGAACAAGCTCTACCGCCGCTACACCGGTTTCCCCGGTGGCCTGCGCGAAGAGAGCTTCGTCAAGCTGCTCGCCCGCCGTCCCGAAAAGATCCTCGAAGAGGCCATCAAGGGCATGTTGCCCAAGAGCAAGCTCGGCCGTCAGATGGCCACCAAGCTCAAGGTCTACAAGGGTGCCGAGCATCCGCACCACGCTCAGCAGCCCACCGCCCTCGAAGTCAAGGGCTAAACGATTTCAGCAAAAGCTTTTCGTTTTTGCTCTTTGATTTTCAGATAGATCCGGGCTTCGGCCCCAGGCAGTTTGCAAAGGATTAGAGGACATATGGCAGATCTTATTCAGTACTACGGAACCGGACGCCGCAAGAGCGCGATCGCACGCGTCTTCCTGCGCCCCGGCTCGGGCAAGTTCACCGTCAACGGCAAGCAGTTTGAGGAGTACTTCGTGACCCCGGCGCAGCGCGTCGCAGCCAAGCTCCCGCTCGGCATCGCCGACATCAACGAGACCTTCGACGTGCTGAGCACGGTCAAGGGCGGCGGCGTCAACGGCCAGGCCGATGCAGTCAAGCTCGGCATCGCCCGCGCGCTGATGGAGTTCAACGTCGAACTCCGCAAGACGCTCAAGGCCGGCGGCATGGTCACGCGTGATTCGCGCGGCAAGGAACGCAAGAAGTACGGCCAGAAGGGCGCTCGCGCTCGCTTCCAGTTCTCCAAGCGCTAAAGAGACAGCAAAGGCATTTGCACTCGCACTTGCCTTTGCTTGTTTTCGCTCTTCGGGACTTCGCACCACCCACCCGCACTGCGCGGATGGCAGGAACTCAATCTCCCTTCGGGGATCTCAATCGCTTCACGTCGCAGCGCAAGCGATGCCACACACAAGGAGCCTCTATGGCCAGCATTACGATGAAGGAACTGCTCGAAGCCGGTGTCCACTTCGG
>Ga0224555_1002283_pt1 | contig 23063 bp, 14 predicted proteins | sample 714S23034metaG_FD_180687 | JGI IMG/M metagenome (GOLD analysis project Ga0224555, IMG submission 180687) | Peat soil microbial communities from Stordalen Mire, Sweden - 717 S2 30-34 | ecosystem: Environmental > Terrestrial > Soil > Wetlands > Peat | place: Sweden: Norrbotten County, Stordalen...
CGACTGGTGGGTCAAATACGCCCGAGCCTTGGATCTGGTCGAAACCTTCGTCGATGCCTCCCGTTTTCAGGGGAGCTGTTATCGGGCGGCCAACTGGCTTTATCTGGGCCAGACGACCGGGCGAACCCGGCAGGATCGCTGCTATACGATCAACGTGCCGCCCAAGCTGGTGTTCGTCTATCCGTTGAGCAAAACCTTTCGCCGCGATTTGTGCGCATGAGCCGACGCGAACAACTCTGGCAGATGGCCCGGTCCGGTTTGGCGATGCTGGTGGATCTGGTGCTCCGATTGGAGGTCGAGCTGGTCCAAATGCGCCAGGAGGTCAAGGCGCTCAAAGATCGCTTGGCGCTCCACAGCCGCAACAGCGGCAAGCCGCCCTCGACCGATGGACTGGACAAACCGGCCCCCAAGTCCCTTCGCCAGAAAACGGGACGCAAACCCGGCGGTCAACCAGGCCACCCGGGTCGATCACTCCAACAAGTGGCCCAGCCCGACCATACCATCGTCCACTCCCTGGACCGCTGTCCTTGCGGGAAATGCCCAGGCCGCTCCTTGCGCCAGGAGCCGGTGCTCGATTATGAAAAGCGCCAAGTCTTTGAATTGCCGGCCCAGCCGCTGGCCGTGACCGAGCATCAAGCGGAAATAAAACAGTGCCCCATTTCCGGCGACCTGGTCACCGCCTCTTTTCCGCCGCGCGTCAACGCGCCCGCTCAATATGGCTCCCGCTTTCGCGCCCTGCTGCTCTATTTCAGCAACCAGCAGTTCATCCCCTACCACCGTCTGGCCCAGCTCTGTCAGGACCTCTACGGGCAACCGTTGAGCGAGGCCACCATCGCGGCGGGCAACGAGCGCGCCTATGCCCACCTCCAGCTCTATGAGGAAACGGTCAAGACCCAGCTCCCGCAAGCACCCGTCAATCATTGCGATGAAAGCGGCTTGCGGGTGGCGGGCCAACTCCATTGGCTGCACGTCGTGAGCAACGCCCACCTCACCTTTTATGGCGTCCATCCCAAACGGGGCTCCCAAGCCATGGATGATCTGGCCATCATCCCGCACTGCAAAAACTGGATCGTCCACGATCATTTCAAGGCTTACTTTACTTATGAGGACTGCCTGCACGCGCTGTGCAACCAACATCACTTGCGTGAATTGAAATTCCTCTGGGAAGAACATCAGGACGCCTGGGCCGATGAACTCAGCGGTTTCCTGCTCGAGAGCCTCCAACGCCGCAAGCTCGCAGGGGCTCCGGATGAGAAAGCCTTTAAGAAAATCCTCGCTCGCTATCACGCCATTCTCGCCCAAGGCCGCCGCCGCCATCCGGGAAACCAGGGCGCGCAAAGCAAAGCGGCCAATCTGCTCGACCGTCTGGAAAACTACGACCTCAGCGTCCTGGCCTTCTTGTGGGCTCCGGAGGTCCCCTTTACCAACAACCAAGGCGAGCGGGATATTCGCATGGAGAAAGTGCGGCAGAAAATCTCCGGCTGCTTTCGCACCTTCCATGGCGCCAAGGTGTTCGCCCGCATTCGCGGCTACATTTCGACCTGTCGCAAGCAAGGCCGCAACATCCTCGAAGAACTCGAAAATGCGATTCTCGGCAATCCTTTCATTCCTTCTCAGCCCAATCGTGCCCCGTGAGGACCTGAATAGTCACTGCATTTGAGAATAGGCGTCCTCGGCATTTTGAAGCAACTCAGCAAAAACCGAAAACTCATCGTAGCCGTAGCCCTTAATCTGGTCACGGCGCGCGCGAACGAACCCAATCTCGAGCAGCGCAAACATCTGGGTATCCAGTTCAGCCCGGCGTTCCTGTCCGCGCTTGGTGGTTTGGCTGGTTCGCTGATATTCCTCGAAAAGCTCTGCGAAAGCCGGGTCGGCGACCTGATCGTGATATTGGTGCAAGAAATTGTCCCGGTAGTTTTCGCAGAGACGTTTTAGGACCGTTGAGGGCCTTTCGAGGGTCGCGGTGATTTCTTCAACGAGCGACGGCAATCGGGCACTTACCGCACCCACGCCCAGCAGGAAGGCAATCTCGCGCGCAACGGCCAAGTCCAAGGACCGAATCCGGTCGTGAATCTTCCGGATTTCGGAATTCGCCTCTTCGATCCGAACATACAGCCGCTCGGGTTTGGGAGCGAATGCCAGCGGCCCGGACCAATTTTTTGACTGTTCGATCACACCCCCATTGTGCAGGCGGCAGCGAACCCGAATGGTTCGCACGGGCACAACAGTCACGGTTTCGGACGGGAAGTTGAGGGTAAGCCGGGCAAGTTCATCTCGGAGAGATGACCCTTCACGGGCTGCGTGTTGAAACCATTGGCGCCACGGCGAAAGCAGATAAGACACCTCCGGGGGTTCGGTCATTGGCTGCGGGTCATCGGCGGGTTCAAAATTGCCAGCGGTGCGCAGGTGGATCAGCACTTCGGCGTGGTGCTCGCGCAGCCACGCGACCAACGCGACAGTGGTTTTGTCCGTGCTGTCGATCAAGAGACTGGTGTGTTCAGGAACGACTCGTTCCTGCCGGCCCAAATCTTCATCCCAGTAGCAATCCGAAATGGGTTGGTAGGTGCTTGCACAGGTCAGGATGCGGATGGCGCCCAAGGTTTTTAGATCTAGGGGCAGCTCGGCGTCATTGGTCAGCTTGAGAAAGGTCCGAATCAATCGTCCATAGGAACTACTGGAAGCTTTGGGATCATCGGACGTAAGGCCGCCAAGGGCCGCCAACACCTGAATTATGGTTGGACAATCTTGCACGCCAAGGGAGCGGTAGCGGCCAAGAATCCCTGTCGGTGGATCGGAAAGCGCTTTCAGGCGTAGCAGACCTGTGGACAGATCTTCGTTGTATTCATCATTGCCGATGAATAGCTGAACCGAAGTGACCTGCCGTTCTTGGTCGCGGAAGGTGCGATAGACCGGAAGTCGTGCGGCAAGGTTTTGCCAACTTTTGCGCAGTGTAACAGCCTCTTCGAGCATACTTTCGACTAGGGCGTAAACGCTAACGGCAGCATTCTCGTCAAAGCGCGCCCGCTCGACAAGACACTCGCCAATGTCTTCCAGGTTTGCCGGCGTCGCGGCCAATGTGGTAAGGAAGTTCAAGTTCGCATTCCGGCGGCGACAAAAATCAGGCAAGGGCAACGCGCGCACCCAAAACCGTGCCCCCAGAACCTTCTCGCCTGCATGCAGCAACACCCCAGCGGGCGGTTTAAAGTCCAAGACCCCGTCACGTTGCGCCAACACCCACGACCGGCCGTTCAAGATTTGCAATTCTTCTTCGCTCGGCGTTTGTTGGAGAACCCAGTCCAGCCAGGTATACACGGCGGCGGCGGCGTTGCGACGCTCCGCCCCATCCTGGGCCGCTCCGGCCATAACTTGGGAAAACACGGCTCCAAACGTCCGCATTCCACACCAGGCATCCCATACATTGGAAACCTCGCCATCAATACCCTTGGACGCGGCTTGGTTTTCTAGCGGCACATGGGGAGGTTTTGTCTCCACCCAATTCGGGCTAATAACCTTTTCCGGTTCTTTCCAAGCGGGCAGTCGCGTTGCCACGAGTATGGCATCCAACCTCTTGGCCTGCTCGGTCAAGCGTTCCTGCAGGTTGCGTTTTCCCACGTATCGAAGAACATGCATCCGGTCTTTGTTATCCAGTTTCGGCCAGACCTCGCTGAAGTTTTGCACCAGCCGATCGTCCATATCCGATCCGGTCCTTTCGGAGTTCCGGAACGCTGTGAGTGTCTTTGGCAAATCCTGCAGCCGCAACCCCACTTTTTTGGCGAGACTTCTCAAATCAATGGCATGGGGGGCCAACAACGCCAAAGTGGCTGTTGGCAAATCGGGCATCACTGGGAAAAATTCCGATTCGGCAAGGGTGGCTTCCCCACTCCAAGTTGGCACCGGAAGTATGCCCGCGGCTTGCGACCGCGTTACCCCAGCATCCGGCAAATCAGTTCGATTCTCCCAGAAGAGTTTCATCCGGTCAGACGAGCTGAAATCCGGACTTTCGCTTGTGATGGCCAACTCCACAATTTTCCGGGTGCTCCAGCTGTTCAAGCGGTGCAGACGGGGGAGCAATTCCCGATCCACGGTATTGAGACTGGCGATGGATTTGCCTGAGCCGCAGAAAAGCTGGAGTAAGAGTTTGCGTAAATCATTTACTGGCCAGCCTTGGTTCGCCAAATAATCTGCGATCTGCCATGCCTCGGCGGAGTTTTGGGACATGCACCAGGTCTCATCAATGCAGGGAACCGTCCGAGCCGACGCCATAAGGGTTTCCAGTTCCAGCGCGTCAGCTATATTACTCGCGTCCGTCGACTGCTTCAGCTCGCTAAGCGTCAGATAATAATATTGAACCAAGTAGCGAAGCATCCGCTGGCTGTCCCGTTGGGCACCACCGATTTGGCTCAGGGTGCCCTTCAGCACAGCCACGCGGCCATGCTCCTCCAGGCCGAGACGCCGACGGTAGAAGCGTTTGACGGTGGAATTGGACGTCTGAAGAAGCTGATACTTGGCTACGTCAATTGGTGCATCTTGGATATCGTCTTCGGATTGAAGACGGAATTTCTTCGGTAAATCGGACATATCGCCGCCATTAACGGGGAGAAGGGAAATGAAGCGGCCATCGGAACACCGGTGGATGGGCAAAACCAAGACCGAGTATCGCTGGGCTTCATCAAACGAGTCCCAAAGCTCGTCGGCGGTTTCCAAGAGAAAGGCGGCAGCCCGCTCGGCAATTTTTTGGTTCTTGCGACTGGCATCCGCAATTGCGACTTCCATGCGCGAGCAAACATTCGATTGTTTGAGTCGGGCCGCATGGAATATAGCCAAACCATCTTTAGCATTGGCGACGGCCACTTGGCAATCAGCCGCCTGCATCATTGCAACGGTGCCCGGATGCACCGCCAGCAGACGTTCCAACTCTTTCGCGAAACTCGGATCAACATGAGCGAAGATCGGTCGAAACCAGACATCCCATACGGCCTCGTCCTCCAGTGTTGGTTGCATCGGTTTCAACAACATGACCCCAAGTGTCCTGCGATCCGCCTGATTCGTCGCAGTTCGTACCATAAATCCCAGTTTTAAATCTGGGGTGATTCGAGCGGCTGGCTGGCCAATCAAAAAATCCACCACAGGCGTGATTTCATAATCATGCAACACCTGGTCATGTTGATTTTTCGGGGAGAGATGCCGCAAGATTTCAAGAGCCGCGGCCTGACTTGGCCCCAAGATGTTATCGAGCGGGGGGTGGAATTCTGATAAGAGTGGAGGCAAACCAACGTCGTGGCGCACCCACTCCAGGTTTTCAAATGGCAGTTTAAGTTTCCGAAGATGGGTAATGACCGCGTCGCTGTCGGCCTGTTCCAGCAAGTAAAGCTCGGCGACTTCGTAGCGGAAGAATTCCTCCGCTTGCGGCTTGCAGAAAGCCCAAAGGCCTTCCAAGTCGTTGGCTACCGTTTGGGGCTCGAGGATTAGTTGCAGCAGCTTTTGAAGGTCCTGTTCCTTCGGTGGCTGAGCAGAACGGAGCACCAGGAGAGCAATGTCCTTGGCGACGGGTTTGCGAATTGTGACGCCAGCATTCCTGGCGACACGGTCCGAGAGCGCATTGCCGAGGTCATGACGCACGAATCGCCGCTTTTCCGTGGATAAAGTACAAAAGCAATCACGATAGGGTGCGAGCCATGGTGGAATCAGATCTACCACGGTGCTACCATTGGCGTCCCCCACGATCAGATTGAGTTCCGCATTCCAGAGATCACGGAGGTAAAGCACCCAGACGCTAGCGGAAAAACAGCGACGAGCAAAATCGGTCAGGCTGGCGGGCTCTCCGACCGGTTTGGAGACCATAGGAAAAAGGCCTAAGTATTCTTTCGGGTGTTGCTCAAGCAAGCCGCTGGCAAGATTAGGCAGATCAACGCTGACGTCCTGCAGCAAAGGAATCAGCGCTTTCTGAACCAGGAGCTGATTCCAATTGGTTTTGCGCTTCCCTTCGTCTGATTCATCGAGGCGAAATTCAACTCGCTGACGCGATAGGCCAACAAAAAATGCCCCGCTCAACAAACAGGAACACGGGCCTTCTTCGAGCAATGGCAGAAAAACGCGCCAATTGGCACATTCACTGCCGTCCAAGCAACAAGCGGCTCGATCCAGTGGCACAGCCAAAGCAACCCACGGAGTCGCCCGCTCACCGTTCCGTATTAGTCTGGCCCGTAGTTCGTGAAGCCCATCGTCATCGAAACAGGCCGTGTGCCGGAGATGAAAGTTAAAGGATTTTTCCGATACCGCAGTAGTTCCATTGCCAGTAAAGTCGTGGCGGGTAATCGTTCGATCGAACCGACAAGTCAGTTTCGCGCCGACCTCAACCTGCGCGGCCAAACCGGTGACCTTTTGCAGAAAGCTCTTGAAGGTCTCTGGGCAGGTGGTCGATGACACGGTTGCAAATTTTTCGGTCGGCGCCCGGGTGTCCCTTAAGGTGGAAAAGGAAATCTTGGAGACGTTTTTTAGGAAAAGTATCGAACGCACTGCCTCCTCCGCCATTTCTCTCAATAGACGGTGCCGGTGTTCGGAACTGAGAAACCTATCCTCAAACAGGGCGGGCATCCCTTCAGAACTTTTGCGCAGGGGCAATCGGAAAACGGTGCGCTGGTAGTCCTTCTGTTCTTCGACCAAATTGTCAATGGATCCGTCCACCAGCGCCTGGCTAGGAAAGCACCATCCGAGAACCTCTTTGAAAGATCCCGCCGATGAACCAGAGTACCTGCGGTAGTCCTCGAGGGGGAACCGCCAGCCATTCACCTCAAAAATACGATGCAGTAGGTCAAAAACGTGAATTTCTTTACGGGAAAAAATGAGCGGAGTATCGGTCAAGAAATAGACGCTGTTAAACCCGATGCCGAAGCGTCCGGCTGCTGTCGCCATGGCCCGCTTGTGTCCACCGGCGACATCGCAGATTGCCTTGAAATCATCATGAATCTTTTCCACCCCGGAATCCCGATCCAGACGAAAATGACTATTATTGCAGACCAAAAGGGCGGGCTCGCAAAGCACTTCATATTCCTTGGCCAATCCAGCACGGGGAGTCCGCTCATCTAGGATCACTGCCACTTCAGTAGCTCCAGCGTCATCGGCATTCTGCAACAACTCCTTCAAGACCAAAGGAGCGAGGCGGGCACCTTTTTCTGCCATTTGGCCCAAAAAGCTCTGGATGGATCGCAGGACCGGATATTCCTGTCCGCCAGCGGTTCCTATTTCCAGTTTCAATGACATATGGTTAGTTCAACGCTATTTTTGATTTAACTCATCAAATCCCTGAGCAGCCTTACCATCTTCTCGTCACTCGTTTCTTGACCCTCCAGCTTCTGGATCTCCTCCAGCGTTACAAACGGCCAATCCACTTCCATATAGGTCGATTCGAGCGGCTCCATACCTCGCCCTTGGTATTCAGATTCCACCTTCACATCGAAAGCTAAGTCATACGCCTCGTCCACAGTCGGCACGACGACAATCGTGTCGGGTTTTGAAAGTTGGAGAAGCTCGTCCTTGATGCGCCACTCTCGCAACCATGTGAAGTCTTTTTTGCCTGGCTCGTATTCCTCAAATAGATGGGCGACCTCACCTTTGAGAAATTGCTTCTCGGCTTCAGGAAGATAGATTACCGGTCTCCCTCCACGTTGAAATAGCCATTCCTTTTTAACAGCCACGCCATAAGGCGACAACATTGGTTCGTTGTATTGCTGAAAAATCTGGAATAATTGTGAGAAGTGGCCAACCGGGCTCTCCGTAAAACAGATGCCCCTTCCGTGATTTTTCAGCCCGTTGTTCAGGATTTCTCTCAACGCCTCCTTCGCTTTGTCAGCAGGTCCTTTAGTGTAATGCACCACCCAATCGCTGAGGTCCGGTCGGAGCTTTTTCGCCCGCTCAAGAAATGCGCTCATGTTGGCCAATTCAGTGGAACGCGTCGGAGATATCGTCCAACGCCTTCCGCAATTCTGTGGTCGCCTCCGGTTTCAAATCCGTTTCAGCCGTGACCTCCACCGCTAGGTTGAAACGGATCTTGATTCCGTGCTTCGCCTGCAACTGCATGATGTCGCTCAAAACATCAGCCAAGTCCTGAAGTTCGTTCGGCTGCAAATAGGCGCGATACGTCACGCCTTTGTCATTCATTATCTCGCCGCCACCGCCACCGCCGCCCCCCGTCCCTGCGCTGGCTTTCAATATGACCTTCGCCGCCGCTGATGCGTCACACGGCCATGGTACGGATTTCGCATCCAGTTCCACCAACCGGGCTCGAATTGCGCCATCCACCGCTTGTTGTACCTGGTGCCACGGCACAGGTCTGCCCCGTTGAACGGACAGTTGCGCAAGAATCCCGGCTACCGTCGCCTTGCCATCTTTCCACGCAGCAGGAACGTTGGCCTCCAAAATCGCGGCGGTCACAATCGGGTCGGGCGGCGGCAGCAACAGGGTACCGTCTGTCAAGACGCCCGCCGGAATGGATTCTTTGAACAGTGAAGTCGGCCCGGATACCAGCCAAAGGTCACCGTCCATCACAGCTTTTTCGACAGCAGCATTCACCACCTTGGCGGTAGCCTTCGGAACCTGCTGTCCGTCGTTGTATCCGCCGCGGTCCACCTGCACGATTTTGCCGCCCGCAAAATACAACTTGAACTCCAACATCGGCAGCTCGGCTTTGGTTTCCCATAAGCTCGGCAATGTCCCTTTGCGCAATAATGTGCCCGGGATTTCCGCCAGTTCCGCCGCCGTGCTCAGCACCACTTCCATGTCCGGGTCCTTTAAAGCCTCTTCGTCCGGCCGGGTCCGCCACCACGTCCGCACAGTTTTGTCGGGACGTTTTAATTGCAGTACAAAATCGCCGGCCACACATCCGTCCACCAGCGTGTCCACGATGGCCGACGCATTGAGCATCTTTGGCAGGTGCGGCAGTTGTGCGAAGGCACCCGCCAAATCTTTGACTCGGCGCAGATTGTCGCCTTCCTGCCACAAATCATAGGGGCCATCCGGCAGCAGTGATTCCGCCGTGATTTTCGTTTCTTGCAGCCTTGAACGCAGGTCGCCCTTCAATGTTGTGAACAGGGAATCATCCGTGATGCCCAGCTTGAATGCCTGCACATCGTTAGTTTCCGAAACCGTGACCATCATGCACCAGCCTTGGCGAATCGCATCCGGCACGAGCTTCTTTGCCCTTTCCAGTTCCACCGTCAGCCGTTGCATCCGTTGCGCGTCCACGTTTCCACTTTTCTCTTTGTCTTTGAGTTCCTGGGCGACCTGTTCCCAGGCTAACAAATCGGCAACCCGGTTCCGCACCATATCGAGTCCGTCCTTGGATGGCACGGCTAGAATGACTGCGTTGCGATACACACGGGGCTTGGCCGCGCTGGTTGTCTCATCAATGAAACGCTTTGCCGCCGCCGACGGCTTGCCGGATTCCGACGCCGCTTCCGGCCCCAGTACGGCAAAGTGAAACTTGCCGTCGTCCTCGATGTCTGCAGGCTTGTCCGGCAGTGTATGTGTCCGCACACCCAACGCCGATGCTCCTTCGGTCAATTTCTTTACGTCGCCTATCGCCTTGTTCAGCCGCACCGCAATCAGCCCCTTGTCGCTCTCCACTTGCCGCTTCTTTTCGCGGTGGATCTGCGTCAGGTTCGGTTTGTTGCCCAACTGCCAATTCTCTGGCAAAGGACTGCCTTCCGTCGCGGTGAACTTGTCGTTCAACCAGTAGCTGTCCTGCGCCCACCGCGAGAGTCCCTTTTCAATTTCGATCCGATCCGGATTCGTCGGTGCAATCGTGACTCGCAATTCCCGCAATGAAGCCTTGTGCCCGATCGGCTGCGAGTGTAGGAAGGTCGTCACCACCGCCTGCTCGATTTCGCGATGCTCAATCGCCGAAAGATCGCGCTGGATGTCGAACGCGAAGCCCAACTCGCGGTCCAGTATTCCTTCCCATGAGATGGCCTGCCCATCAGTCGCCTGGGCGTTCGCGATATTCGCCAGTTCTCGGAGACTGTCCGATAATCCCGGCTCGCCCTTCTTCCGTAGAAAGACGTTCGCCCCCACCAGGGGCGAAGTGTCCCACTTGGCAGCATCACGTAGCGCGATGGCAAACAGCCGCAACACGCCACGCGTCCGCTGGAATCGCGGCAGAGCCGTCCAGTTGGAATACAGGATGTTCGTGAGATACGGATGGAACGGGTAGCTCTCCACGAATGTTCTTTCCGCCGCAGCCCCTTCGCGCTTCAGCGCCTCGTCGTGCGCGCATACTCCCTTGAAGGCGGTAATCGCATTCGTGCGCATTTCCGCCGGGTCGCACGGCTTGAACAGCCGCCGCCGCAGCACTTCGGCAACGTCCTCTTTGACGACTGGTTCAACCATTTCCTCCTCCTGACGCTTCAGGATCTCTTTCAGAGCCGTCACGATGTCCTGACCGAGCGAATCGTTCGCGGCAATATCCGAGGCGAGCAGCGACGCCACGACTGCGCACCGGTCGGTTTTAACCGCCGCTTGCGTCAGTGATTGAAAGAACGATTGCAGCTTAATAAGCCAACTTTTGTCTGCCGCGACTTTTTGCCGCGCATACATCAGCACTTCATCCAGCAGGATCAGCGACGCCACGCCCTCCGCATTCGGGATTGCCAGCAAATCCATCATCACATTTTCCGCCGGGGCCGTGTCGCGTTCCGACATGCCCTTGCTGCCGTTTAGGATTTCCAGCCCCTTTTTGCCGGCCAGTTGCCACGCGAGGATGCTCCAGGGATGGAACAGCCGGGCCATCTTCCCCTTCGGATCGACCACTTCCATACCCGTCTCCAAGTCCAGCTTGTCGAACGAGATGGCCGCCACCCGCGCCTTCGGCAGGTTCTTCCCTAAATCAATATGCGTGCGGAACTCCTGCACCGCCGGCAGGTCCGGCAACGCCGCCGGATCATTGACCAGATGGAACAGCGTGATCAGTGTGTGCGTCTTGCCGCCGCCGTAGGTCAGGTTCAGTTGGCGCACCGCCTTGTCGCTCTTGCCCGCCAGCCGTCGCACCACATCCCGCGCCAGGTTGCGCAGGTTGTAGGTCGGGTAGGTGAGCGCGAAAAAGTTGTTCGGGTTTTCGTAAATCGGGCGCTTACCTTTTTTCAGGATGACCTCATCCAGATCGGCGGCGAACATCGCCAGCGAGAGTTCGCCCGATTTCAATTCGTCACGAAGCTGGACCACTTCGTGCCACGGTTTCCATTTCGGTGTTGGCGGCATAATTATTCCTTTTGTGTCAATGTGCTAAATTAGGTCTCCACGTCCAATCCCAGCGAGCGCGTTGTGTCAGCTTTGGGTGCTTTCGCACCCAGATGCTTGCTCAAACTTTCCAGCAGCGAACGTTCTTCGCCACCTTGCTCCGACAATTCAATCAGCGATTGGATCAATCGTAAGAAAAGTTCATTTCGGCGCAACGCGTATTCGTCAAGATATTCATCTACCTTGCGCACGTCGCCGTCACACCACAGGTGCATGAGCCGGTGAACTCGGTCAATCAGCGGAATCTCACGCCCGCCCGCGGATTCAAAGCCCATCCGTTTTTCTTTGCGCTCTTTCCACGTCCGCAGGATGAACTCACCGCCACCCATTTCTTCCGCCGGTTCGCTGTCTTCATCCCCCGCTTCTTCTTCCGCTTCGTCTGGTTCGGGCATGACGCTGCCCTTCACCTTGACCAAGTTCCAGGTGCGTTCCAGTTCCGCGTCCGACAGGCCGCAGCTCACCGCATAGAGGATGCACGCACCGGCCGGTGCTTTTCCAAAACCAAAGTCGTTTCGATGCAGGAGATAATAGCTCGTGACGGAGTCCAGCCGTTCAGTGCCGGATTCAATGTGCAGCACGCGGCCCACAACGAACTCGATGACGATGCGCCGCACTGCATCGAGAAACTCCGTCACGGATAAAAACTCGCCCGTCGGGCTGTTGGCCTTTTTGACCGCCGGATATTTGCTGTACGCCTCCATCGCCGGTCCCGTCGCCGCCCACACAAAATCCGGCCCACGAATCCCCGCATCCCAAAACTCGCGCAATTGCGCGGCGATGTTACTGCGCATTTCTGCCATCACTCGATTATCCCATCCGACTTTCGCCAGAGGATCGCGCTTGTGGCAAACAAGCCAGATGGAAGATGCAAGTGCAGAAGCTGAGGATGCACGCTGCCTCGTGGGTGATTCTGTTTGAATTGGCCAACTTCCTGAAACAGCAAAACCCGCCGAAATAACGGCGCTGACCAACGTTTGCCACGCATTGGGATCTTTGTGGGCAAAGACGCAGACGAAACGACCGTGGTCGGATAACTTCAAGAACGCGTTCTTGAATGACATGGACATCAATCGCTCGTATCTGTCTTTTTCCTCCTGCCGGTTTTTATCCTCACGAATATGCTGAACAGCTTCCCGTTCGTCTCCAGACAAATCTTTTGCAAACTCATCAACGTGCAAGGGTAAATACCCTCTCAACCAAACGTATGAGAAATCGGCCAGATCGGCGTAAGACACAGCCTGATAATAGGGCGGGTCTGTAATTATGAGGTCATAAGAATCCTCTGCCTTCGAATCGGTTGCCGACTCATTGCGCACTTTAGGCTTTGATGCCCCTACAATGCCAGGAAGCAAACAGTCTAGTGCCGCCGCTATACGTTCGTTACACCTTAAGAACGAGCCCGCCGCAGTGCTTAAAGGCTGCCCCTCTGCATAGTCCCATAACAAAGAAATGGAAAATCTTGAGAATGCCCAATTTAGTGCCGGCACGTCAGGCTTCCAGCAGGCGTTCACGCATGTGAAGCAAAGCAATCGGTCAAGACTGGCGCACAAAGCAAAGGATACCGCTGCCGCCCAATCATCATCCCTGACTGATTGTTTCACTTGTTCATGAACATTCGCCACTTCTCGACCTAGTGTCGCCAAACTACGGATTTGTCTCTTTGTAAATAAGTCGGCCCACTTAGAAACGCCGTAAAGCTGTGCAGAAATTGAACGGGTGCTTTGAGGGGAAAAACTCTTTTCCAATCTACTGTTGGGTAAAATATCCTTCGCTATTGACACCGCATCTAGTTGGTTTTCGGCCATCGCAATCTCGTCCTTTGTTGGCAACCTAAATTCTTTACCGTCTGGTCCGACAACAACAACCGCAGTTATCATTTCGCCGACCCGACCTCCTTTAGCCTCATAGCGAATATCGTCTGAAGTCATTATTGTCGGACAACACAGGCATTGCGCGCCTGCCTTGGAAATCGTTCCTGCACCTAATTTCTTGTCGTGTTCCCTTTTTTGCGCCGCGTTCCCTCCACGTTCAGGAACATTATGCTCGATGGAAAACACTACGCCAGTCCCATCGGATTTCGCTTCCATTAACAGACGAATCCGCCTATTAGCCGTCTTGCAGGCCCATCGTGTCTTAAGCAAAGGAATTGTTGCTCGGCAGTTTTTGCAGGTAACAGTGCGCGCCCATAAGTATGCAACTGTCGGTTTAGCCACCCATCTTGGATTATGCGCGTTTTCCAAGTATTCTTTAGATAAATTCTCGTTAAATTTATCTGCAACTGCCACGCCGTTTTCATCGGGTTCAATGAACCGCATGGGTTGAGGCTCGAAAGATTGACCAGCTTTCAGCGGTTGCCAGTCCGCGTAAGTAGCATAAAGGTGAGCTAGTTGCTTGCGTGCTTCGGTGAAGATCCGACGACCCCATGCGCGGACGTGCCAAGCCAAGTCAGCCTCTAAAGAGACGCCCCCGATTTCAGTCAATTCACCCAGGTTCACCTCATCTTGCACGAGTTGCCCGGGATTCCCATGACCAAGCGCCTGCAAAGCTTTACGTAGCCTCGCGCCTTTAAGACCATGAACAACTGTAAAAAAGTCCTCCATAAACTCTGCATCGTCGCGAACGAAATCAGGTAAAAGCCGTTTCTGACCAGCAAACATTTGAGGATATTCCAACGTGCATTTCAAAATAAACCACGCCACCGGGTTCAAGTCAGCAGCGGTTGTGTCGCATCCGAGCCTCATGGCTTCCAAAGGAATCGCGCCACCGCCTGAAAATGGATCAAGAACCTTTGGAACTCGGCCTCCATTAGCTTTACGGAGTTCCTCCCGAAACCAATCCAGAGTGGCCTTGTTTTCCACTTCCCTTTTCCAACGCAAAATGCCGCCTTCCGTCACTTCCTTAACTCGACCTTCCTTATCTTTTTCTGTTATTAGTTTTCCACCAATCTTCTCGCATAGTTCTTTTCTTGCTTCAGGTGTGCCGGGATCGGGCAACAGCGTCGCAAGTATAGCAGCCCTCGACGCAGCCAGCGGGCGTCTTGCGGGCCACAAATGCAGCGTCGAGATATGCCCATGTCGGACAGCCTTCTCGTGGACGGAGTCCATAGAAGCCTGCCGTAGCGGGAAGGCGTGTTCAATCAGTCTTGAGTAATCTTTCATCTTGAATTTGATTTCACGCCAGGTGTTCCCCGGCGGCTAAAATGTCATTCGCTTCCAGGTCAAATCCTGCGGCGCGTTCCACCAGTTTCGCAAACGGGTCTTGCACGCCCACCATGCGTGGCGCGGCGGAAGCGCAATCAAACACCGCGTAGAGCCAGTATTCTTCCCGCCGGTTCGCCGCCACCGCCCATTCGTTGGTGCTGATATGGATGTTGCCCGTTCGCGCCCGGCCCTTGATCTCAATGCACCGGCGCTTGCCGTCAGGCCGGTGACTCAACACATCAAACCCCGGCCAGGGCGTGTTCAACCCGGCCAGCAGTGCCAGTTCGGGCGAATGAACGTCTTGTACCCGAGCGCCCAACGCCCGTTCGTGGGCCATCACCAGTTCCATCGCCACGCGCTCCACTTCAGCGTCGTAGCGCATGCTCTCCTCGTCGTTCGCCGCCGGGCGCACCAGCATGTGCGCCAGAAATTCCACCGGCCCGACGCCAATTAGCGCGGGCTCGCGCAACACTGTTTGCTCCGCGTCCTGCGACCGCGCTTCCCACGCTCGCTGCAAATCCCGGATGCGGGCAATCTCTCGCTCCGCCGAGGGATGACCCTCGTTCCGCCGCTTGCTCCAAACCGTCCGCGCTTGCACGAGTTCTTTTTGCTCGTAGAAAAAGCCCTGCCGCAAAAATTCAATGCGCGAGGCGAGGTCCGCATTCAACCTGTCGCGATGTTTCTGCGCAATATCTTTGGCGACCGTGGCGACCATGAATGCCCGCGCTTCCTCGATTCGGCCCTGTGCCGAAACCGCTAGGCGTTGCGCGTCCAGCGGCAGTCCGCCTGTGCGCGGCTCCAACAGAAGAAACTCCTCGATTGTCCGCACTGTCATAGTCCCATCCTCATGCTGGCGCACTGTCACGAGGGATTGTTCCAGTACTTCGTCGCCTTTCAGTGCCGCCAAGGAAGAGTCGGCACGGCGCAAAATCGTCACAGACGCCAGATGCAGCAAATAGGAGTGTGTTGACGATGGGTCAACGACCACCGCGCCACGCATCGCATGCGGCATTGCGGCAAAATTCAGGAGTTGCCGCAGTTGCTCGAAAACCGGTTCGCCCGGATGAATCCAAACCGGCCCTTCAATGCCTCGTTCAGGGCGAGTGAATGTGATGTCGAAATAATCGTTGGTTTTGGCTTCCAGCATCGGCAGGAGCGGATCAAGCGCCCGAGGCCGTGTCGGGATCAACCGGAAACGGCTTTCCTCGAGAGGCGAAAGCCTTAAGTTTAACAACGGTGCCGCGTCCTGGACAAACTGACGTACATAACCCGGCAACAATTGTGAATACACTTCCGTCGCCATCTTTTCTTTCAACGCGGGCAGTTGTCGCGCCACGTCGCCACCGTCTCCGTAAAGCCGACGTTCCCTTTCAGCAATCGCGACAACTTGTTCCTTCGTTAATTGGCCGCCCATGTCCAGAGAGAGTTGATCCATGTCCTCGCCGTCCAAGGAACGCCGCATGTAATCGGTGATGCTCTTGCCCTGGAAGACACGTCCGATCACGTCATAGACCTTCTCAGATTTCAGTTCCTTGCGGATGGATTCCAGTTTTTCGAGCAAAATTTTGATAACTTTGCCCTCGCGAGTTTTGCCAGCAATCATGTTGATGATGAAAACTTCCGACCGCTTCTGTCCGTAACGGTGAATGCGGCCCATGCGTTGCTCCAACCGCGCCGGATTCCAAGGCACGTCATAATTCACCATCACCCAGCAGAATTGCAGGTTGATGCCTTCACCCGCCGCATCAGTGCAGACCATGATGCGCGCCCCGCCATTTTCAATCGGCTTTTTGAAAAACGAGACTTGTTCGCCGCGCTCCACGTAATGCATACCGCCGTGAATGCTGGCGACCTGCCCAGTAAACCCCAGCCCGTCCAAGCGGCTTTTGAGATACGTCATGGTGTCCCGGTGTTCCGTGAACACCAACAGCTTGTCGTTGCGAAATCTCTTGTCCTCGATAATGCCCCGGAGTTTTTCAAACTTCGATTCGTGCCCCAACTCTTGCACCTTCCGCGCCAACACCAGCAGTTTCGAGACGTATTCCTTTTCGATTTCCAAGTCGGCAATGGTTGTAGCCACGAAGCTGCCAAGAATTTTCGCTTCAGCATCTTCATTCCCTTCGTTCCCTTCCCCCTCCTGTTCCTCGTCAGCCGTATGAGCTTCAAAGGGGTCGTCATTGTCGCTCAATTCCGCCGCCTTTTTGGCCAGCTTCACCAAGTCAATGCGCCCGGCAACAACGTCCTGAATCACACCCTCCAATTTTTCAAATCGCCGTTCCAGGGAGCGCAGCAAAGAGTAGGTTGAACTCGCCATGCGCCGCTGGAAAACACCCAGCGCCAATTGCGCAGCCGTTTTGTTGAGCATCTTTGCCCGGTTGTAAATGAACCGGAGATAGTCTGTCGTCTGGTCGTAGAGTGCCTGCTCGCTCACTTGGCCTTGCGTCAAGTCGTAGGAAAAAGTGTCGGTCGTGCGGCGTGGATAAAGAGGTTTTCCTTCAAAAGTCACCATTTCCTCCTTCGTGCGGCGGATAAAAAACCTTTCGCGGCTTTCACGCGGCATTGCCTGAAACGCATCAATTGTGCTGAAGGTTTGCGGATCGAGCAGCTTCCACAGTGCGAAAAACGGATAGTCCTTCCCCATGTGCGGCGTCGCCGTCAGCAACAGCAGATGGCGCGCATTCCATCCAAGATTCCATTCGCTTTTCCGATTCGCCACGCCGGACAGTGCCTCTGCCAACTCATACCGTGCCGACCGCCTCACCGTGAAGTCCGGATCTTGCCGGGCCGACAGTTTGTGCGCTTCATCGAACACCACGAGGTCGTAGGGCGACACCGCGGCTTCCGCCAGCCGCAAGAACGCCCGCTCGCCACGTAGCGTATCCACAGAGCAGATGACCCGGTCGCAATCCGGGCCGGTGCAAAAGGGATTGCTGTTTCGTGCGGCGAGATCAGCACCCGTGATGACCACGAATTCCAGTGCGAACAACTCACGCAGTTCGTTCTGCCAATTCCCGACCAGTCCCGCTGGCGGCACGATCAGAATGCGTCGGATCAGACGACGAGCCAACATCTCGCGGATATATAGCCCTGTCATGATGGTTTTGCCCGCGCCAGCGTCGTCGGCCAGCAAGTAACGCAACCGGGGCTGTTTAAGCATGTGTTCGTAAACGGCAATTCGCTGGTGAGGCAGAGGATCGATCTTGGAAACCTCTGTTGCGAACGCTGGATTCGCCAGATGGCCGAACGTCAACCGCTCGCCTTCCACCATCGCCCGGACGGCTGTGCCGTCGCCCATGAAGTCCACCGCCTGTGGCAGACCCCGGTTGCCCGCCCGCTTCTGGTTCTCGGGTTGCTCGCCAATGACCTCCAAGAACTTCTCCCAAAAAATGGGGGATGGTTCGACGCGCCCCTTTTCCCATCGCGAAACAGTGACATTGGTCATGCCGAGCCGTTCCGCCAGCTCGCCCTGCGTCCATCCCCTGCCCAACCGCTTCGCCTTTACCACATCTGCAAAATTGTTCGGGACTTCAGTCATCAGGGTTTGAATTTAACACATGTTAAAACCACTTGTCAACACGCAAAGAGCATGTTATTTATATCGGCATGTCGCGGTCGGAATACGACGAAAGTCCTGTTATGGCTGAAGTGAAACATATCTTAATCCTGGCAAACTCGGAGCGCGAGGGAGGACGGTGCATAGCCGGAAAACTGGCAACGCCGCTTGAGGGCGAAAACTTCGACGTCGGCCAACAGTGGATCCGGCTCAATAATCCAAGCAGTCCCGGTGGCGGCGCTGTACCCTACGAGCATACCCTTTGTCGCCCGCCAAGCCGTAGTGCCGTTCGTCCCTTCGACGTTGTCAAAGTCGCCCTTTTAGACAGGTGCAATAATCCAGATCATCCAGAGGATTGGAATTACGATCCCAACCAGCCATGGGAATGGGTGGCCGCCTCTAATGTTGGCTGTCTTGCCGCAATCGTAGATACGCCCCCAACCCTCTGGAATGATGGAAACGAAAAAGCCGTTCAGGCAGGATACATTCGCAAAATGGCCAATCCCGCATCCCTTTATCTAATCAAGGCGCCAAGTCTTTGGAATTTCAGTTGGTTTAAAGCGTCGAATTACTTCAATGCCTACCCCAAGAAACGGCGCAGACTTCAGATGACCTTTGGCAGACAGTATCACGATTTTTCGGTGACCGATTCGAATTTCGACCGGCGTTTCAAACTCCCGAACATTGCCTCCCAATGGCCTGACTCACCCACAACGCTCCCAGTTCCAAATCCTGGCGATGTGTATTTCTGCCTGAGCCTGACCGGCCTAACGCCGCCGGATTTCGTTAGCCACCACTACAAAATCTGTGCCACAATCTTTGAGCCGTGAAACCCGAGATCTTCACCATCGGCCATTCGACGCAGTCCTGGGAGCAGTTCCTGGAACTGTTGTTGCGGCATCGGATCCAAGCCATAGGCGACGTTCGGAGCAGTCCTTACAGCGCCCGCTTTCCCCAATACAATCGGGAGGTTCTGGCTCGCGCGCTGCGGGCAGCCAACATCCGTTATGTTTTTCTTGGCGATGAACTCGGCGCGCGTCGTGCGGAACGTGAGTGTTACGTTGATGGCGTCGCCCGCTACGACCGCATTGCGCGGACATTGGCATTTCGCGCTGGCCTGGCGCGCGTGCAAACCGGTGTCGCTCGTTTTCGTCTGGCTTTGATGTGTGCAGAAAAGGACCCGCTGGAATGTCACCGCACCATCTTGGTTTGCCGCCAGTTCCGCAATGATATGGATATCCGCCACATCCTGGCCGACGGGAGCCTGGAAACGCACGCGGATGCCGAAAACCGGCTGCTCGCCGAGGAAAAAGTCCCCGGCGACGATATGTTTACGCCGCACGAGGAGTTGATTGCCAAAGCCTACGCCCGGCGCGGCGACAAGATTGCCTACCACGAGTGCGGCGAACCCGCCGTGCAACCCTGATTTTATGACTTCCGAACCCAACCCTGTTTTCACGGTCGGCTTCACCAAAAAAACCGCCGGTGAGTTTTTCGAGAAGCTGCGGGCAGCCGGCATCAAGCGCGTGGTAGATGTTCGGCTGAACAAGGTTTCGCAACTCGCCGGCTTCAGCAAACGCGATGACCTCCAATATTTTCTGAAGGAAATTCTGCATGTGGACTACGTCGAAGCCCCGCTGCTGGCCCCCACCCAGGGCCTGCTCGACGCCTACAAAAAGGACAAGGGCCGATGGGAGGACTACGAGCGCGACTTCCTCCGGCTCATGGAACATCGCCACATCGAAGACAAGATCGACCCGGCGATCCTGGCCGGCGGTTGTCTCCTGTGCAGCGAAGACAAACCCCATCAGTGCCACCGCCGCCTGGTCGTCGAATACCTCCAGCGCCACTGGGGCAACCTCGACATCAAACACATCGTTTAAAATGGCCCCATGAGCAAAGAGCGATTCGTCTGCCCCAGTTGCGTTGATGATTACGCGGTTCAGGAGTTTATTCGCTGCAACGCCGAAGAGCACCTATGCTCCTACTGCGGCACTGAAACTGATGCCGACAACGACCCAATCGCAGCTCCATTCAAAGAGGTTGCGGATTTCATTCGTGAGGGCATCGAGCGCGAATATGAAGCCCCTGAGAATAGCGTCAGTTGGGATACTGGCGAAGGCGGGTGGCAGGGAGTCGAACCCATGGATGCTCGGGACCTCATGGACGAGGTCGGGTTGGAATCCTCGAATCAAGGCTTTCTTGACGATCTCTGCGACCAACTGAACGACCAAGAGTGGGTTCATCAAGATCCTTATGGACTGCCAGAAGATGAGGCGATGCAATACAGTTGGGAGCGCTTTTCCAACCAAGTAAAACACCAGACCCGCTTTGTTTTTTTTAAAGTCCAAACTAACACCAGCGAATTCGATTCCGAACCAAATGCGATCCTGGAGCAGATCGGTCGCATTGCATCTCACAAACTGAACCTCATCGGAACCATCCCCATAGGCACGCGTTTTGTCAGGGCTAGAGAACACTCAGCGGCTGAAAATCCAGTAACGGCCAAAGATCTTGGTTCCCCGCCTAAAGAATTGGCCAGCCAGAGCAGAATGAGCCCTGCCGGCGTTCCCATGTTCTACGCGACCGGCGATGAAGCAACCGCATTCGCCGAGACTTTTACCACCAATCCGGAGAAATCGTCTGTCACCTTTGCCATCTTCCAGGCGTTGCGCGAATTGCGGCTCCTTGATCTCACAGATATTCCGGCAGTCCCCAGTATTTTTGATGAAGAGGCGGCCACCGTAAGAAGCGCGCTAGGCTTCATCAAAAGCTTTGAACTCGATGTCACAGCCCCGATTCCTAACGACCACTCCGTCCACTACCTCTACGTCCCAACTCAAGTTGTCGCCGAGTATTTTCGCCACGTATTCACCCTCCCAGATGAAAGTAAACTAGACGGTATCGTATTCAACAGCAGCAGGCGGCCGGGGGGGAAATGTTACACCCTGTTCGCAGACACGAACCAATGCACTGATTCCCTATCCGATACATCGAAGTTGCTCGCTCTGGTTTCGTCCCGCAAAACAAGAATCGATTTCACCAACGGAACATTCTCCTGATAGTGGCGTCCAGTCGGGTTTGCAATTCACGCGCGCTCAATTCCGCCTGCTTCAGCTTCGTCTGGGCGATCTCGTTGGTTTGATTGGCCCTGCGCACCGTCCCCTCCAGCCGCGTCTGCAACTCCGCAAGCGTGAACTCGGCCTGTGCGACCGCCGCACGATCCTTCACACTACTGCAATCTTTTTGCGTCTGTCTTCGTTCCGCGATGTCATGGGCCAGCCGTGGACTCTCAAGCAAGTTCGCCAGCAGGTAGAGCAAGCCGGCAACCACGAGTACGCCCAGGGATTCGAGCGCCACCTTCGTCGCGTTAACCCAGCCGCCCTTTGGTCGCAACGCAAGACGGAATTCGAGGTTTTTTGCCCGAACCGGTTGCTGAACGGCATCCTGGAACGACAACGCTCCGTGTGCGGCAATGGTCACCACCTTCTGCTGGCCAGAGGCAGGTGCAAAGAAAGCGTAGTTGTAACCTTGCGTCGAGAGTTCAGAGACCCCGGCCCGAGCCAAGGCCTCCGGCAGCCGCATTGAGACGGCAACAAAGCCCCAGAAGTAATCGTGGCCATCGAGCCCCCGTTGGAAAACCGGCACCCTCACCACGATGCCCGGCTCTCCGTGATAGAGTCTCAAATGGCCCCGTTACGGTCAGAACGCGCCTCTGGATGGTCGCGTATGCGCCAGGACGCTGCCCCTCATCTTTCAGCACGTTAAACCCAATGGCTCGCTCGTTTCCTGCCCGCGACACGATGTCGCTGACGACGCCGCCAGGTTGGAGTTCAAGAGAGGCAAGTCCGGGCCGGGATGCAAGCAACTCCAGCGCGGCCGTTTGGAAATTGGAAGTCCCAATACCGCTCTGTCTGGCCAGTGCGCCCAGCACCTCCGCCGCCGTCAACGCCTGGCTGAACTGCAACTCCACAGCGGTGCCTCGCGCCTGGGCCGCGTTGCGGGCGTGACCTTCTGCTCGTCCCACGACTGCTTGATTCGTTTTCGGCGCTTAGGGCCGATGCCCTTAACCATGCTACTGCCACTGCCAAGGTGTTTTTCGATGCTTTCCTTGGTGGTCGGCGGCCTGATGGCCAGCATCTCTGCCAGAACTGCCGCCCGTATTCCCGGTCCTGAATCCAATGGCCCGGGACCGTGAGCCATCCCCCGGCGCTGACTGATGGCAGGGAGCCAACCACGGTCACCAGGTCGCGATGCCCCTTGGCTTTGACCTTGAGCACGCTGAATCCGCTGTCCTCGTTTGGGTACGTGACGAGCTTAATCAGCCCCGAAAGGCTCTCCGGCAATGTTGATGACTACTGGTTCACAGGAACGTGATTCTGGAACGTGCGCTGCGAAGTGGCAAGCGCGGTGCCGTCACGAAGCTTCTATATCTCCAATCTCCAACGTCAGATCTCTTCCCAAAAAGACGCGCCCGCCACATGCCAGCCACCATGGCTGCATCGAACCAAACGCTCAGGAATGAGATTGCAAATCTGCCGAAGCAGGTTCAATTTCGACCCGGTTACCAGGCGTTTGCGTACGCTTTTGGTCCTGTCGTGCGGCAGGGTTGCGCTCAACCTTCCAGCTTTTCTTTTAGATCTGATGGGATGGCTGCTCATGTTTATCATGATTCGACGCAACGTGCTTGTGATGAACTCCTTGGCCCCGGACTGATACCGGAGTGGAATCAATCGCAACATCAATTCGGTTAACATGAAAATCGACGAGCGGTGACGGTAGCAGAAAGTCCGGAAGCAATTAACTGGGATGACATCTTCAAAAATTATTTCAGTCGCAATCGTAATTGCGGCGGGTTTGCTCGGTGCCTTGTTGGGTGGCGCTGCTGGTTTTATCGTCGGCATAATCCTGGGGACGGTGATCTTTGTCACCACTGCGAGAAAACGCCCACAGAACATCCCGCCTGTAATGCCCTCACAGGAGACGCCTGCCCGCTTCATTTCCGCTGCCATTGCACCTCC
>Ga0224555_1002284_pt1 | contig 23053 bp, 22 predicted proteins | sample 714S23034metaG_FD_180687 | JGI IMG/M metagenome (GOLD analysis project Ga0224555, IMG submission 180687) | Peat soil microbial communities from Stordalen Mire, Sweden - 717 S2 30-34 | ecosystem: Environmental > Terrestrial > Soil > Wetlands > Peat | place: Sweden: Norrbotten County, Stordalen...
CGGCAGGCTCAGCCTCAGGCGAGGCAAGCACAACCTCAGGCGAGGCAGGCACAACCTCAGGCGAGGCAGGCACAACCTCAGGCGCGGCAGGCTCAGCCTCAGGCGAGGCAGGCACAACCTCAGGCGAGGCAGGCTCAGCCTCAGGCGCGTCCTGCACCGGCGGCACGTCCGCAGCCGCAGGCCGAGCAGAAGCCTCGCTAGTTGATGCAGCACGACAGCACGGCAGAACAGGCTGACGAGGCTTGTTCTGCCGTGTTTTTTTGCTCGTCAGGAAGAGCGCAGTGCGGGGCTACAACCCGAATGCGAGTTGGCCGAGCAGAATGGCGTTCAGCGCGATGATGACGGTGACCGTGACCCATCCGGCGATGCGTGTGCGGCGCGCGCTGGCGAAGCTCTGCATGACTGAGGTGCGGCTGGTGAGCAGAAGCAGCGGGATGAGCGCAAAGGGAAGCGCGAAGCTGAGTACCACCTGCGAGAGGACGAGAATCTTGAGCGGATCGAGGCCGGTGGCGATGATGACCAGGGCTGGGACCACGGTGATGAAGCGGCGCAGGAAGATGGGAAACTTGATGTCGAGGAAGCCCTCGATGATGACCTGTCCGGCCATGACGCCGACGGTTGACGACGACAGGCCGGAGCAGAGCAGGGCGACGGCGAAGACGACCGCGGCGCCGCGCCCGAAGAGCGGGCCGAGGGTGTGGTAGGCCTCTTCGATTGTGGGCTGCAGATTGTTGGTGTGGACGAAGGCGACGGCGGCCATCAGGATCATGGCGGAGTTGATGAGCCATGCGCCGTTCATGGCGACGAAGACGTCGATCAGCTCGTAACGCAGGAAGCGGCTGAGGATGGATCGGCGGGGAAGGTGGGTCGGCTGATTGCGGGCCTCGAGGTTTTGCAGCGTTACGGTGGCCGGAAGCGCGGAGCCGGTGAGCTCCTTCAGGCGGGGCTGAACCAGCGCGGAGTGGAGGTAGATGACGTGGGGCATGACGGTGGCGCCCAGCATGGCAACCGCGACGTAGATGCTGTCGTGGAAGTTCTGCGCGCTGGAGCGGTCGAGCGTGGGCAACAGGGTATAGAGGGTGGCCAGCTTCCAGTCCGGGTGGACGAGGAAGATCTCGAATGCGTAGGAGACGCCGATGACGGCGACGAAGGCCATGATGCCGCGCTCCAGCCAGCGGAATCCAGCGAGGTCGAGCGCGAGAATGGCGAAGACCAGAACGGTGGCGACCAGCGCGGCGACCAGCAGCGTCTCTCTGGGGCTGTAGCCATGGGCGGCGAGCAACGGGCCGAAGAGTAGATCGAGACCGATGGCCGCACCCAGGAACTCGGCCAGATCGGTGGCGACGGCCGCGACCTCGGCTGCGAGCCAGAGGCCGATGGTGGTGAGCTGGGAAAAGTGCTTGCGGCAGTTCTGCGGCAGGGTGAGGCCGGTGACGATCCCCAGCTTGGCGGCGAGGTACTGGATGAGCATCGCCATGGCGTTCGACCACAGCAGCACCCAGAGCAGGCGGTAGCCAAACTGTGTGCCGCCCAGGATGTTGGTGGCGAAGTTACCAGGGTCAATATACGCGACCGAGGCGACGAATGCCGGGCCGAAGTAGGTCCACATCTCGGTGCGACTGAGGTTGGAGAAGAAGCCGCGCCGAGATGGGAGTGGATCGGCAACCGCTGGAGCTTCGCTAGGAGGGCCCGCGAGCGGTTCCGGTTTCCCGGAAGCCGCGGGCCCCATTTGCATTGGCGAAAGATCAGGCATTCATCTCCTATGCAGGGCGCCGGGGAAGCGGGTCTGGGGGGCGCACAAAAAAATTAGGCTTGCCTACGAATTAGGTATACCTAACTAAAGGAAATGAGTCAAACTGAAATAGAAGCTGGAGACCAAAGCATGGCAGCACGCAGGCGGGCGAATGGCAACACCGAATCGGTGGACAACTACCTGAAGGCCATCCTGTATCTGGGGGGGGGGGAGGAGTGCCGCGTGACCATCAAGGCGCTGGCTGGCCGGCTGTGCGTCGCGCCTGCATCGGTGACCAACATGCTGCAGAAGCTGGCTCGTTCGCCCGCGCCGCTGGTGGAGTATGAGCGGCACCGCGGGGTGCGGCTATCGTCCGCGGGCAAACGGCGCGCGCTGGAAGTGGTGCGCCACCACCGGCTGATTGAGACGTTTCTGTACGAGGTGCTGGATTACCCGATCGATGAGGTGCATGAGGAGGCGGAGCGGTTGGAGCACTTCATCTCGGAGCGCTTCGAGCAGCGGATCGCCGCCAAGCTGGGGCACCCCAAAATAGATCCTCACGGCAACTCGATTCCCACCATGGAGGGAGAGATGCCGGAGGGGGAGAGTTAGGAAGTGCTGATGATCGGGCCGGGCAAGATCCTTCGGGGTCTTGTCCGGCCCGATCTTTTTTGTGGAGAGTGCGTCTCGCCCCGGGTCTACGACGAGTTGGGCAAGTCGATCGTCCATGACCTCGAGCTACCTAAGGTGAACCTCGTGCGGGCGCGTCAGGGCAACCCTCACGCGTTCCTCTCAAAGAAGGTCTCAACGTCTTCGATGGACTGGGTCTGGCGGTAGGGAGGCAGCGAGTCGAGGAAGATGCGGCCGTAGCGCTGGCGCTGGATGCGGGGGTCGAGCAGCATCAGCACGCCGCGGTCCTTCAGCGATCGGATGAGGCGACCGAAGCCCTGTTTCAGCGTGATGACCGCGCTGGGCACCTGGTAGTCGAAGAAGGCGTTGCCGCCCGCGGCGGCGATGACGTCCATGCGTGCCTTGACGATGGGGTCGGAGGGGACGGCAAAGGGCAGCTTGTCGATGATGACGCAACTGAGCTGTTCGCCTTGCACGTCCACGCCCTGCCAGAAGCTGGATGTACCGAAGAGGACCGCGCCGGGCGTGTCGCGGAACTGCTCCAGAAGGACGGTGCGTGGGGCGGTGCCCTGCAGTAGCAGCGGGTAGGGTAGCTCGGAGGAGAGGCGCTGGTGCATGGCGCGCATCTGGGCGTGGCTGGTGAAGAGGCAGAAGGCGCGACCGTGCGTGATCTCCAGCACGCGGCGGGTGCGTTCGGCGGCATGGAGGAAATACTCGGAATCGCGCGGGTCGGGCATTCCCGGCGGCAGATAGAGCAGCGCCTGGCGCGGGTAGTCGAAGTGCGAGGGGACAACCAGCTCTCGGGCCAGGGTGAGGCCGAGGCGACGCGAGATGTGCTCGAAGCCGGAGACGATGCTGCCCGATTCGTCGGTTCCCGAGGCTACGGTGAGCGTGGCGGAGGTGAGGACGACGGAGCTGTAGGCCTCGAAGAGCGCCGCGGCCAGGAGCTGGGAGACGTCGATGGGCGTGGCCTGTAGGTGGGTGTGGTGGCTCATGTGGCCGATGCCGCGCGCGCCCTTTTGCGCAAGCGAACGGACTCCACCGGCGGCGCGACGCTCGATCCAGAAGACGGTGTTGGGGTCCTGCGACTCGAGCAGGAACTTCAGATGGGTGGCGATGTCGGAGGCGCGCTTGCGCAGGCCTGGGGCCTCGTCGACGTTCTTCAGGCGGTCGAGCTCGCCCTCCAGGAGGCTGAGGGCGTTGAGCGCGCCGGTATAGGTGTCGCCACTCTCTTCAAGGAACTCGGCGCGCTCGTTGAAGGGCATGCGGCCAAGGCTTGCGTATGGACTTGCGTTCTGCGGTGCGTCGAGCGTGGCGATGGAGTCCGCGGCGGTCCTCGATGCGTCGAAGGGCAACGCGGCGAAGAAGAGGCGCGCGCGCTCGCGCAGCGTCGCAGTCGCGGCTTCGATGGCGGCGGTGGAGGCATGTCTGGCGCGCAGCATGGTATCCACATCGCGGGCCAGCTCGTCGAAGCGCTGGGTGCTGAGGTTAATGCCGAAAAAGTTGCTGGCGACGTCCTCCAGCTCGTGCGCCTCGTCGAAGATCACCGCGCCGGCTGCGGGCAGGACGCCAGCGTCGGGCGCCGCGCCGGCTTGCAGTTTGATCGCCATGTCGGCGAAGAAGAGGTGGTGGTTGACGATGACGATCTCCGACTCGAGCGCCTTGCGGCGCATGGAGGTGATGAAGCAGTTCTCCCAGTCGGGACAGGATTGGCCGAGGCATGCCTCGCCGTGCGCGTCCAGCTTGGGCCACAGCGCGGAGTTCTCCGGCAGCGCGTCGATCTCCGCGCGGTCGCCGGTTGCGGTGGTCTTCTCCCATGCGGCGATGGCGTGGAACTGGCCGATCTCGTCAAGGCCCGTCAGCAGCGGCGAATCGCGCAGCGCGTAGAGCTTGTGCTTGCAGAGGTAGTTGCCGCGGCCCTTCATGTAGCAGACCTTCAGCGGGCCGAGGACCGATTCCAGGAACGGTACGTCCTTGAAGAAGAGCTGCTCCTGGAGATTTTTCGTTCCGGTGGAGATGATGACTCGCTGCTGGCGTTCGCGGGCCAGGCGCAGGGCGGGCAGCAGGTACGCGAGCGTCTTGCCGGTTCCGGTGCCTGCCTCGACAATCAGGTGGCGCTTGTCGGCGAAGGCCTTCTCAATGGCGCGCGCCATCTCGTACTGGCCCTTGCGATGCTCAAACTGGAGGCCGGAGCGCGAGAGCAGTCCCGAGGGCGAGAAGAAGTCGTAGAGCGATGGCAACTTGCTCGCGGCGGCAAGATCCTGCTCGTCCTCATCCTCATTGTTGCGAGGCTGAACCGGCTCGTCTGCTGCATGCGTAATTTTTTTCGGAGAAGACACAGCGCTCTTCTCCCAATACTATTCGTGTTTCCTTCGACTCAACTATTTACTCAGTGTTTCCTTAATGGATCTTGTAGCTGAGGCCGAAGGAGAGGATGGGGAAGAAGCGCAGGTCGGTGAGGTCGTTCTGCAGCTTGTTCTGCTCGCTGGTGATGTTGGCCTGGGGGATGGGGCCGCAGTTGGTGTAAACACCCGCGAGGAAGGTGGTGCAGCCGGTGCCAGTGAAGGTGTAGAGTACCGTGGGCGCGGAGAAGTACTGGAAGCCGATCTCGCTCTCGAAGGTGAAGTGCCCCTTCCTGGGGAGCATGTTACCGGTTCCGATGGTGGCGCGCGGGACGACTTGGTTGCCTCCGAAGGTGAAGACTCCGGTTCCGGCGATGGGGCCGTTGGGGTTGGTGACGGCGTTATAAGGCTCGCTGTAGTAGTCGATGCCACCGACGGTGAAGCTCTGACCGGTAGGGACGGAGAGCGTGGCGGTGAGGCCGGTGTTGTTGTAGATGGTTGCGCCGCCGCTGAGGCGGATACGGCCGTGGAAGGGGAAGAAATCCATCATGGCGGCGGCGTTCTGGAACTTGATGGTCCCGTTGATGTTGAGGTTGTCTTCCGTGATGGTGCTGGGCGTGTAGGTGATGAAGGAGGCCCCTCCGCGCAGGTTGATCCACTGGTGAATCAGGGGCGTGGCGACGTCGAAGCCGATGCCGGCCAGGCCGAACTTGACGCCGATGGCGAGGCCGGAGAAGGGCAACGAGCTTTGCCTGGACGGCGTGGCGGCGGATTGCCTGCCAGAGGCGGATTGCGCGCCAGCGGCTGGGGCCGCGATCTCATCGGATGCGATGGAGCTGGAGGACGAGGCTGGCACTGCGTTCTCCGCGTAGAGGGCGGGTGCGGCGGCTGGGGCCTGAGGCGAGACGGCTGGAGCCTGGGCGGAGAGAGCGATGGGCGAGCAAGCGAGGACGGCGAGGATCGGAAGTGAGCGGAGGTTCATGGAGGTCCTTTCTATGTGCAGGGCCGGAGCGAATGGTGAGACCATCTCCCATCAGATGTCGCGTTCAACATAGGACGCGCAGCCGTGGGTCCAATCTTGGAATGCGGTGATCGTACCAGAGTATCGGCGCGTCTGAGCGCGAATTCCATCACCCGGAAGGGTCATGGAACATCGTGAGTTACTGCGATTCTGGCAGGTACCCCCCGGGGGGTAATAGCGTAAAGTATTCAAAATATGCTGGTTAATCTCGCGCTAAGCGCGTGAGACGTAGCAAAGGCGAAGACCTGGCTGGGAACAGGGAACAGGGAACAGATAAGTGCGAAGTTTCGGTGAGCTCGGCGGCGTTGGTGCCGCAGGTTCTCGCTTTGTGTGCGAAAAAGTCATAAAGTATTCAAAAATGGCATGTTAAGTCTGGACTTGGTCTGGATCGGGTCTGGACTAAGTCGGGACTAAGTCGGGACGGTTGAGGGTTAAAAGCGAAGGCCCGGCGCGCTTGGCCGGGTCTCGGTGCGATTTTGCTTACTGATTTAATTATACGGGATGGAGGGAAACTAGTATGCCAACTATTTTTCGGAGGTATGTGGTTGGTGGGGTGTTGGTTAGGGGGATTTTTTGAGGTCGAGGGGCTTGACAAGGGAATCTGCTGGGCTTTTTGGTGGCAACGCTGAATGCGTCGCGGTTTGTGTTCTTGTGTAGACTGTTGGCGTGAGGGAGCCGATGACTGATCCGAAAGTCGATGTGTATATTGCGAAGGCAGCGCCGTTTGCGCAGCCGGTGTTGACGCATCTGCGCGCGCTGGTTCACAAGGCCTGCCCGGAGGTGGTGGAAGAGATCAAGTGGGGGCGGCCGTTCTTCCTGCACAGGGGGACGATCCTGTGCAACATCTCGGCGTTCAAGGCGCACTGTAGCTTCGGCTTCTGGGGCGCGGAGATCGGCAGGGTGCTGCGTGCGGACGGCGTGGTCAAAGATGGAGGGATGGGCTCACTGGGCAAGATCACCAGCGTGAAGGAGCTGCCGCCTGAGAAGCAGATGCTGGGGTATCTGCGGCAGGCGGTTGCGTTGATCGAGAGCGGGAAGGGCGACAACCGGGTGGTGGTGGCACGGCGGGTGGTGAAGGCGCCGAAGCCTCCGGTTGAGGCGCCGACTGAGTTTGCGGCGGCGCTGAAAAAGAACAAGGCCGCGAATGCCGCCTATGCCGCGCTCAGCCCAAGCTGCAAGCGGGAGTACGCGGAGTGGATCGCGGAGGCGAAGCGGCCGGAGACGCGCCAGCGATGCATCGCGCAGGCGGTGGAGTGGATCGGCGAAGGGAAGCAGAGGAACTGGAAGTACCAGGGATGAGTTTTGTACAAACCCACCCATCGCGATGAAGCTGCGATGGATAGGGCACCCGGCAGCCACTACCAAACGATTAAAGGAAAAGAGATGAGCAAACAGGTGATTGATGAACTGGCGATCGCAACACAGCAAGGCAAGTTGACCTTCCCTCAGGTCGTCCAAGGGCTGCTCGAAGCGGGAGTGGAATCGTACCTCGTGGACTTCGCGACAAAACAGAATACCCACTACCTGGCGGATGGAACCACGCACACGGTGCCCATGATCCTGGACCCTGGTCCGATTGCGGCGGAGTTCAACAGTGCCGACCTGGTGGCGGCAATTCGCGGCGCCCAGGCAGACACGGTGCGGTATCCCGAGTTTGTGAAGCGGTCGACCGCGGCAGGCGTGATTGGCTATTGGGCGTTCCTTACCGGCAAAAGGGTGATCTACTTCGGACGTAAAGGCGAACAGCACATCGAGGAGTTCCCCAAGCCGCAGCCGTGAGCGAGAGCGGATATGCCCCAATCCTACGAGCGGTTGCGCCCACTAGTTGATCATGGAGCACCCGAGTTGGTTATCCCTTGCTGAGGCGGCGGGCGAAGTCGAGGAAGGTGAGGGCTGCGGGGGAGTAGCCGCCGGGGTCGGGCTGGGTGAAGTCGCCGGTGAGGGGATCGATCTGCTGGCGGAACTCGGTGTGGCGCATGATGGCGGAGCACCACTGCTGCATCAGGTGGGTCAACTCGGCCTGCTTGCCGTAGTAGGGCATCCAGCGCGGGGCACGCAGAGCGGTGAGCGCTCTCTTCACGCGCAACAGTGTAAGGCGCGGCGGCGGCTGTTGGATAGCGCTTGCGCGGTGCGACTGCAATAAACCATCGGGCCGGCGAGGGCCGCGGAATAGACTGAAACGATGAAGCGATCCGGGAGCGGCGACGAGGTTGCGGCACGATGCGAGCTGAACCCCGCGGTCTTTCGCCGCCGGCTGATGAAGTGGTATGGCGAGCGAGCGCGCGCGCTGCCATGGCGCGAGACCAGCGACCCATACCGCATCTGGGTCGCGGAGGTCATGCTGCAGCAGACGCGAGTGGCTGCGGTCGTCGAATACTACAACGATTTTCTACGGCGGTTCCCCACGCTGGTCTCGCTGGCGCTGGCAAGTGAGTTGGAGGTTCTGGTGGCGTGGTCCGGGCTGGGCTACTACAACCGCGCGCGGCTGTTGCACAGGGCGGCGCAGTTCATCATGACCGAGCGGCGCAGCAGTCTGCCCTCCAGCTCGGCGGAGCTGCGCACGCTGCCTGGGATCGGCGAGTACACGGCGGCGGCCATCGCCAGCATTGCGTTTGGGGAGAGCGTTGCCGTGGTGGATGGCAACGTGGAGCGGGTGGTGCTGCGGCTGACCGGCCGCGCCAGCGAGAACACGGCCGCCGCGCGGGGGTTGGTGCGCGCCCAGGCCCAGGCCCTGCTGCCGCAGGCGCGCGGGACGGTCTCGCGGCGGGAGGTGCAATCCGGCGGCGGCGCGGGTCCGTCGCACTCCGACAACCCTGCGGGAGACCACAATCAGGCGATGATGGAGCTGGGTGCGACGGTCTGCCTGCCGCGCGCGCCGCGCTGCAGCGAGTGTCCCGTGCGCGAGCTGTGCCGCACGCGCGGGGAGCATCCGACGACAGCGCGCGCGCCGCAGCGCAGCCGGCCCGTGGCATGCCTGCTGGACCTGCGCAAGCGCGGTCCGGCCACCGAGGTGCTGCTGGAACGTCGGCCCGCGTGCGCCAGTGTGATGCCCGCGATGGTCGAGCTGCCACCGCTGCCGCTGGACGCGGTGGAGGGGCTGGAGCCCGCGCTGCGGATTCGCCACACGATCACGAACACAAATTACTACGTGCAGGTCTTCTCGCCGCGCCGCCTCGTGTCCGCCAGTTCCGGCAGCCTCGCCAGTACCGGCAAGCGCACCGGGGTTGCAGCCCAGGCGCTGCGCTCTGCCATCCCCGCGGACTCCCGCGCGCTGTACTGGACGCGCACCACGCAACTTGCCGGGCTTCCGCTGACCGGGCTTACGCGCAAGATCCTGCAACGTCTAAAGCTCATGGAGAAACATCGCGCCGCGCTTCCCGAATGACGGGCCGAGGGCAAGAATGGACTCGAAGGCAATCCGTGGAGACCTATCCATGCGGCGCTCCAGAGTCGTAGGATGAGAGTAGAAACTGTGATGAGACGGCGTTCCCTAGTTCGCGGCGGACCAATCCGCTCCGGTCTGACCCTGACCCTGGCACTGCTGGCGGTCGGCGTGGGGCCGTATCTGCGCGCATACGCGGCGGAACACATTACGCTGCGCAATGGCTTCGAGCTGGACTGCGCGCGGCGCGAGGCAGTGGGCGACCGGGTGCGGATTTATCTACTGCCTGCCGCAGGCGCCCTGTTGCCGGCCGTGCGCGCTGCTGCCGGCCAGGGTGAGGCCCAGGATGCCAACTACATCGAGGTTGCGGCCAGTTCCGTGCTGCAAGTGGAGCAGATTCCCGGTCCTCCCGCGCCGCCTGCCGCAGCCGCCGCGCCAGCCGCTCTGCCACTGGTTTTGCTGGAACCCGCGCGGACGGTCTCTTCTCCTCTTATACCGGCTGAGATGGGGCTGCTGCTGGCGCGCGCCGGGGCGCGGCACAACATCGACGCCGACCTGCTGGCCAGCGTGGTCGAGGCGGAGAGCAACGGCAATGCACGCGCCGTCTCGCGCGCCGGGGCCGAGGGGTTGATGCAACTGATGCCGGGGACCGCGCTGGAGCTGGGCGTGCGCAACTCGTTTGCGCCGGAGGAGAACATCGGCGGCGGTACGGCGTATCTCGACGCGCTGCTGACGCGCTACCACGACGACATCGCGCTGGCGGTGGCGGCGTATAACGCGGGGCCGGCGGCGGTGGACCGATACCGCGGCATTCCGCCCTACGCGGAGACGCGGGCGTATGTGGCGCGGGTGATCCGCGAGTTCAATCGCCGCAAGCGCGCCGCGCAGACCAGCCAGATGGCGGCCGTAAATTAGACGGAGCGGCGAAACCACGCATAGGAGAGCAGGCCGATGAAGAGTCGCAAGGGCATTGTCTGGCTCGCAGTTCTCATTGTCCTGGCGCTGGTCGTTTTCGCCTATCGCGGCCGGATTCACTTCGACTGGGCGGTCTTCTGGATGCAGTTGCGCCATGTGAGCTGGGTGCATATTGCGGCGGGCATCGCTCTGATCTATGTGACCTACTGGATGCGTGCGGCACGCTGGTCGGTTTTTTTGAGTGCGACCAAGAAGGTTTCGCCGTTTGTGCTGATGGGGCCGCAGTTCATCGGGTTTACCGCGGTCGCGCTCTTCGGGAGGCTGGCGGATGTGATCCGTCCGGCGCTGGTGGCCAGGCGCATTCAGCTTTCCATCAGCTCGCAGGTTGCGGTGTACACCATCGAGCGCATGTTCGACCTGGGCGCGGCGGCGCTGATCTTCTCCGGCGCGCTTCTGTTTGCGCGCGACCAGCCGCATCACGAGATCTTCGTGCGCACGGGGCTGATCTCGCTCGGTCTCACCGCGTTGATCGCCGTCTTCGCGGTCGCGATCCGCGTGGCCGGAGGCGCGGTGGCGCGTGTCGCCGGCGCGACGATCGGATGGCTCTCCAAGCCCATCGGCGAGAGCGTTGCGCAGAAGATTCGCGGCTTCCGCGAGGGGCTGGACGCGGTCAGCTCGGCGCAGGACTTTGTGGCCGTCTCGCTGATCTCGCTGGCCATGTGGGGAATGATCGGTTGCGCGTACGTCGAGACGCTGCACGCCTTCGTCGATACGCCGCAACTGGCGACGATCAGCTTCTCGCGCACCATGCTGCTGATGGGGGCAAGCATTGGCGGCTCGCTGCTGCAACTGCCCGTCATCGGCTGGTTCACGCAGATTGCCGTCACAGCGGCCGCGATGCATGAGTTCTACGGCGCGCCGATTGAGGCGGCGACGGCGTGCGGGGCGCTGCTGCTGGTGGTAACGTTCCTCTGCATCATTCCCACGGGGCTTGTCTTTGCGCGGATCAACCACGTCAGTTTGAAGAAGGCCGCGGCCGGAGCAACCGCAGACGACGCCCTGAATCCAACGATCTCCTTATAACAATCCAGCGAATCGCTTACACTGGTAGCACCGCTCTTTTGCACTACGAGGAAACCCTTTGCCCGCCTCGCCCCGCCCGCTCGATCTCGTTCCGCACCGCCGATTCAATCCGCTTCTGCGCCAGTGGATTCTGGTGTCGCCGCAGCGCACCGACCGGCCGTGGCAGGGCGAGACGAGCAAGCCGGCCACCACTGCCGAAGCCGCATACGATCCGGCGTGCTATCTGTGCCCCGGCAACGCGCGATCGGGCGGCGCGCGCAATCCGGCGTACACGGGCGTCTTCGCCTTCAACAACGACTTTCCCGCGCTGCTCAGCGACCTTCAGCCTGAGGCGCAGCCGAACGCATCTTCGCTGCTGGTGGCCGAGCCGGAGCGTGGACGCTGCCGCGTGATCTGCTTCCATCCCAACCACTCGCTGACGCTGGCGCGCATGGAGGAGGCTGCGATCTGTGAGGTTGTGGCCGCGTGGGCTAGGGAGACGGCCACGCTTGGCGAGCTGCCGTATATCAACCATGTGCAGATCTTCGAGAACCGTGGCGCCATGATGGGTGCGTCGAATCCCCATCCGCACTGCCAGATCTGGGCCACGGAGCACGTTCCGGACGAGCCGCTGCGCGAGCTAGCCGCGCAGCAGGAGTATGCGGACGAGCACCACCGCTGCCTACTCTGCGACTATGCGGCAACCGAGCTGGCGCAGGCCGAGCGCGTGGTGGCCGAGAACGATCATTTTGTCGCGGTGGTTCCCTACTGGGCCACGTGGCCCTTCGAGACGCTGGTGCTGCCGCGCCGCCACCTGGGCAGCTTCACCGACTTCACGGTGGCCGAGCGCACCAGTTTCGCGGCGATTCTGAAGGCTGTGACCACGCGCTACGACAATCTATTCCAGGTCAACTTTCCCTACAGCCTTGGCTTCCACCAGCGGCCGACCGACGGTCGTGCGCACGATTCTATGCACTTCCACGCGCATTTTTACCCGCCTCTGCTGCGCTCGGCCCAGATCCGCAAGTTCATGGTCGGCTTCGAGATGTTTGGCAGTCCGCAGCGCGACCTTACGCCCGAGACCGCGGCCGAACGCCTGCGCGCCCTGCCGGAAAAGCACTCCCTCGATTGAGTTATTGTCTGTCGTACAGTAAAGGGTCCAAAATCTTAGAATTGGTTAGGAACTGCGTCTCTCAATGATGAAGCCGAAGAAAGTGCCCATGCCCACCCACGCCGAAATCGCCGCCCTCCACCTCGCCACCTTCAATGTTCCCGGCGCGCTGTACGCCGCGCCCGGCCGCGTCAACCTGATCGGGGAGCATACCGACTACAGCGACGGCTTTGTGATGCCGGCGGCGATCGACTTCGCCGCGGTGGTCGCCATCTCGCCGCGCACAGATGGCCGCATCGTGGCCAACTCGGTGAACTATGAGGAACTGCTGGACAAGACCGTCCACGAATTTCTGGACGACGACTTCGCATCGTTGCGCGCCGGCCGCAAGGTCCATTGGTCCGACTATCCGGCGGGCGTTATCTGGGCGCTGCGCGAGCACGGCGTCCCGGTCGACAACGGCTTCTCGCTGACGATTGCCGGCAATGTCCCGCTGAATGCGGGGCTCAGCTCGTCGGGCTCGGTGGAAGTTGCCACCGCGATCGCCGTGCTGGGCACCACCAGCCTGGACCTGCCGCCCACCAAGATCGCGCTGCTGTGCCAGCGCGCCGAGAACGCGTTCGTCGGCGCCAACTGCGGCATCATGGACCAGTTCGTCAGTTGTTGCGGACAGCAGGACAACGCCGTGATGATCGACTGCCGCTGGCTGGAGTTCCAACTCGCACCCATTCCGCCGAACGTGCGCATCGTCATCTGCAACAGCATGGTGCGGCACTCGATCGCCAGAGGCGAGTTCAACAGCCGCCGCGCGGAGATTGAACATGGTGCGGACATCCTGCGCAAGCACCGGCCGGAGATCATGGCGCTGCGCGACGCCACCTTGGCCGACCTCAACAAGTGGGGCAGCGAGATGCCCCCCAACGTGCTCAAGCGCTGCCGCCACGTCATCACCGAGAACGCGCGCGTACTGGCCGCCGCCGATGCCTTCCGCGTCTCCAACCTGACGCACTTCGGCGAGCTGATGCGCCAGGCGCACATCAGCCTGCGCGACGACTTTGAGGCCTCCTGCAAGGAGATCGACATTCTGGTCGCGCTGGCCGGCAAACAGCCCGGCTGCTTCGGCGCGCGCCTCACTGGTGGAGGCTTCGGCGGCTGCACCGTCAACCTGGTCGCCGCCGCCAACGTCGCCGCCTTCACCGAGGCCATGCGTGCCGGCTATCAGGAAGCCACCGGCATCACCCCGGAGATATACACCAGCCGCGCCTCCAACGGCGCCCACGCCATCACGCTGTAAGCTGCGCGCGCGGCGACTATCCTAGAAAGATGGGCGGGATGGAGCAGGAGACGATTGTGGCGATCTCGACGCCGGCGGGGCGCGGCGGGATCGGCGTGGTGCGGCTGTCGGGGCCGCAGGCGCGGGAGATCGTTGCGCCGCTGGTGCGTCTGCGCCATCCGCTTGCCGCGGGGCACGCGCGCTTCGCCGAGCTGATGGATTTATCCGGCGGTGCGAAGACAACAGCAGATCCCTCCGGGATGACAAACAATAAAACTGGTACAGACGAAGCGGAGCGGGAGACGGAGCCTCGCGTGCTGGATGAGGCGGTGGTGACGCTGTTTGCCGCGCCGAATTCGTATACGGGCGAGGATGTGGTGGAGATTGCGGCGCACGGCGCGCCGGTGCTGCTGGAGTACATCGTGCGCCAGTGCTGCGCCGGTGGCGCGCGTCTGGCCGAGCCGGGGGAGTTTACCCAGCGCGCGTTTCTGGCCGGGCGCATCGACCTGACCCAGGCCGAGGCGGTGCACGATCTGATCGGCTCGGTCACGCTGGAGCAGGCGAGGGTGGCTGCGCGTCAGATGGGCGGTGCATTGGCAAAGACCGTCGCACCGGTGAAGGCGGAGCTGGTGGGGTTGATTGCGGAGATGGAAGCGGGCATCGACTTCGCCGAGGACGACATCGACGTGATGCCGTCGCACCACATTGCATCGCAGATCGCAGCGATCCGCACGCCGCTGGTGGCGCTGGAGCGGAGCTTCGCCTACGGGCGCGTGGTGCGCGAGGGGTTCCGGATGGCGATTGTGGGACGGCCCAACGCGGGCAAGTCGAGCCTCTTTAACCGGCTGGTGGAACGCGACCGCGCAATTGTGACCGCGGCGCCGGGAACCACGCGCGATACGGTCTCCGAGCGCGTGTCGATGGAGGGGATTCCGGTGGAGCTGATCGACACCGCCGGGCTGCGCGAAGGCACGGACGAGGCGGAGCGGATGGGCATCGCGCGATCGCGGGAGGCGATGGCCGAGGCCGACGTGGTGCTGCTGGTCGTCGATGCCACGGTTGGCATCTCGCAGGAGGACCGCGCGGTGTTGGAGCAGGGCGCGTCGGGTGGGAGCAGCGTGCTGGTCGCATGGAACAAGAGCGATCTGGTGGCGGAGGTTCGCGGTTCGCGGTTCGCGGTTCGAGGTTCGGAATCTGGAGATCGCGAAGTTCAGACAATCTCGACCTCGGCGCTGACGGGCGAGGGGATTGGCGAGCTGCGCGCGGCCATTGTGGGAGCGGTCGCGGGGGGCGACGGAGGGCTGCGCGAGTCGGCAATGCTGACCAGCCTGCGGCAGCATCAGGCGGTGGAACAGGCGATCAGCGGACTCGGCGCGGCGCAGGTGGCCGTGGACGCGGCGACTCCCCATGAGATGCTGCTGCTGGACCTGTATGAGTCGCTGCGCGGCCTGGACGCACTGACCGGAGCGACCACCAGCGAGGACGTCCTACAGCTCATCTTCTCCCGGTTCTGCATCGGAAAGTAACGCCGTCTCCAGGGGATTTCAACCAAGCACAAGACACGCCTATAAGCTTCCGGCCAGGATGTAGGGAGGGGTGGGAGTCTGTGCGCCGCCTTCGTCTTCGATGCTGACGCCAAAGTTCCTGGCTGGGACGCCCGCAGGCAGGGTGGGCAGGAGGACGCTGGCGTTGCCGTGGTTGTCCGGGTGGAAGACGGCGGCGGGGATTGGGTTGCGTCCGTCGGCGGGGACGAGCCACAGCTCATAGACCTTACCCGTCACCAGCGGGTCCAGGTCGTCAGCCAGGAAGATGAGGCTGCCGTTGGCGCGGTTGTAGGTGACGCGGCCGAGCGGCTGGGCTTTGGCCGGCGGCTTGGCGGAGAGCGTGACGTGCGCGGCGTCGGGGTCGGTGAGTGCGTCGAGGAGTTGATGGGCGCGCGCGGAGTCGGCGTTGAGGCGCTCCAGTTCGCTGGACTGCGCGCCGAGGCGCGCGCTCTGGGCCGCGTCCTCCTGATAGAACTTTGCTCCTGCAACCGCCAGGCCCGCAAACAGAATCCAGCCGAGCCAGCCCAGCAGGGTGAGGGCGCGGCTGCGCTTCGGAGCTTCGTCTTCGGGCGAAGCGAGGATGGACCGGTTGCGTCCAAAGGCCGCGAGCGCGGGCTGGGCGGCCACACGGTTCTCGCGGGCGACCTGTGTCCTCAGCCGCTGACGGGCGAGCGCCGGGGGCGAGTGCGGCTCGACGCTGAAGGCGCAGGCGGCCAGATCGCCCTCGACCAGGGCGAGCTCGCGCAGGCACTCTGCGCAGTGCTCGAAGTGATGCGTCAGGTCGGCGGCCTGCTCGCCGGCCAGGAACTGCAGCGCGTAGAGAACTAGATCTTCGGGGCCGGCGTGGCGCGTGCCGGGCCGCGGGTCGGCAGACGGACTGGAGGGCTTGCTGGAACTCATGGCTGAAACGCCTCTCTCAGGGCCAGCAGCGCGCTGCGCAGACTGCTCTTAACGGTGGACACCGGCTCGCCCGTCATCTCCGCGATCTCGCGGTGGGTAAGGCCGTCGAAGAAGGCCATCTCCAGGGCCTTGCGCTGCCCGCTGGGAAGCTGATGGAGCAGCTTGCGGGCGCGCTCGGCGAAGCGGTTGCGCCCGGCCTCGCGGGCAAGATCGCTGGGAGAGCCGAGAGCGATCGCGTCGATCAGATTGATGGGGCGCCTGCGTCGCAGCGCGTCGATGGAGCGGTTGCGCGCCAGCACGGCGAGCCGTCCGCCCAGGCTTCCCCCGTCCGTCGTGAAGCTGCCGGGAGTGCGCCACAGTTGCAGGAAGACCTCCTGTAGCACGTCTTCCGCCGAAGCCGCGTCGCTCAGAACGCGCAGTGCCACGGAGTAGACGGTCCGCGAGTAGCGGTCGAAGAGCGTGGCCACGGCCTGCTCGTCGCCCGACTGCACCAGCGAGAGCAGGAATGCGTCGTCCGCAATGGGAGGCACTGCTGTGTCGAAGACGCCGGTTTGTAGTTCCATTGAACGCACCCACGGATGGTCTTGCATGGCCAGACCGATCGCGACCAGTTTACTTTATCCTGAACTCTGCGCGATGCGCTGTACTCTCGTAGAGGCGGATGAAGATCAGACTGGACAAGGCGCTGGTGGAGCGGGGACTGGCCGCATCGCGCGAGCGCGCCACCGCGCTGGTGCTGGCCGGGCGCGTGCTTGTCGCCGAACAGCGCGTGGACAAACCCGGAACCCCCATCGACGAGGCCGCGCCGCTGCGCCTTTTGGGCGACGACCTGCGTTATGTGGGCCGCGGCGGGCTCAAGCTGGAGCGCGCGCTGGAGCATTGGAGGATTGCGCTGGACGAGCGCGCCTGCATCGATGTTGGCGCTTCGACCGGGGGATTTACCGACTGCATGTTGCAGCACGGCGCGGGTTCAGTTTTAGCGGTCGATACGGGCTACGGCCAGATCGCGCACAAGCTGCGCGTGGACCCGAGGGTCCGTCTGCGCGAGCGATGCAATGCTCGGCTGCTGGGCGCGGGGGAGTTGGTGGAGCAGGGAACGGGGAACATGGAGCAGGGAACAGGGAAGGGCGCGGCGTCAATCCGGGCGGAAGGCGAGCGCGGCACAAGAATAGAAGCAGATTCCTCCGCTGCGCTGCGGAATGACAAACAAAAGGGGCTGCGGGATGGCAAACAAAGAACGGCAATCTCGTTTCTTGCAATGGACGTCTCTTTCATCTCGGCGACGCTGGTCCTGCCCGCTGTCCTGCGCGCGCTGGTGCCTGTGGGTGCGGCGTGGCGCGGCGAAGCAGTCGTCCTCATCAAGCCGCAGTTCGAGGCGGGCCGCGAGCACGTGGGCAAGGGCGGAATCGTGCGCGAGCAGGCAGGGCGCGATATTGCCATCGAGCGCGTGAAGCAGTGCGTCGCCGAACAGGGAGGAACCGGGATCGAGGTCATCGACTCACCCATCCACGGAATGGAAGGGAACTGGGAGTACCTGCTGCACGCCCGCTTCGGCGAGGCAGTCGAGGCATAGGGACAGCTTTGCGGGACGGAATTGCCGCGAGCGGTACACTGGTTGACGAGATGCCTTTAGCTGGAATTATCTCCAAGCCGCAGAAGCATGAGCTGGAAACGATCCTGCCCGAGCTGCGCGCCTGGCTCGCCCATCGCGGATGGAGCTGCGTTCTGGACCGCGCGAGCGCTGCGTATCTGCGCGACGGCGCTCAGCACGCATCTGTGGACGCGGGAGCAGGCGCACCGCAACCGGATTGCGAAAGCGTCGAGCGCGAGCAGATGGCCTCGCGCAAGCCGGACCTGGTCGTCGTCCTCGGCGGCGATGGAACTTTACTGGCCACGGCGCGCGCCTTCGCCCACACCAACATTCCGCTGCTCAGCGTGAACCTGGGCGCGCTTGGCTTTCTCACCGAGGTGCCGCTCTCCGATCTGTACACCACCCTGCAGGCATGGTGCGACGGCACGGCCGCCATCGAGACGCGCAGCATGATGCACGCCGAGCTCTTCTGCGCAGGCGAGCGCACGCGCCAGTGGGACGCGCTGAACGATGTGGTGGTGGCCAAGGGAACCATCGCGCGCATGGCAGACTTCGCCGTCGAGATCGACCAGCAGCCGATCGCTACCTTCCGCGCCGATGGCGTCATCCTCTCCACGCCCACCGGATCGACGGCCTACAACCTCTCGGCCCACGGGCCTATCGTGATGCCCACGGTCAACGCCATGCTGGTCACGCCGATCTGCCCTCACCTGTTGACCATCCGGCCCATCGTGGTGCCGGGCGAGTCGGCCATCAGCGTCCGCGTCGTCGGCGTGCCCAACCAGACCTATCTCACGGTGGATGGCCAGGAGGCCGTGCCCATGCACGTCGGCGACCAGGTACACTGCCGCCGCAGCCAGTCCAGCGTGCGCCTGCTGCGCCTGCAGCCCAACGGCCTCTTCAACGTCCTGCGCTCCAAGCTGAAGTGGGGCGAGCGGTAAAGCGCATGGGTTCCAGCCTCGGATGCAAGAATCGGGTACCCCATGCATCGCAGTTGGTTCGCGATGCGTGGGGAGTTTGCGCCGCAACCCTCCTCCTCGCCGCGTTTCTCATCGTTCCCGCGCTGGCCGCGCAGGACTTCTCCCAGCCAGACAGCGAGCCCGCGCCCGAGGCCGCGCTCATCCAGCAGGCCAACGACGCGCTGGCCTCCAGCGACTTCGCCGCCGCCTTCAAAATCCTCACGGGCCTCAATACCCAGACCCCCAACAACCCCCAGGTTCTCTACGACCTCGGCCTCACCCTCGAAGCTCTCGGTCCTGAATCCCCAGCCCCCGTAGCGCCAGACTCCAAACCTCTCACCGCCGAGTCCTGCTACCGCCAATCCATCGCTGCCAACCCGCTCTTTGCCGCCGCGCACGTCGCCCTCGGCCTGCTGCTGGCCCGCACGGGGCGCACCGTCGAGGCACGCAGCGAGCTGCTCACCGCAACCCAGCTCCCCGACGCCGCGCCCGCGCTCAAGGCACGCGCCCTCCGCGCCCTGGCCAAGCTCGACCTTATCGGGAACGCCCAGCAGGCATCCAACCCCACGGCCGCCTCCGCCGAACTCCTCGCCGCCCTCAACCTCACGCCCGAGGCACCCGAAGACATCCTCCTCGCCGCCGAGATCGCCGAGTCCGCCGTCGACCTGCCCGCCGCCGAGCTTGCCTACCGCCGCTACCTCGCCCTTGACCCGCAAGACCCGCAGACCATCGCCGCGCTGGCCCACGTCCTGCTCGCCGAGCGACGCCCCGCCGACGCCGAAGCTCTGCTCACGCCCGCCCTCGCCGCTCACCCATCCGATCCCACGCTGACTGCTCTGCTTGCCCGCGCCGACCTTGCCTCCGGCGATCCCGCCAAGAACGCACTCGCCGCGCCGCTGCTGGAAAAACTGCATGCCGCCAATCCCCAGGACGCCAACATCACACGGCTGCTGGCCCGCGTCTACCTCGACACGGACCACCCCGACCAGGCCGACCCACTCTACGCCGCGCTCATCGCCGCGCAAGGCGCGAACCCCGATCCAACGCTGCTCGACGACCGCGCCGAAACCCTCCTCCGCCTGCACCGCCCCGCCGCCGCCGAGACGCTGCTCAAGCAGGCCGTCGCCAACCCCGCCGCCTTCCCCACGCACGCCGCGCTGGCAGACGCAGCCACGCATCTCGCCTTCGCCGCCGCCGAGATCGACGACCCACGGACCACCTTGCAGGCCCTCGCTCTGCGTGCTACAGTCCTGCCACCCTCGCCCTCGACCCTCTTTCTGGAGGCAGAGGCGAACGACACATTGCATCAATACACCAAAGCAATCGACCTCTACCGGCAGTTCCTCGCGGTGGCTGGCACAGACTATCCCAATCAGGCATCGCAGGCGCGCCAGCGGCTCGCCGCACTCGCGCACAGAAAGTAATCGCGCAGTTCGCCAGGTAACTCACAGCCCAACGACGAACTCCTCACCCAGGTCTTCACCCATTAGCGCATACGCAGAAAAGGCACCCTCCGGAGGAAGGTGCCTCATTCAGCAAAACTCGCTGCAAACTAAACGCTGAACCGCTAAACGCTGAAGGACGATCCGCAGCCGCAGGTGCTCTTGACGGCGGCGTTCTCGAACTTGAAGCCGGCTGCCTCCAGCGTCTCCACGTAGTCCACCACGCAGGTGCTGAGGTACATTGCCGAGGTCGCGTCCACGAAGACCTTCAGCCCGTCGAAGGTGAAGACCTTGTCCATCATGCCGCTCTGGTTCTCGAACGACATGGAGTACTGGAAGCCGGAGCATCCGCCGCCGACCACGCCGATCCGCAGTCCGGCCGGGATGGGGTCCTGCGTGGCCATGATCTCGCGCACCTTACTGATTGCCGCCGCAGTCAGCGTGACCGGCTGCGACTTGGGGGCTGCTTCGACGACCTCCGGGGTTGGGGTAACAGTAGCAGTGGCCATATGCACTCTCCTTTTCGACTTCCGCACCTTCAGTATATGCGACCATTCCGGTCGTGGCAAGCAAACCTACGCTCTCATTGGATGGGCCGCAACCCCTGCCGGATGCAGCCCGACTCCGCAGCTAACCCGGAATCCCGGGTCTCCGGTACGATTGGCAATCCCGCCGCGATAAAGATTTCTGGAGAATCGACCTTGACTGGGAGTATTATGCCGATGAGGTTATACCTTGAGCGCTGCCGTCCGGCGATTCGCGCCCCAGGAAGAGTAAGTCATTCGGTTGCTGCAATATTGAGAGAGGGAGGCGCCCCATGATGCACTACTTGCCACACCTGATCGTCGTTTGGGCCGTCTTGACCGGCCTGTTTCTGGCTCTACTCGCCTACAACGCCACCATCACGCGCTACGAGGAGAACCAGCTCTTCCTGGACGATGCAAGCGCCAACGCCATCGAACAGCAACAGCAGAATTTGATCCTCCGCAAAGTGCAAAGGCTGCTGCCAGTGATTCGCACGCTGGGCGTCCTCTCCGCCATCTTCACCGTTCTCATCATCGTCATCTACACATGGGACTGCTGGCAGAAGCTCCAGGGCCAGTAGGTGGCAGACGCGCTAGAGCGGCAGGCGAGATGAGTCGCCCGCGCCCGCGATTCTCAAGTCGAGAACGGCATGCCCCGAAAATAAGAGAGCCAGCCCGCGCGTTTGCGAAGCCGGCTCTCCGGTTTTTGAATCGCTGTGGATCTACGCGTTGTAGATTCCCGAGGCGACTTTGCCCCCGCGCCCGGTCCAGTTGGTGTGGAAGAACTCGCCGCGCGGCTTGTCCACTCGCTCGTAGGTGTGCGCGCCGAAGAAGTCGCGCTGCGCCTGCAGCAGGTTCGCGGGCAGCCGGGCCGTGCGGTAGCCATCGTAGAACGCAAGCGCGGTGGAGAACGCCGGAGTCGGCACGCCGCTCTCGATCGCATGCACCAGCGCAGTGCGCCAGCTTGCCTGGTACTTGTTCAGCGCGCCCGAGAAGAAGCCGTCCAGCAGCAGGTTGGTGAGGTCCGGGTTCTTATCAAACGCAGCCTTGATGTTGCCCAGGAAGACGCTGCGGATGATGCATCCGCCGCGCCACATCAGCGCGATGCCGCCCAGGTTCAGGTGCCATCCATGCTCCTTCTCGGCGGCGCGCAGCAGCATGTAGCCCTGCGCGTAGCTGATCATCTTGGAGCAGTAGAGAGCGCGTCGCACGTCCTCGATGAACGCCTTGCGCTCCGTCACCGTCTTCGGCTTCGCCGGCCCGGTCAGCACCTTCGACGCCTCCACACGCTCATCCTTCAGCGCCGACAGGCAGCGCGCGAAGACGCTCTCGCCGATCAGCGTCAGCGGCATCGCCAGGTCCAGCGCGGAGATCGCCGTCCACTTGCCCGTGCCCTTCTGCCCGGCCTTGTCCAGTATCTTGTCGATCAGCGGCGAGCCGTCCTCATCCTTCGTCCCGAAGATCACCGTCGAGATCTCGATCAGGTAGCTGTCCAGCTCGCCTTTGTTCCACTCCGCGAAGACGTCGTGAAGCTCGTCGGGGGTCAGCCCCAGCGCGTCCTTCAGCAACTGGTATGCCTCGCCGATCAGCTGAATGTCGCCGTACTCGATGCCGTTGTGCACCATCTTGACGTAGTGGCCCGCGCCGTTCTCGCCCACCCAGTCGCAGCACGGAGTCCCGTCCTCCACCTTGGCCGAGATCGCCTGGAAGATCTCCTTCACATGAGGCCACGCCGCGGGATTGCCTCCCGGCATGATCGACGGGCCACGCCGCGCGCCCTCTTCGCCGCCCGAGACGCCGGTGCCGATAAACAGGATCCCCTTCTCCGCCAGGTCCTTGGTGCGCCGGATCGAATCGGTGAACAGCGAGTTGCCGCCGTCGATAATAATGTCGCCCTTCTCAAGATACGGAAGAAGCTGCGCGATGTTGTTGTCTACCACATCGCCCGCCTTCACCATCAGCATCACGCGGCGCGGCGACTTCAGCAGTCCGCATAACTCCTCCATCGAGTGCGCGCCAACCACCTCGGTTCCCTTGGCCTCGTCCTTCAGAAATGCATCCACCTTCGATACCGTGCGATTGAAGACCGCAACCTTGTATCCGTGGTCGTTCATGTTCAGAACCAGGTTCTGTCCCATTACCGCCAGCCCAATCAATCCAATGTCACAACTACCCTTCGCCATAAAAAACTTCTCCCGTGGGATCGCGGCTCAGTGCCCTGAGCCTCTTAATTATTCTATTCCATCGGCCCAGCGAACTTAGCGCGAATAGGGAAGCGGCAGCAAAATTCGTGCGCGCAGCACGCCTCACTCGACCGCTGCCGGCGCAGAGTTGTACTCTGCTTCCAGTGCCGCCACAAGGACCAATTCGCTATGCAACAGGAAGCCAAAGAGGGAAGTGCGCACCGCCGAATGCACAATAAAAAGCCCCACCCGATTAGGAGTGGGGCTTCTGTTGCTCGGGGCTCCCGGCAAGTCGTGCTTGCTGGAGTAAAAATAATGCCGGCGATCACCTAATCTCCCACACACTTACGCGTGCAGTACCATCGGCCCAACGAGGCTTAACTTCCGTGTTCGGGATGGGAACGGGTGTGACCCTCGTAGTAAACTCACCGGCAAATTGTCG
>Ga0224555_1002287_pt1 | contig 23040 bp, 18 predicted proteins | sample 714S23034metaG_FD_180687 | JGI IMG/M metagenome (GOLD analysis project Ga0224555, IMG submission 180687) | Peat soil microbial communities from Stordalen Mire, Sweden - 717 S2 30-34 | ecosystem: Environmental > Terrestrial > Soil > Wetlands > Peat | place: Sweden: Norrbotten County, Stordalen...
TTCTGGTCGAAGTTGTAGTTTGGATTGTAGAGATCCTGGGCAGGAAAGGGAGCGACCGTAAGCACCGCGCAGTTGGCATTGTTGGCGTCTGGAGGATTACGCAGCTCACCGGTTTTCGGATCTCGCTGCGCCTGCGGATTATGGATGGCGAGGAAATCGTGTGCCAGTTGGAACGGGTCGTTATCGGTGGCGCCCCCGTCGACATTGAGGGTCGTAAGGGTATCGTTTTTTGTGAGCGTCCAGTGCGGCGGAGCCGAGACAGTCACGTCGCTCGAGATCGGTTGCCACGGCGAGTCATAATAGTCCCCCGCGCTCCGCTCCAGTTTGCGTGGAGCGAGGAAGAGCGGAAAGGCCCCGGTCGCCTTGGCCGCTTCTTTGAGCAGCGGCCACGCGCCCGCGTTCGATCCAACGTTCGGGAGCGGGAGCGGTTTGGCGGAACCGGACAGCGGCAAGTCCGTGCCGCGCACCGTCTCGAACTGCAGCCGGTCGGCGTAGTAGGCGATGTCTTCCTCGGCCGATCCAGTGGCCTCGCCGTTTAGCGAGAAAGGCACGCCGCGCACGTTGGTCAGGGTGAGAAACAGCGTAAGCGCGTCCGATAGATAAGGCCGCCGCGCCGGATCAGCCACCGGAGCAAGCGCGTAGTCGGCAATCTGATCGATGATGTTCGAGTCCAACAAGGACACAACCGGACTTCCATCCTGCAAATCGGTCACTCCCAGAAGAGGCTCGATGTCGATCTTGTTGACCCAGCTCTCGTAAAACCTGTTCGCCGTGCCTTGAACGGAGGGATCTGCCGGATCTTGAATGTGCTCGAATGGGCCTTGCAGCATGACTGCCGAGATAGCCGCACACATCCCCCCCCGCCGACGCTCCGCTGAAGACATCGATACAGATGTCGTGCATCGGGACGGTTGGATTCGGCGAGGCCTTCGCGGCATACCATTGTTCCAGGGCCTCGGTGAGGAAATCGAGCACCCCGGCGGTGTAGGCTCCAGCGGAGACAGCACCTGCCATGTTGATTCCGAGGTGAAAAACCACATCGTTATTCCACTTCGTAGACATGTGATCTCCTTAGTCTTTATGACGGATTGACTTATCTGAACGAATTATGGACTCGGCCGGCCTGCTGCGAGTCTATCGCTTTTCGGAGGCTGCCACTTGTTCAAACTCCCCAGAAGTCTTAGGGCTGTATTGGAGGCGCCCCGGGGGAAACCGCGGGTTGAGGTTAGCCAATGTTAAAGATAGCGGCCTATCCACCAATCCGCTGACCGTCAGGTTGTAGTTTGCAAATTGGTCGTGGGCCATCGCCATATAACTTTCCTCTGTTGGCGGCCGACCGTTCACCCAGAAGTAAGGCGAGATGTCCTCAAATGAGTAGTGCTGAGCGGAGATTTCATGGCCGAAAAGCAGTCTGCGCAGTGGATCAGTGATCGCCTCAGTCGCTCTCTGCACAAAGCGCGGGCGCCGGCGCGAATAAATTGTTACTACGACATGGATGGCCACTACCCCGGCCAGCCCGGCAAGCCAGATCGTCAGAGCCCGACTCAGATCCGGATCGTGCGTTTCCCCCAGGACAATCAGCGCCAAACCTTTTCGGAAACCGTGAACCGCAACGATCGTGACGTGGCCGATGAAGAACATGATGAACGTGCACAGCGCGAGAAAATGCAGGCTCCGTGCGCCCTGCCTTCCGTGAAAGATCCTGATATACCACGGGAAACGAGCGGCAATCGCTGGGGACATCGCTATTCCCGTCGCAATGCTGAACGGCGCGAGCAGGAATATGATCGCTGCGTAACTTAATTGTTGTAAAGCGTTATAGCCTCCCGGCGTTTCGACAACATGAAAGCTTAGATAGCTAAGCATTGCGTGCCATGCGTCCGGGACAACCTGCCAGGAAGTCGGAATCAGCCGTCGCCATTCTGGCGTGATGAAGAGCATTGCGACGTATATCAAACCTGTCAGCAGCCACGAAAAATCCGCCAGGAAGTGCCAGTGCCGCCCCAGACCAAGGTTTTCATGGCCGGGCAGGGCAATCCCAGATGGGAACGAGGTTTCCTCGTCGCTAGCCGTCCAGAGCCGGTCGTCAGGCCTCTTCTTCTTCGTGAGCTTGAGCCATTCGCTTCCCGGCGCGCAGTGATCGTTCCAGTAAAGTCTCGGATGTGCGCTCAATATCTCCAAACCGCTCCGGATCAAGAGCGAGAGAAGAAGAAAGTTGAAGAAATGCGTCGCCCGCAGCCACAATGGATAATCAAGAAGCATCTTCCGGAATTGTCGACAATATGCCAGCTAATGGCCGGTCAAAAAGACACAGTTTTGCTTTTCAAGTGAGCTGTTTTGACCGGAGGGAATCGAGGCGACCAAGTAGAGTCAGGGAAATGAGGTTGGCTATGACTACGAAGCTGAATATCGCCGACTCGGCATCGGGAAGCCACCGTGCCGCCAATCGCGAGTCGGGAGAATTACTTCTTCACGCTGAAGAACGCGGGATAGACGATTGCAGCGAGGCGCAGAGAAAAGAGAGTGCGATGGACAAGACCCTTGCCGACAGCTTTCCAGCGAGCGACCCACCGAGTTGGCACTCCTGAGTCAGGTTGTCCGATCCGAGTTCTTTGCAGAAAGGAACTATGTGGTGACACCCCAGGCATTACGGGCGGGTTTCGATTGCGAAGAATCACCGAAGACAAAAGCAGTTGAAGAGAGTCCGCAGAACTGCAGCATAGTTCCGGAAATAAGAAAGGAACGTCACACCCATGGATTACAAGTTCGTTGCCGACTTGCTGGCAGACGTCAATGTACCAACTGAGGGGATTCTTAGCCGAGTGCTACAGAAGGACGAACACGTAAATATCACGCTGTTCGGATTCTCGCCAGGACAGGAACTCTCGACACACTCGGCACCCACTCCGGCAGTACTTTACTTCCTGAACGGTGAGGCTGACGTCACGCTCGGAGATGATGTGCATCAGGCCAAAACAGGATCATTTGCGTACATGCCTCCTCTGCTGCCTCACGCCATTGCTGCAAGGTCAGCGACGATGATGCTGCTGGTGCAGATCAAACTGCCGAAGCGGGTAGTTGCTTAGACAATTCGAGGCGGGCGGTGCGGGCCTCGGAATGACTGCCCACCAGCCCCTTGAGACGCTCGCAGAAGACCTGGCACAAGCTATCGATCAGTGTAAGCAGTGTGCGCCACAGAGTTCAAGATGGCGGCTATCGGAGACCTTAAACTAATGAGCATTCTCGACGCGGTTTCGATCCGGCTGCCGTGCAATGCTTGCGGTCAGACCTACGAAGTACCGTTGCGCGACGTGTTGTTGTCGCACACCGTAGTCCGCTGCGGGTGTCCGGTGGCTCAGGAAACGGAGTGTCCGCCTGTGTTTCAGGTCAAGTTATTCGATCGCGAACCCATCGAGGCTCTGAGTTCGGCTTGGGAACGACTTGCGAGCAGGGCTCTCGCCGATGGCGGTGACCTCGTTATTTCGGCCACCGAATCTCAACCGACGGCGAACGACGTCACGGTTACTACAGGAGAACAATTGATGAATCAGCACGAGGAGCATTCGCAAGGCCGCATTCGCCAGCCAGTCCCTACGTCCGGTACGCTACTCAGCTTTGACATAGCTGAGGAAGTCCGTAGGCTCCAATCTGAGCAGCCATGGCAAGCGGAACATACCGCGAACACGATCGTAAAGTACTCCGACCTTCGGATTGTCCTGATTGCGCTCAAAGCCGGAGGACGTCTTCACGAACATCAAACGGCAGGGCGTATTTCCATTCAGTCACTCTCTGGCGAGATCCAGGTTCACGCTCAAGAACAGGTCATCCAGATGCAAGCCGGAAGGCTGCTTACGCTCGATCACGACGTTCCTCATGATGTCGAAGCCAAGTGCGACAGCGTATTCCTCCTTACCATCGCGTGGCCTAAGTGAGGAATGGAAAGCGGCATGCACTGTGACTGAGTGTTTCTTAGCGCAAAGGTTTTGAGTCAGTGCAGGCCTCGATTGTGACAGCTTTGTTTGCATGAGTTTGTCCGGAAAAGAATCCCAAAGACGACGCGGGCCAGAAGTCCTCTTCTCGGAGATCATCCAGCGATCTCCCCGTTTGTGGCCAGCCGTTCCATGTCAGCTTGGCGTTCCTCGCAGATCCGACGGGACGCGTCGCAATGCTCATCCCCGCCATGCAACTGCTGGGATCGGCGCTGGGTCCGCTGGTCGCCTCGTTCGGGTTACCGGTGACGACGCAGCTTCCGTACTCATCGTGAGTTTGGGTTTTGCTTTGGCAGCCGTGGCTCTGCTCGTCTTTGGCCATTTCCGCTTCGCGAGAAGGGACCTCCTGTAGCGTCCGAATGTAACCGCTGAATTCGCACTGCCTATCCGAGCGGCGGCAGGTTTTCCGATTCGATCGGGAATGCTCGTCACTACCACCGGCGTGCTTCGCCGGGGTTACATTCTGCCAGTCTCATGGGGAGTCAGGGAATAGAAATCTCCCTCGGATGCGAAGCCTAATCTCTAAGCCTCATTCTTTCGGCGAATTGGCGTCGAAAATATGCCTTGCCGTCTGAACCTCAATAAAAATTGCGGGAGCCTGTCCTATCTCCCGCGATTACCAGCCATAACAAATCCAACTACTTACGCTGCTGCCTGTGTCTTCAGCGCCTGCATGGCCTGCTCCAGTTGTTGGAGTGATAGACCGCCGGGTGTCTTTTTCGTCTTAGCGATCCAGTCCGGATCGGCGATAGCATAAGCTTCGTCTACGAACTTTTCGAAGAACGCCCATGTCATGGTGTAATAGCTGCCCCAGGAGATGAGTCGAGCTCCGGTTGCGTTATACCCGGCTAGAACAACCGCGTGACCGCCCACAACTGTGTTGTCGGCTGTAGGGTCCACGTCCCAAACAGGCAACGGATTCTGTCCTGGCGGCATGATGTACTGCGGTACATTGAAGCCGATGTAAACCACGCCGCAGTCGTTGATCGTGCGCTTGATATCGTCGGTATTCTGGACAGCCACTTCGACGAAGGCATCGATCTCGTGCCGTTGCTGGCCCGCAGGCCCGAAAGGTGCGCCTCTATTGAGAAGGAACGTAAGAACGTGTTGTTCGTTTCCACCCAGCCCCTCGCCACCCCGTGACGGTTTGTATCCACATGCCTGTTCATAGAGGGCCTCTACATCGCCATCTGGGCAAGTGACCATATCCTTGAGGGCATTGAAGGTCCAAACCTGAATGGCATGATAATACGCGGCACATGTGCAATCCCCGAGGGTGTCGTTCAGCATCATCCCAAGCTCGGCCGGCATTCCTTTCGTGTGGTCCGCCTCCGGAGGCACGGAGGGCAGCGCCTTACCCTCCAGGAGCGTATGCAACATGGGAATGCGTTCATCATGCGACCGAGCCAGGCGACCCAGTTTGAAAGACTTTCTAGCGTTACTCATTGCTATTTCCTCCTTGTGAATTTTTCTCTACTAGCTCGACTTATGTCAGTTGCGGGGTTCGTTCGCGCGGCAGGCGCCCCAGTTTGAACCCTGGTTTTTCCTGTTCTAAGTGAGCGCCGGTTGCTGTTGCTGCTCGAAGAATCGCCCACGTTGTAATCACACTTCCGGCCGTAGTCAGACCGCCGTACTTCGCATAAATCTGTGCTGCCTCTTGCTCCGCCTGTTTCAAGTTGTTTGTCGGATTCTTGATCTGCGGATCGGAGGCGTTGCGCACCGCGTACCAGGACAGCCCTTCAATACCTTGCAGTGCGCTAGCCACCATGGCATCGCCCATCTCACAAACTTGACCCAGACCCTGCAGTTTGTAGTGGTCCGTGGAGTCGTCAAAAGCAAAGCAGCCGGTCGTTACGATCGTATCTGTCGGAGCGCACCAGATCTTGGGCGTGCTTCTCGCGTTAGGAATGCGCGAAGCATTAAGCTGAAGCAGAGCAGGCGTAGCCGCAGTCACCCCGCCGGCCGGTAAAGTCGATGCCGTGAAAGATTCCTCATGCCAGGGCTCACTCTTGAACTGAGCCGTACAATCGAAGCGCACCTTTCCGCCCACGATGACATCACCCAGCAAGACGTCCGCCCCGATTCCTCCGCTCGTACCCGTCGTAATGAAAACCTTTGGCTTTACCGCAGTTGCGATTTCCGCCATCAGCTTCCTCACAGGGGTCGCGGGACCGTCGTAGGCCAGGTGCAATCCGCTTTTAATCAGCAACATCTTGGCGTTGCCGATCTGGCAGGGGAAATAGAGCCCCAGGCTGTGATAGTAGCGTTGCATCTCGGCTGACGAGTCGTTGAACGGGGCGTCTTTCCCCGTCACAAGCGGTATGTAAGCATCGATTCCGTGACGGTATTCATACCAGGTGTTGACCGGTTGAGATGGAGTCATCAAAGCCGCAAGCGCGCTGGCCTCGGCTGAAGTCCACGTGACCACCACCGCGTCGTATCCTCGGAACCGAGTCAGGTCGTCGGTTTCCGACGGCGCTGGTGTCAAAGGTACAGCCTGGGGAGCGCCGCCCTCAGGCCAATCGGGAGCTTTCGGAAGCTGTTCCGACGGACTTAGGAACGCCGCTTCCAGACCGCCGTCGCGAAAGCGTTGCTGAGGCGCGGCTGGATCATAGTTGAGTCTTACATCTGCAAAGCTGAGCGAGGACATTTTTCACTCCTTGAGGCGACCGGCGAACTTGCACAATTGAAGGGTCGAGTTGTCGCTATGTTTATAGAACGACAACCGGCCCATTTCCCCTTCACCGCAGCACGGATCTCATCTCCAACACCCCATCCTTGTAGGAGATAACGCAACGCTGGTGCGTGAAGTAAACTCCGCCGTAGCGCCGCGCAACTTTGGCCAGCTCGATAATTTCGTCAGTAGAAGCAAAGGAGTCGGGCACGTATTGGAGCGCTGAACTTAGCCCGAATGCGCCCTGCTCTGAATTTGGAATTATCGTTGGCGACCGGAGTTCTCCACTTACGACCTGTGACTCTTCCATGGTGGGTTCATGGGTTTGGGGCGTGACCAATGCGTTTTCCGGCTATGGCACAACTAGACGGCGCGTGTACTAAGGCTGAGACAATTCCTGAACGAGTCAAGCCTAAAGGCTCTGTACAGTAGCGGTGGTTAAGTGCTTACCTTTGAGTGAGTGGCGGAGAGGGAGGGATTCTCTAACTGCCATTTCTAGCAAGTCGTGGTGATTCCTACAGTTAGCGATTCTAGCCTGTGTTTATGCTGGTGTCGAGCACATTCGTAACTCAGGCTGCCGTTTCCACAGTTTCCCTTATTGCCCCTGATTCCACGAAAACCGTATCACTGGTATCAGTGGAAGGTGTGGCAAAAGCGATGCAACGTTCGCAGGGCGACATCGACCAGCACAACCCGGCGCGAGAATGAACTCCGACTCTTTCACGGGTTCCGCCTACTGTTGGCCTATCGGACGACCCTAGACACAGTCGAACTCATCTTGGACAATTGGGTACATTGCACTCTGGGCATGGTCCCCTCCCCTGAGTACGCACAGTGCATCTCTGAAAACATTGATCATACGTCCGCCACAAATCGGGGCACGACCTATTCGGCCCTTCGCACGACGCCGGTCACTGACCTTACGTCCCCGGCAGACGATCCTCCAACGTCTGACTGAGCGACTCAATAGAGGTGTTCTGACTAAGATCACGGATCTCCTTATCCGCCACGATGTTGTGAAGTCCCATTTGCCCGCAAATTGCGCGTACCATCTGTAACAGCTTCGTGATCTCCTTCTCTGCCAACAAGTCAACTTGCAAATTAAGGTGGTCCCGACGCTCCCCTCGGCGCATCATGCGGTTCTGACGCATGAGTATGAAGCTGGAGAGAATGACCGCCTCCACCGCAACAATAACTCCGAGTAACGAGAAGGGGTAAAGGTCGAACGGTCGAGCGCTGGGAATCTTACCGCTATTTATCAGCAGCCACGCGACCAAGAGTACCAGGTGGAGCACAACGAACAAAAGGCTTCCTGCGAAGCCGCCTACCGCATCGGCGAGACGTTCTGAACTGGACCTTCTCTCTAGCGCTTCTTCCTCTTGCCTCACAATCGAGTCTATGTGCGACTGGCTCTGCAAGGAATTTTCGCTCATGAACTAAACCTCTTGGAGATAGGATGTGTTGCTTCTTATCACGCACCAGTCTGTTAAATAGGAGCCGCTGTCTCAGGGTAAGGAATTTCTGCTCGCTGCCGTACCATAGATGGTCGCTTCGCCTCGGACTAGCGACGTCGGGCTGGACGAATATTCCATAGCTTGATCGGGGATGGGCTTCCCATCCGAGCTAACTTCTAATACGGCCATGCTCAGGCCGTGATTCTGGTCTGTTGGAACCCGGAGGGATTGTCGCCGCAGATTCGAGTGATTACCGGCAACAAGCGGCGGGGCGCTTCGTTCTTAGAAACGAAGGCATCCACCACATTCAATGCGGGTTCTGGAATCGCGTCGTCACTGGAAACCATGACTATTGGCATTTGTGGCTTGAGGCGCTTTATTTCGGTCGCAACCTCATGACCATTCATCTCGGGCATGTGGTAGTCAACGATCACGGCAGCAACCGCGCAGACTGCCGCAATTCTTAAGCCTTGTCGGGCGGAGGCGGCAGTGAGCACCTTATATCCACGTCTTTCGAACAGTGCTTTTTGGTAACGCAGCATGCCGTCATCATCGTCGATGCACAGAATCGTTTTGGGTCCCGGATAATCGAACATCCTTGTAATCCCCACACACTACAGAATAGTCGACGATGTGCGCCGGCCAAGGCTGGTCAAATTTGCACACTTTTCGCGACAGTTGTTGTACAGGTTGATGCGGAGCACCCAAATACGATGAGGGCGGTCATTGACCCCTCGGTTCTCGGTCGCCTAGGGTTGGTACCCTGTAGAAACCTTTTCCCCGCGGTGGCGCAAGTAAGGAAGTGCCCGTTCCAAAGTCGTTTCGCCGTAGCGCACCCAACGTGGAGTTGGTCGCGGCGTTAGCGCCAGCATGTTGGACAAGTGACATAAAGACGGATGCAAATCAGCGACCAGCTTGATGAATGCCGTGAGGGGCACAGCAAGCAGCAAGCCCATGACACCCCACAACCAGCCCCAGAAGAGAATCCCCACCGTCGCCGCCACCGGCCCGATACTCACGCGAGTAGCAATGAATTTCGGAATAAGAAGGTTCGCGGATATGACATGCAGGAAGAGGATCGTGAGAACGATGACTATGAATGGTCCCGGTGTGTTGAACTGAAGGAGGGCCGCTGCAAGAGGAAGAGCTAGTGCAGCGATCAGTCCGAGGAACGGCAACAGATTCAAGAGCCCGCTGGCGATTCCGAGAGGTATTGCGCCTTTCATGCCAACACTCCACAATACCAGCGTGGTCGCCACCGCCATTACGGAACCGACGATAAGGTTGCCGGCCACAAAGCCGCGAATCATTTGGTTTAGGTTCGTGAGGAATCGAGCCGCGTCTATCTTGGAACCGAAGAGGCCATCCATCCGGATGGCCATTTGGTCCTTGGTGCAGAGCATGAAAAACGTTAGAAATGGAACCACGCCGGCAATAATCAGCGCTCCCCACACAGATCCTACCCCCCGCACCAGATAGGCAGGCCAGGTTGGCGATTCCTGCAACCGAACCTCGGGAACTTTCTTGGTGGCATGCACGTCGTTCGCAAGGTTTCCAGCACTTTGCTGAAAGTTTTGGATCTTTTTGCTTATGGGCTCAATGGTTTGCCGGACCTTCGATGCGTACACTGGAAGTTCTTCCGCAAAGCTCATCGCTTTCCCGTAGAGTACGTAACCCAGTAGCCCGACTATACTCATGCCTGCGAGCACAATGCCGGCCGCGGCGACACTGCGCGGCAGATGCAGTTTTTCCAGCATGACTACTACGGGGTCAAACAGGATTGCGAGAAATCCCGCCAGGATCACGGTGATACAAATCGAGCTCGCGTAGTAGCCGAACACTGTCAGCAAGCCAGCTACTAAGATGAGGAGCAGAATCGTGATTCTGCTGAGCACCTTATCGGAGGGTGGCGTCGAAGACGGCAGCGCTGTTTCCACCAGGCGCACCTGACTTTGTTCGGCAGCCGAGCTCTTATTTGTAAGCTGATCAGACATACGTCTTCTGCTCGCAGATGCGCCGTTGGTTGGAGACAGGTTTAGCGGCGGGTTCGCGCGCCGAAGTGGTCGGTCGTAGGACTGACACCTGGGCCCCCACTCCAATACAGAACTCTGACTGCCAAGCTGACAGTCCGCCGTTGTCGGGCGATCACTGGAGCGGAAACGGCGGTACATCAGTTGGCCCGAACGCATAAACGTGGTCTGGGGAGAGCCTACCTACTTTACTTCTCGAACACCTTTTCGATCTGTCCGACCTTTTTCTGAACTTTGCCGGTGTTTTTTTCGGCGTTGCCTTCGGCCTGCAAGTTAGGATTATTCGTGACTTTGCCGGCCGTCTCTTTGACTTTGCCTTTCACTTCGTGGACAGTGCCTTTAATCTCATCTTTCGTACTGGTGTTCATCTGTCTTCTCCTGGTGGTTGAATAACATAAATCCGCAGATCCTCATGGAGAGGTCCCGTTCCCGCATCCGAAGCGCGCTCTTCCCTACAGTTTCAGCAGTCTGTCAAAAAACGATCGATAACGCTGTAGGGCAACGCGCAGGTCCTCAGTGGACACGTTGTCGCCGCTTTCCCACTGTTTTTCCAAGCCCGATCGCTCGTTGGCAAAACCTTCCGCGAGTCGCTGCATCACCGCAGCTACCAACTTGTCTGCTTCTTCAACCGTCCGGCGTGGTTCGTCCACGAAACCAGTCTGCACCTTGCTCCACTGCGATCGGAAATCTCCCATCTCCGATTCAGAAAACAAGGGCATGGGCTTTGAGACTGCAGCCGCACTTTCCGGAGGTTTCGGCTCTGGGTCTTTTACCAGCTTGGGTTTTTCGGGCTGCTTTGCCGGAATCAACTCAGCCGTCGAAATGTCCTCATCGATTCTTTTTAGTTCAGCCATCACGCCACCTCTTTCCTTTCGGTCATTGGTACCTGTGAATCACCAGTATCAAAGATTGGGGTTCGCAAAAACTGGTCAGAATTGATCGTGTTGCAAATCAGTGTTGAGACGTCGTTCCTATGCGGCCTTACGCTGAGGTGGGACGCTCTTACCCAGAGCCGTCGCCAGAGCAATTTGGTGGTCCTGTTCGTCGATCAAGATCTCGCGAATTTGTTCGCTCATGGCATACTCGGCCAACTCCTCGCACTGGCGGACTCGCTCACGGTAATTTCGAATCGTTTCCGTTTCATTGTCGAGATCGAACTGCAACATCTCGGTGGCTTTTTCTGATGTCCGGACGGTCTTGGCTTCAACCGCCGGCATACCTCCGAGATAATCAATTTGCTTGGCAATGATCAGGGCGTGACTCAGTTCTTGCGCAGCGTGCTTTTCAAGTTCGCCCGCGATGTTCATGAACTCAGCACCCTTCAAGACCTGTGAATAGACGACGTACCCGATGATTGCTTGGTATTCGCGCGACAGATCCTGATTCAACAGATCGATCAGTTCAGGACGAGATACTTTCTTGAAACCTCCAGCAGTCGTTTCATCTTTCAAGGCGATTTCCTCCAGGGTAGAGTGTGGGAACTATTTTCGGACCTTCCGCTCCTTGAAGTATGTAGGATCGGAGTCACCTTCACCGTACCTAAGCACATCCCACCAAAACTGTGCAAAACGGAACAGTCCGGCAACAACAGATGCGAGCGACGACGAATTGGCCAGCCTCCTGCGACTAAACCTTCTTGAGCGACGGTTGGTGGACTCTCATACGACCGTCATCATCCCACTTGACGACCGCGTCATCTTCGTTAGCTCGCTCAACTATGCCGAATTCTCCATTCGGCTTTCCGAAGTTGCCCAAACCCTCGACGCGATCTCCGGGAGTCAACTCCTGGCCGGTGGCGGCAGGCTCGGAGAGTGGTGGTCTCTTGGCGCGGTCTGAGTCAGGAACCGCCCCAGCGTGTGACAGGGGTGGTTGGGGAGCTCGGCGCAGTTTGGGTGCAGGTTTATTGGCGCTATGAGTCATAGTGTTTTCTTTTTCTATGAGGCCGGAGGATCGCGCTTCGCCACGGCTGTTCATCGGCTCGATCGATAGAGGATAGGCCTGGAAAGAATGGCGCGCCGGTCCAAATTGCACAGTTTTGACACTTAATTTGGCTAAAGCAGACCAAGCCTGGAGCTTACGTGGATGGCGCAACCGGAACAGAAGCCTTGCGCACTTCTATTTGTCCATTGCGTGCGCGAACTTCAAGGCAGGGCTGTGGATGAACCGCGGGGCCATCCATTACACGACCACCCTCCAACGCAAAGCGGGAAGAATGATATGGGCACACGATGCTATCTCCTACAAGTTTACCTTCGGAAAGCGGCCCGCCAAAGTGGGAGCACGTGTCAGCCATGGCGAAGACACGGTCTCCGCGACGAACGAGCAGAACAGGCAGGCCTTGATACATCGCTTGGGTAGGTTTGCCGTCGGCCAATGTCGATTCAGGTAAGATGGCGGCAAACTCATCGGGGAAGACTTGGCCATCTGTGCGATCGACTCCTACTCGATGTTCGTACACCATTTTGCCGCCCAGGTGCGACGCATAAGCCATAACCGCATATCCGAGAGCGCCGACGATGCGGCCGCTCCTGCGGGACTTGTTTCTTCGCAAAAGAAGGGACGTTACAAATAGTGCGGTGCTACCAAGGTTCAGCAGGCCGTGCCCTAATCCGAGGCGACGCGCTGGAGGATCAACATCTGACCAATCCGTAATACCGGCTGCGGCAGCACCCGCAGCGCCGGCAATCCCAATTGCGATTGATGTGTCGGCGGCCACCGCAAACTCAGACCAGTCTAGTGCTATGTCCAGGAGATCAAACACCATCGCGACGGTCCAGGCGCCGGCGGGAACATCCTTGAGGACGACATGCAACGGTTCGCCCAACCAAGTTCCATTCAAGAAATTCCTGATCTTTTGTGCCGCTGGCCGTCCACCGGCGTACAGAGCTTTATCGAGTGCCTTCTGCAATCTTTCATCCACCGGGGGCTGTGGTGCCGGGCTCGATGAATCGCCGATTGGATCGACTTTCATGCCAAAGTCTTCGTTAACGTTTGAATTTTCCATTCTGCTCCCTATTCAGCATTCAACTCGATCAGTTCGCTGCAGATGTCGAAGGTTGGCGCAACCCGCGACCCTAAGATCGCCTAAGCTCGAAACCTACATGTGTTTGTGCGTTCATTCGCTTTGTACAACTGTGGACAGCTGTGGCCATCAAGAAGCTGCCAATTGGACTCCGGTGGCCCAGATCTTGCGTAAGAACACTGAGTGATTCGAGGATGCAGTACATCTGAAGACCCCAACGCCAGACGTCTACCGTGTCAAGCGCCCGTATCGCTACTTCCCTTTGTCTCGCAACTCCTTACGATGCGCTCTAATCGCAAGCCTTATGTCGTTGCACTTGAGCCATACAGCCCCAAGCGCATCCACCAGTCGAGTATATGCCGGATACAGCATGCTATGACGCGGCTTTGACAACTGATCGGCAGCAGCGAGTTCCTTGGCCCGGCACGCCTCAAAGGCTGCGAGCAGCCGACGGGTCTCGTCGTCTTGCGGGTGTTGCGCGTCTTGTGCCGTTGGGCACATGATTTACGAAACGAAACGATGAGTACTCACGGCATCTGTCGGACGCGGCACACCCGCTGCGCCCGACCAACGCCAGGGCTGGCCGAGCGGCGGCCTCTTTGCGCGGTCTGCGTCAGGGGTTGCGCCGGGGTACGACAGAGGTGGTTGGGGAGCTTCATGGCAGTTTGGGTATCGGATTATCAGTGATATGAGTCATAGTGTTTTCCTTTCCACGGGGCCACAGAATCGCGCTTCGCCACGACTGTTCATCGGTTCGATCGATATACAGCATAGGCCGGGAAAGAATGGCTCGGCCGGTCCAAATTGCACAGTTCTGACAATTGATTTGGATAAAAAGGCGCGCCGATTAAAGTGGTCCAATGTGATCAGACATCCCCCTTGGCCACTTCTGTGATGTTGTGTAGTGGAGAAGTGAGACGACCGTTACAAAGGCCCGTCAGCTTCCTTTTCACAAGTGAGGTACAACATGTCAACCATATTGATCGTTCTTTTGGTGCTGTTTTTGCTCGGTGGCGGAGGCTGGGGATACTCCCGGTGGCGCGGCTAGCGCGATTACAGGATGAGCGCAGGACTATGCTGCTTGATTCTAGTTTGCAGTGTGTTTTATGAGGGTTCGAATATCGAGACAAACTCGCGAACCCTTTTTTCAGGCTCCCTGCACCAATTCAGCGAAACTGAAGTAGTTCCCTCTTCTTAGGTTTCGGGAAGACCGCGTACCCATGCATACGAACAAGGGGACGGGCAGTTCAAACACCCGAGTCTCGCTTCCTTCGAATACGAACTCCCGTCCGCACTCAGGCAGCTCTTATTGCGAAGAGCTAGCTTTCTGATTCTTAACCTGCAGATTATTCACGACCTGCGCCACGTTCGGCACCCCAGTTGCCGCTTTCTCGGCGCGCGTGCGCTTGTCTTCCGAGTTGACTTCTCCGGTTGGGCTGTGCGACCGGCGAAATTTGTACCAAGTGGAATGAGAGAGAATCCACTTGGAGGAAAAGCGGGTCATGCCAATCAAAAGGTACAAGCCAGAGCAGATCGTGACGATGCTGCGACAGATTGAAGTCAGCATCGCGAACGGAAAAACCACTCCACAAGCGTGCAAAGAAGCCGAGATCACCATCCAGACGTTCTACCGCTGGCGGAAAGAATACGGCGGCAGACCGGGTCCAGGAACAGCGACGGTGATGAAAGATCTACCTCTGTCGAAAGTCTACCAGTTGCTCGAACCGGGTCCGGTGGTCCTGCTGACGACCGCCAGCAAGGGTCGCGCCAAGGTCAGGGCGATGTCCTGGCATATGATGGTCGAGTTGGAGCCACCGCTGTTGCCTGTGTCATCAGCAGCGCGATCACAGCTTTGCCGCATTGCGGGTGACGAAAGAGTGGAGTGCGTGATCGCAGTTCCGGCGCTGGAACTGGCACCCAAAGTCGTGGAAGTCGGCAACTGCTCGGGCCGGGACGTGGAAAAGTTCGAGAGATTCGGGCTGTCGCCGGCGCCAGCCGAGCGCGTGGCGCCGCCTGTAGTGGCCGAGGGTTTCGCCCTTGGACCAAGCTGGTGGAGGCCCTGACAACGAACGATGAGGAGTTTATGCGTGTCCTTGAGTTGCATGCCTTAGAACGATTTTCATCCCTATGGATGGACCGCAGGCCCATGCAAAACTCGAGAGTTTTTGCTTCAAAATGGAGCTCAAATTGAGGAAGAGTAACCGGACGATCGGCAGGAATTTGCTCCATTTGAGCTTCCTGGGAAGAGACTCGGCACAAAGATACGGCGACGACGCCCCCCCGTTTCGGTCTGAACTGTTCAGCGCCGATCAGATGCAGCACCATGGCAAGACCCTGGCGGGCTCACACAAGGTGAGCCCTGGAGGCGCTCCGGACCGCCTTCTGGCACGGCTAGCTGAAAATCAAAGTGTTCTGCTTGGAGTCCGCAGCTTGCTGACGGCGGCAGTTAAGACGAACCGCCGCATCACGCCGGCAGGGGAATGGCTCCTCGACAACTTCTACCTGATCGAAGAGCAGATTCGCATGGCTGAGAAACACTTGCCGAAGGCATACAGCCGGGAACTGCCACGCTTGCTGAACGGCCCTTCGGCCGGTCTTCCGCGTGTGTATGACATCGCGCTGGAGACGATCTCGCACGGCGATGGGCGAGTGGATCCGGAGAGTCTTAGCAGCTTTGTAGCGGCCTACCAGACGGTCACTCCCCTCAACTTAGGCGAGCTGTGGGCACTTCCCATCATGCTGCGTCTCGCGCTGATCGAAAATCTTCGACGTGTTGGAACCCGGATTTCTGCCGACAGGATCGGCCGAAACCGCGCCGATTATTGGGCGGACCAGATAACGGAGACCGCCGAAAAGGACCCGAAAAGCCTGATTCTGGTGATCGCCGACATGGCGCGGTCGAACCCGCCGATGGTGGGCTCGTTCGTTGCGGAATTAGCGCGCCGGTTGCAGGGGCAAGGCCCCGCCTTGGCCTTACCGCTCACCTGGATTGAGCAGCGACTTTCCGAATCTGGGCGGACGATCAAGCAGTTGGTGCATTCAGAGAACCAGCAACAGGCTGCCGATCAGGTCTCGATGAGCAACAGCATCGGCAGCCTCCGTCTCCTGGGCGCGGTGGACTGGCGCGAGTTTGTCGAGACCTTGAGCGCCGTCGAACAGGTCCTTCGTCAGGACTCAGACGGAGTCTACGGCAAGATGGACTTCTCGACGCGTGACCGTTACCGCCACATGGTGGAGAAGATCGCCAAGAGCAGCCGGCGATCCGAGCCCGAAGTGGCGCGCGCGGCGATCCAACTAGCGCGCGAAGGCGCCGCCAGGAAGGGCAGCGACGATCGCGCGAAGCATGTCGGCTTCTACCTGATCGACAAGGGACTGGAGCAACTTGAGCGCAAAGTCGAGGTCCGCTTATCTGCCTCTGAAGCGTTTCGGAAGGCGAGCCGCGAATTTCCTTTGTTGCTATACATAGGCACGATCGCGCTGATTACAATGATCGTCGCCGGAACCTTGGCGGCAAAGGCGCATGCCAGTGCCTTTCATGGTTGGGCACTCGGTCTGTTCGGCATCCTCTCGCTGGTGTGCGCAAGTCAGCTGGCCGTAGCCCTGGTCAACTGGCTGGCGACGCTGCTGGCGACTCCGCATCGGCTCCCTCGCATGGACTTCTCCAAGGGGATTCCGCCGGAGCACCGTGCTCTGGTGGTGGTCCCGACAATCCTTGTGAGCGCTCAAAACGTCGAGGACCTGATCGAGGCGCTGGAGGTGCGGTTCCTGGCTAATCGGGACGCCAACGTGCACTTCGGCCTGCTGACTGATTTTCACGACGCGCACGAGGAAACACTACCGGAGGATGAACCGCTGTTGCGGTTGGCCCAGAAAAAAATCGAAGCGTTAAATCAGAAGTACAAGAGTGCGAAGGACGACATGTTCTTTCTCCTGCACCGTCCGCGCAAATGGAACCAGCAGGAGCGAATATGGATGGGTTACGAGCGGAAGCGAGGGAAGCTTGCGGAATTGAATTCATTCTTGCGCGGCGGTTCAAGGGATCGCTTCTCGCTCGTCGTTGGCGAAACGGCAATTCCCGCCAACGTGAAGTATGTCATTTCCCTGGACACGGATACGCAGTTGCCGCGCGATTTGGCACGGCAGCTAGTGGGAGCGATGGCCCACCCTCTGAATCGTGCGCGCTACGACGAAGATAAGCATCGGGTCTGCGATGGGTACGGCATCCTTCAGCCCGGGGTCGGCGCGAGCCTGTCCGGAGCGAACCAGTCGAGATATGCACGCCTGTTCGGAAGTGAACCAGGCATCGATCCGTATTCTCGTGTTGTCTCCGACGTTTACCAGGATCTATTCGGCGAGGGTTCGTTCATTGGCAAGGGGATTTACGATGTCGATGCGTTCGAGAGGGCGCTGAAGGGGCGTCTCCCCGAGAACCGGATCCTCAGCCACGATCTTCTCGAAGGGTGCTACGCGCGGTCGGGGCTGTTAAGCGATCTGCAGTTGTACGAGGAATATCCGTCTCAGTATAGCGCGGACGTGAGCCGCCGCCGCCGTTGGATTCGTGGCGATTGGCAGCTTGTGCCGTGGCTGCTGCCGCGGGTCCCGGGCTTTAGCGGGCGTCGCGAGAAGAATCCGCTTTCCGCGCTCTCGCTATGGAAGCTCTTTGATAATCTTCGGCGCAGTCTGATGCCCGCAGCCTTGACGCTGATGTTGCTGCTGGGCTGGACCGCTTTGTCACCGCTATGGTTTTGGACCGTGTCGGTGATCGGAATCATCCTGATTCCTTATTTGATTACCTGTGTCCTGGACCTGCTACAAAAGCCAAGCGATGTACGCTTGAATCAACACCTCGCTGCCACAGTGGGCTGCGCATCGGAGCACTTCGCGCAGGCTGCATTTACGGTCGCGTGCCTCCCTTACGAGGCATTCTTCAGCCTGGATGCGATTATTCGCACCGCCGGGCGGATGCTGGTCACGCACAGGCGGCTTCTCGAATGGATTCCGTCGGGCGACCTGACAGGGAATCGCCGCACGGACTTCGCCGGCTTCTGCCGAACCATGTGGATTGCCCCCGCTGTTGCTACTGCCGCCGTGATCCATCTAATGCTCTCGAGGCCAGCCGCATTGGGGGTGGCTGGGCCCATACTGGGACTCTGGTTTGCCTCGCCCTTTATCGCGTGGTGGATCAGCCGGCCCCTTGCTCGCCGCACAGCGCGGCTAACGGCCGGCCAGACCGTCTTTCTCCGGAAGCTTTCCCGGAAGACTTGGAGGTACTTCGAGACATTCGTCGGTCCGGAGGATCATTGGCTGCCGCCCGACAATTACCAGGAGCATCCCGTCGCCCGGCTCGGTCATCGCACGTCGCCGACCAACATGGGACTTGCGCTACTCGCGAACTTGTCGGCGTGCGACTTCGGTTACATTTCGGCCGGACAACTCATCGAGCGCACGGCGAATGCGCTTCACACGATGGAAATGTTGGAACGCCACCGAGGCCACTTCTATAACTGGTACGACACACAGTCCTTGAAACCGCTGTTGCCTATGTACATTTCGACCGTAGACAGCGGGAACCTCGTGGGTCATCTGCTGACACTGCGATCGGGGCTGTTCGCGATTCCCGATCAGAAGATCCTGGGTGCGCGACTATTTGAGGGTCTCAATGACACGTTAAGTGTCCTGGTGGACGCGGCCAGAGAAGCCGACCCAGTCCCACTTACTCGACTCCAGAAGGATTTGGAATCCGCATGCGAGTCTCCGCCAGCCTCACCCGCGGAGGCGCGGCGCAGCCTCGACCGGCTGGCTGGGTCCGCCGCGGAATTCGCCCGCAGCCTCGCCGCCGACCCTGAGAGCGAGGCCAAGTGGTGGGCAAGTGCGTTCGCTCGCCAGTGCCAGGACGCCCTGGATGAGCTGACGTTTCTCGCTCCAGATGCGCTCGAAGAGATCCCGACCTTGCGCCAATTGGCTGGTCTCGCCGGGGACCTCCTGCATAGCCAGCGCGCCACGTCAAGAATTGCTGCCATCGAAAATCTCGCGCGCAAATGCGGCGAATTCGCCCGTGTGGACTATGACTTCCTGTTCGACGACACTCGTCATCTGCTCACCATCGGGTACAACGCCGGGGAGCACCGGCGGGACCCGAGTTACTATGATCTGCTCGCTTCGGAAGCAAGGTTATGCAGTTTTGTGGGGATCGCACAAGGACAACTGCCGCAGGAGAGCTGGTTTGCCCTGGGCCGCCTCCTCACCACCGCCGGTGGAGATCCGATTCTCCTTTCCTGGAGCGGTTCGATGTTCGAATACCTCATGCCGCTTATCGTGATGCCGACATACGAAAACACGCTGCTCGATCAGACATACCGGGCCGCTGTGGCCAGACAGATCGAGTACGGGACAAAGCGCGGTGTGCCTTGGGGTATTTCGGAATCCGGGTACAATTCCATCGACGCTCATCTCAACTATCAGTACCGCGCATTTGGCGTACCTGGCATGGGGTTCAAACGCGGGCTCGCGGACGATCTGGTCATTGCGCCCTATGCCTCGGCGTTGGCGCTGATGGTAGCGCCCGAGGAGGCCTGCCTGAATCTTCAGGCGCTCGCCGCGGACGGCTTTGCGGGGGAATACGGCTTGTATGAAGCGATCGACTATACTCCTTCGCGTGTGCCCCGCGGGCAATCGAACGTCGTGGTTCGGTCTTTCATGGCGCATCACCAGGGCATGAGCCTTCTGTCGTTGGCCTACCTGCTTCTTGATCGTCCCATGCAAAAGCGATTCGAGTCGGATCCGATGTTCCAGGCGTCCGCGCTATTGCTCCAGGAGCGGGTGCCGAAGGCCATGGCATTTTATTCGCACCTGGCCGAACTCTCCGACGTACATGCTGCTTCCAACGGTTCGGAAGCGCCAGTACGCACTTTCACCAGTCCTAACACGCCGATGCCGGAACTGCAGTTGCTGTCGAACGGCAGATATCATGTGATGATCACAAACGCCGGTGGCGGCTACAGTCGCTGGAAGAACATTGCGGTGACGCGCTGGCGCGAAGACGGTACCTGCGACAACTGGGGTACATTTTGCTATATACGTGCCGTCGCGAGCGGCGAGTTCTGGTCAGCCGCATTTCAGCCGGCGCTCCAAGCATCGGACAGCTACGAAGCGATCTTCTCCGAGGGGCGGGTGGAGTTCCGCCGCCGCGACCACGAGTTCGACACCTATTCAGATATAGCCGTTTCGCCAGAGGATGACATCGAAGTGCGCCGCATCAGCATCACTAACTCCTCTCGAGCGCGCCGAACTATCGATGTCACAAGTTACGCGGAGGTCGTTCTCGGATCGCCTGCGGCGGATGCGCTTCACCCGGCCTTTGGTAATCTGTTCGTTCAAACTGAGATCATCCGCGAGAAGCGGACGATTCTCTGCACTCGCCGGCCCCGCTCTCCTGAAGAGCAGCCGACATGGATGTTCCATTTAATGGCCGTTCATGGGGCGGAGATCGGAGAAATCTCCTACGAAACTGACCGGATGCGGTTCATCGGCCGGGGACACACGATCGCCAATCCACAAGCGATGGCCGATCCCGCACCGCTCTCGGGTAGCGAGGGGTCAGTTCTGGATCCGATTGTCGCAATCCGTCATCAAATAGTGATCGATCCGGAAGAAACGGTGAGGATCGACATCGTATCCGGCATCGGCGAGACGCGGGACGCCTGTTTGGGCCTGGTTGAAAAGTACCAGGATCGGCGTCTCGCGGATCGCGTGTTCGATCTCGCGTGGACACATAGCCAGGTGTTCTTGCGGCAGATCAATGCCACAGAGGCCGACGCTCAGCTCTACGCAGATCTAGCCGCTTCTATCGTGTACGCCAATTCCTCGCTCCGCGCGGACGCGAGCGTCCTCATGAAGAACCGCCGGGGGCAGTCCGATCTGTGGGGCTACTCCATTTCCGGCGACTTGCCAATCGTGCTGCTCGAGATTGGAGATCCGGCCAACATTGACCTCGTACGCCAACTCATCCAGGCTCACGGTTACTGGCGCCTAAAAGGACTGGCGGCGGATCTGGTGATCTGGAACGAAGATCACTCCGGCTACCGGCAGACTCTGCAAGACCAGATCATGGGGCTGATTTCCGCAGGTGTTGAAGCCTTCTTGAAAGATCAACCGGGCAGCATCTTTGTGAGGCCGGGGGACCAGATATCGAGCGAGGACCGCATTCTGTTCCACTCAGTCGCCCGTGCCATCCTCTCTGACAGCCGCGGAACACTGGTGGACCAGATGCAGCGCCGCAGCGCCGGAGAAGTCATCGTTCCGGAACTTCCGCTGGCCCGAGCCCACCGGCCCGAGCCCGCTGCAGTCGCCACCTCGCCTCGCAACGATCTGATTTTCTTCAACGGAGTGGGCGGATTCACTCCTGACGGGCGCGAGTACATCATTACGACCACCGAGCAGAAAATGACTCCGGCGCCATGGGTGAATGTACTGGCGAACTCGCGCTTCGGAACCGTCATTTCAGAGAGCGGTCTTGCCTGCACCTGGAGTGAAAATGCCCACGAGTTCCGCCTCACTCCCTGGTGCAACGATCCCGTGAGCGATTCGAGCGGAGAGGCGTTCTATATCCGTGATGAAGATAGCGGCCACTTCTGGTCACCCACGCCGATGCCCAGACCCGGAGCGGCACCGTATACCAGCCGGCACGGATTCGGCTACAGCGTCTTCGAGCACACAGAAGACGGCATCCGCTCCGAAGTGTGGGTTTACGTGGCCGTCGACGCGGCAATCAAGTTTACGGTGTTGAAAGTGCGAAATGAGTCGGGCCGATCACGACGGCTTTCCGCCACCGGATACGTGGAATGGGTTCTTGGCGACCTGCGGCCGAAATCGGCGTTGCACGTGATCACCGAAATTGACCCGAACGGCGGCGCACTGTTCGCGCGAAACCCCTACAATACGGAGTTCGCCGACCGGGTTGCCTTCTTCAACGTAAACGATCGAAGCCGCACCATGACCGGCGATCGGACTGAGTTCCTTGGCCGCAACGGCACGCTTCGGAGTGCGGCTGCTATGAGTCGATCCCGGCTGTCCGGGAGAGCGGGGGCTGCTTTGGACCCCTGTGCCGCGATACAGGTTCCGTTCGAACTGGCCGACGGGCAAGAGCGCGAGATCATCTTCATTCTCGGCGTAGGCCGTGGCGAAGATGACGCTCACAACCTGGTGGGTCGTTTCCGCGAATCGGCTGCCGCCCATGACGCGCTCGAAGCGGTATGGCAATACTGGAAGCACACGCTTGGCGCGGTGCAGGTGGAAACACCCGACCAGTCCCTCAACGTCATGGCTAACGGCTGGCTCGTCTACCAAACTCTCGCCTGCCGTTTTTGGGGGCGGAGCGCATTCTACCAGCCGGGGGGCGCCTTCGGTTTCCGCGACCAGTTGCAGGACGTGATGGCGCTTATCCATGCCGAGCCGCACCTTCTTCGTGAGCACCTGCTCCTCTGCGCGTCCCGTCAGTTTCGCGATGGCGATGTCCAACATTGGTGGCATCCCCCATCGGGCCGAGGCGTGCGCACGCACTGTTCGGATGATTACCTCTGGCTGCCCTTGGCGACGTGCCGGTACGTTCTCAGCACCGGGGATTCCGGGGTATTGGACGAGACGACACACTTCCTCGATGGCCGGCAGGTTAACGCGGAAGAGGACTCGTATTACGATCTGCCCAACCGGTCTGAAGAGACGGCCAGTTTGTACGAACACTGTAGGCGAGCCATCCTGAGGGGCCTGCGATTTGGTGAACACGGCCTGCCCCTCATGGGTTCCGGTGACTGGAACGATGGGATGAACCTTGTCGGCCAACACGGCAAAGGCGAAAGCGTCTGGTTGGGGTTCA
>Ga0224555_1002288_pt1 | contig 23034 bp, 14 predicted proteins | sample 714S23034metaG_FD_180687 | JGI IMG/M metagenome (GOLD analysis project Ga0224555, IMG submission 180687) | Peat soil microbial communities from Stordalen Mire, Sweden - 717 S2 30-34 | ecosystem: Environmental > Terrestrial > Soil > Wetlands > Peat | place: Sweden: Norrbotten County, Stordalen...
AGATCACGGGTGTAGGTGGCGTGGCCGGGGCCGCGATGCTGGCGGGCGGCACCATGCTGGCGCAACAAGGGCTGCTCGGGAACAGCCGTGGCACATGGACGGGCACAGCGGAAGGGACGGCTGGCGGGGCGGCCATCGGGTTCCAGATGGGAGGCCCATTGGGCGCGCTGATAGGCGGCGCTGCCGGTTTCGGCATTGGTATCGGAGAGATGATAGCCGGCGTCAAGTCGCCGCAGAGGGAAGCACACGACGATATCAAGAGCATCTACGGTATCGATATTCCCCAGAACAGCGGCACGATCAAGCAGGTGGTCCAGATCGCGCAGTCGCAGTTCGGCGGCCAGATCGCGGTGGCCGTGCGATCCCCGAGCGTCCGTCAACTCGTGATGCTGTATTCGGAGGCGACCGGCCAGAAGATGCCGATGTCGGCCACGACGCCATACGCGGGGAGCTTGGTGGAGCAGGGCGGAAAGCTCTATCAACAAGCCAGCTACCAGGATGGCCAGGCTCACGCATACGCCTCGAACATTCCGACGCTCGGCGGCATTGCGGCGGGAACCTATCCCACTCCCGGTGGCCCCAACACGGCAGGTGGCAGCGGCGCGACGTACCTCTCGCTGAACATCAGCGGCAACGATGCCGCAAACTTCATGACCGGCCAGTTCGTCACGCCGCAGTTCGTGACCGACCAGGCGATGGCGGCGCAGTATTCCAGCTACGGGCGAACGCAACAGTCGGCCAACATGCAGTTGCCCGGATTGACGGTGGCGTGATTCAACGTGCCAGGCAATCTCGTACAATCCGCTCCCAACGGGGTGATGCCGGCGTCGCTCTGCACCGCGTTCACGGAGCTGCGCGAGTACCTGCAGCTCCAGAACCAGTATCACGACGGCACGGTTCAGCGGTCGCAACTTGCCCAGACCTCGCGCCGCACGTTCCGGCTCAGCAAACGATTGAGCGCATCGGTGCTCTCGGCGCTGTACAACTTCTGGGTATCGCAGACCGCCGGCCTGACCCCGTTCGCCTTCTACAATCCGTTCGATGTGGCGTCGGGCCAGCAGATTGGAAGCAACTACGATCCGACCGGCAACAACACGCAGGGGCGCGTGACGGTGGTTTTCCGTGGCAACTGGGCGCAGGCCACGGACATGGCGCGGTCCAACGTGCAGGGATTGGAACTGGTGGAGGTGGCATGAGGTTACCGAAAATCGAACGTTCAGCCGACATTCAACCCCACTTCACGGACCGCGACAAAGGGCGGCGAATTCCTGGAAGCGAAGCGCTGGCCAAAAGCCCCGGACGGCCAAAGTACCTGAGCGGGTTCGATTTTCGTTATAATGCCCGTGAAGTTTCGCACGTGGAACGCTGGGACATCCCTCTTGCAGGGATCGGCGGCAAAAGGCTGGAATACCGGGACTCATGCGAAAGCAGGACGGCCTAAAAAGGAAACAGCCGCGATTGCAAATCACGGCTTCTGATATGTCGGCTCCTGTCAACAACGCGCGCTTCGGCGCTCCGAAGGCTGAACGCACGGCACCCTCTCAAAGTGTACCCAGAGGAGGGCACCGCGATGGCCAGTAGGCTGAAAGTTCGCATAGTGCTCAACAAGGGCAGGCACGGCGTTCCATTGGACAAACTCCCCAAGATTTTGGCCGAAATCCGGGAGTTTCTTCACGATCTATCGACCGATCTTGGCATTGAAGATGACTCTGGGTGGCAGGGAGTCGATTTCCGTAATGGATCTCTTGACTTCGCGGCAGTCAAGAACTCTCTCGTTGACGATGCCAAATACTTGACCTTTCAGCAGTCGGCCCGGAACGTGATACTGAACCAGCCGGACGACCGCATATCGCGTAGGACCAGAAGCCAATACGCCAAGATCGCAACGCCGATTGATGCCGATGAGGTGGTGGACATTGGACTTCCACAGGAACAAGCAGGCGTGGTGCAACCCGGAGAGGAGGAGCAGTTCCAATGGTACGAATTGACAAAACAAGCGGCTGAGCAGATTCAGGCGTTAGCGCAAGCGAAGGTGAAGGCGCTTGCTTCTATCCAAGGGATAATACACTCCGTATTCATTGAGAATGACGACCCGCACTTTCAGTTGCGTGAACTCTCCTCGCAATCCTTGATAAAGTGCACATACGCGGAAAACAAGTACAACGAGTTGGCCGAGGCGCTCAAGCAGAGAATGGCCGTCGTTCACGTTTACGGTCTTTCCACGACGGATATGTTGGCTAGAAAGATTGAGCAAATGGACGTTTACCGGATCGACGTATCCCCGTCTCTTGCGAAGGACTTCTTAGACCGTTTCAGCGGTTGTGCCGCTGGACTAATAGACGATGGAGAGATGCAGGCTCACATAGATCAGAGCAGAAACCGTGGCAACTAAGCGCATTTCCAAGATTTACCTGGATGCCTGCTGCTTCGTCGAGGTGGCGGCCTTCGATTCTGGAAAACACAAACCAGAGCGGGAGCGGGATGTCTTGTTTATCAAGGCCCTCCTGGCTGCCGCATTTGACGGTGAGATCGAGGCCTACACCTCAACGCTCTCCATACCGGAGTGCCAGTGCGTCAAGGATGACAAACAGCGAAGGATACTGACTCCAGCCATTAAGGATGCCTTCAGGCTACTGCTAACCTCCGGCCAGTTCGTGGTTCTAGTCCAGGACGGAGTGCTCATTGGAGAGCAGGCTCGCGACCTCTCTTGGGTTCATCAGTTGGTTTTCGGAGGGGCAGATTCTGTTCACATTGCGTCAGCGGTTTCCGCCGGATGCGAAGAATTCATAACGTTCGACGAAAAGACCATCTTGGTGAAGGCCAAGGAGCTTGATGAGTTATTTGGCCTGCGCGCGATCAAGCCGCGGCTCAGTTCGGTAGTGCCGACCAGTAAGCACCCTGACGCGGGGCCTTTATTTGTCCCCGAAGAACCACCCACTGAAACACAAACTGCCCCTGAGCCTGAACCCGCCAAGCTTCTCGGAAGCGGTGACGGCGATGTAGAAGGTAAAGCCGAAACCGAAGGGCAGCGGGGACAAGACGAAACCAAGCCCGCACCAGCAGATCCGGTTGTTGCGGAAGTTCAAACGAACGATGGGCCAGAAGACAAGGCGATAAGTGGAGAACAGCCCCAGGCCGGTGGAAACATCGTGGCCGCGCCCCCAACGCCCGCGCTGCCTTCACCGCCCAGTTATCAGGCACAAGGGGTCCATGGTGACACTGGGGCGGAAGCGTCAAATATCCCGCCCACTTCCAGCAACTCGGAAGGATTGACCTTGCCTACAGAGCAGGAAACCAACAGCAAGGAAGCGGGCAAAGAACAAAGCACGCACACGGCAAACAGTGCAAAGCCCAGGCTTGAAAAGGCAGACACTCCCACAGACGGTTCGCTAACTAAATGATGCGCGAGATTCGTCGTCGTATCGCTGCCTCTGACTAAGAGCGAGTTTCCAATCTTCCAAGCTCGGCTCGCGTTTGTTCGCCCCACGCAGAACGGTCTCTGCAACTGCTGCCACTTTAGCCGCAGGCTTTCCACCTGAGAACCGAATCCCCGCCGCAAGAGATGAGTCTCATCGTACTGTTTCTATAAGCCATGTCGGACATGATCGGTCGCATCACCGTCCCCACGGTAATCAACTCGGGCCAGACCTTCCCGCTCACCACGCAGTACCCGTTCGGCTTCTCCGTCGAACGCCCGGTCATCGTGCATCGCTTCGGCTCGCTCGACGCCAAGCAGGAGCAGCGATACTACGTCGGGATCGGCCCACGGAAGTTTCAGTTCAAGCACCAGAACCTGAACTGGGCCGAAACGAACCAGATCAAGGCGTTCTGGGAAGGCTTGCAGGGACCGTGGAAGGCGTTCACCTACACGGTCCCCAATCCCGGTGGCTCGACCACGAGCGTGCTCGTCACCTTCGAGCAGGCGCCGATCTCGTTCGAGTACCTGCGCACCGCCGTACAGGTCGGACTGAACTTCATCGAGGTTGTCGATCCGACGCTGGCGCCCAGCTACACCGTCAACTCCACCTGTCTGCGATTCCCCTCGACCGCACTCTCCACCGCCCTGCTTTCCGAAGTCCAGCAGATTGTCCCGCTGGTCCACATCCGTGTGCGCGAATCCGCGGTCCCCGACATCTATGTCTCCGACCGGCGCGTGACAGTGGGTGGCCAACTATATCTGCCGCGCCTCATCGGGATCGGCGAGCCGGGTTCTGACGTCCTGATCTCGCAGGACATCAAAGGCACATCGGACAACGTGCGCTTCACGTTCGGCAACGGCGACCGCGTGATGACGCAGCTTGCGAACGATACGGACCTGAAGTACGCCGAGATCGACCTGTGCCTCTTCCACGTCAACTCCGGGATTATGCTCCAGCTTTGGAAAGGTGTCATCCAGAACTTCACGAGCGACGGGACGCCGATCTTCCCGGTCACGTGCTCGGACGGGTTCTTCCAGATCATGAACCAGTACCCCGAGCGGCAAGTCAGCCGTCAGTGCTGGAAGACCTACAACGACGGCGTGAGCTGCCCGTGGGCCAGCAAGGGGCGGAGTGCCTCGGCGGTGACTGCTGGCGGCGGCGATCCAACAAGCTGCGACTATTACCTCGAATCGGCGAACGGTTGCCAGGTGCACGGTATGTCGCCCTATTTCGGCGGGCAGCAGGCCGACCCGCAGGGCGTCGTCATCAAAGACGATTCCACCGGCTTCCTCGGCTTCGGCCGCAACACCGTCACGGCGACTTCGATCATCTCGGATACGGTCTGGGGGCTGGCGCTGCCGGAGATCTGGTGCAACTCGGGCGGCAATCCGCTTTATGCGTTCATGGCTAGCGCACTGATGGTGGATTACCGCGATGAGTCGGGCTACGCCGACTCGCTCGGTATCCTGAGCGCCGGGCCTCTTGGTGGATTCACTCCTTCGGCTGTCGTCACGAACGCGGATGGCTACAAATACGTGGTCGCTCCGATGGTAGATGGGTACCTCTGGCAGGGATTGGCGGTCAATGGCAACCTGAACATCACGAAATACCAACCAGGCATGGGGCTCCGCTACGTCACCGGCAGCGACCCGGCGAACCCGAGCAGCGACTACTTCTCGCTCGGTCAGGGATCGCCGCAAGTTTGGGAGCCGAATGTCTACGCGGCCGGCACTGCGGCGTGCGAGATTCGAATCGTCAAGTCCACCACGATTCAGCCGAGCACTCCTGAGCAGCACCAGATGACCGTCCCCATTGACTACGGGATGTGGGGCTGGACCTGGGACCAGAACGGCAACCGCACCGGGGTCAAAGGACTGATCAATCCATTTTGGATTGCGGTCAACATGCTGCTGCGTGCGATGGGCTTGTACGGCGATCCGTCCACGGGATCGAACCCGGCTGGCGGGACCGGCCCCACGTCGTCCGCGCAGCTCGCTACGTTCGTGCTGCCGTCGCTGATTGTGGGCGATGGAAGCGGCGCGGCCGAGATCGCGGCGACGCAAGTGACCCCGATCCTGGGCGTCACGTCGCCAATCGTGAACTATGCTCTCACCACCGCAGGGGAGGCGCTCACCGCTCCGCAGATCAATCTCAATCCGGACGGCAGTTACTCGTTTTCGTATTGGACCAGCCCGCCCCCACCGCCCCCGGAGGGGAGTGGAGTGCAAACCACCATGTCGATTGCGCAGGCGCTCTCGCTTGGGTATGTCACGGAGACCAGCGTCCAGGGCACCGAAACCCAGTTCCAATTCCAGGGCGTCATCAGCAGCCAGAAGCCGTTCCGCGACTGGCTCACCGAGGTGCTCAACTGCTGCCTGGGCTTCTACACCTGGGAGTTCGGGAAGCTGAAGGTCGGCTGCCGGATCAACGCCAGCGCGGTGGATGCGTACACGCTCGCGAACTCTCTGTTTCAAACTCTGCGGCTGACACCGATCCAGTCTGGTTTCGAGCACCTGGTGCTTTCGTTCGCCGATGTTGCCTATCAGTACCAGGCGAACACGGCTGAGTATTGCGACAAGAGTCACGCGGCTTACTACGGGCGCGCCGGATCTCCGCTCACGACTCAGATGCACTCGGTGGGCTGTTCGTCGCTCAGCCAAGCGCTGCGGATCGCGGCGACGCGCACACGCGAAGAAGTCGGCGGCGTGACTCCCGCCGAATGGCGCGACGCGCGAACGGCGGCGTGGCAGACGACGCTGCTCGGCCTCGGCAACGAGGTTGGGCAAGTGGTCTCGATGACCCACCCAGACGTTCCCGGCCTCCATGGCACATGCAACGTCTCCGGCAGCACTGCAACGTGGGTAAGCGGCGATCCTTGGACCTATGCCGGGGCCGCGACTGGGAATTCGGAATTGGTCAACAAGGAGATCGTGATCGGCGGCGCCCAGGTGACGATCACCGCCGTCGGCAGCGACGGTTCCACGATCACCACCTCGCCAGCGCCTCCATCCGGGAGCGGCCATTCGTTCCAGGTCATCACGATGTGCTTCCGCATTCAGCGATGGAGCCTGAAGAAGGACTGGTCGGTGCAGATCGAGGGGCAGACCGTCACCGAATCGATGTACGACCTGGACGTTGGCCCGAAGCCGATGGACGTGGTGCCCGCGCCCCTGCCGGCCCTGTACTATGCGATCCCGCTCGGCCCCGCGTGGGCACCGTACCAGGTGCAGGCGGCGGCGAATGACGCGCTGTTTCCGGGCGAGTGGACCTTCGACACCGACCAGTCCTACGCACAGATGGCCGACGGCAGCATGCTTGCGAACCTGGTGGTGACCGGAAAGCTGCCGGTGAACGAGTTCAGCGCCACCGGCGCGGGTGCGCCCGGTATCGGATCGGTCTCGCAGTCCGCGACGGGCGGATCATTGCCAGCCAACGCGACGCTGCGCGTGGCTATCTGCGCGATGGATTCAAGCGGGCTTCCTTCGGCCCCGTCGAATATAGCCATCATCGGAACCTCGGCCTCTGGAACGGACACGTTCACGTTGGAAGGCATCACTTGGCCGGCGGTCGCGGGCCTCGTTTCTTACGTGCTATTCGTCGCGACGCAGGACGATCTGATCTGCGCGCAGGCCACCGGAGCGCTGACGGCGGGCGCGAACAACACCTACACGCCCGGCTCAATCAGGTTCGCGGGGCCGCTGGTGCGCTCGACATGGGCACTGCCGTCGCCCTACGTCAGCAAGGTCCGATTGAAGGCCAAGCACCTGAGACACAGCGGAATCATCGGGGATTCCGTCTGGAGTGTTTCCGCCGGCCAGCTTGTGGTTGGATCGTTCCAAGAACCGCCGCCCTCTACAAACCCAACTTGGACCCCAGTTGGACGCTTCATCTCGGTCATCGGGCGGCCGGAAGGCGCTACGCCGTTCTTCAGTGGGAAGGTCACTTCATGGGACCAGACCACGGGCACTGTCGGTGTGACCCCGGACCCCAACGGAATCGTGCAGGCGGGCGACTGCATTGCACTGCGGTTTACTGCGGACGCTTCGAACGCCAGCAACCCGACCTCGATCACGGATTCCGGTTGGCAGAGCGGTGTCTATCCCAACGGCATGACGCCTGGCGCGGAGGTCGGCAACCTCGTTCGCGTGATTCAGGGCGCGTCGCGCGGCACGCCGCCGCGGAAGATCGTCGCGAATACGGCGACCAGCATCACGTGGGACCTTCCGATGGTGATCAATCCCGGCGATGTCTGGATTATCGAAGAGCCGACCTGGCCCTATTCCTGCGACACGACCTCGTTCGATAACGGCAACCCGCTGGCGGTGACCACGATCAACATGCCGACCGGCAATTTCGTGGACGAGACACTGCTGATCGCCGGCTTCACGGTGGACGTGAACGGCAATGAGTCTCCAGACGGCGACCAGCCGATCCGCGAGGACTGGATCTTCGGCGCGGAGGGGCTCTCCAAGGTTGCTGGCCTGGTGTTCCAGATGCAGGGCACGTTGGGCATCGAATCCAATGCGGCCCAGCCGCTCTACTTGAATGGTCCGGTCACGGTGGGCGACGTGAAGGCTTACGTGCAGGCGGCGCCCACCGGTTCGGGCATCACGTTCACGATCTATGTAGGCGGCGCAGCCTGGCTATCAATGACGATTTCTGCTGGCCAGACGGCGGTAGTTGCCACAACATCGCAGATCAAGGCTCTTACCCAGATCCCGGCCAACACGGCGGTTTCCATCGGAATCACTGCGGTGGGGACCACGTTTCCTGGCTCAGACCTTTCAGTCTTCATCTACTCGTAAACGGCGAGTTTCAAATATGACAATCAAAGAGACGCGCATCATTCTGCTGTTACTGGTAGCGGCAAGCGCCGCCGCGCAGACGACCACGGTGACTGGTACGATCACCGATCCCGCCGGCGATCTGCTTTCCGGATCGTGCTCGATTCAGGCCGTTGGGCCATTCAGCGCGGCCACTGGCTGGCGCGTCACGGGCGTACCCATGGTGGTGCCTTTCTCCGGCGGCTCATTCTCTGCAGCCCTGGCGCCCACGGACAGCGCCACGCCATCCGGCCAATACTACAGAGTGACATGCTCCGTGCCGAACCAGACCGTCAGCGGACGAGCAGTAGGTCAGTATTCGTGGGGACCACGCTACTGGCTCGTGCCCACCAATACCACAGCCCTGGACATTGGCACGGTTGAGATAACCTCGACGCCGCCAAGCCCGTCGTGGAAAGTCCTATGGCCGCAGATGGACCAGGGCGGCGCGACCCTCGGACAGGTCCCGCAGTGGAATGGGTCGAGTTGGATGCCATCGACTCTCAACATCACGGGCGGAACTGGGGCGGTTACCAGCGTGTTCGGGCGCACGGGTGCCGTGGTGGCGCAATCTGGCGATTACACAACAACGCAGGTGCCTGAAGGGACGAACCAGTACTTCACCAACGCACGGGCACTGAGCGCGCTGTCCGGACTCTACGAGAGTCCTCTGACATTCTCAGCGCCGCTCTCACGGGCGGGTAATACGATTACGTGCCCGCTGTGCGGGGGTGGCGGAACGCTGAACGGCGACGTTACGGGCGCTTCGACTGCGAATACCGTAGTGGCCCTGCAAGGCCGCGCAGTGGCGGCAACAGCACCGGCGGATGCCCAGTATCTGGGATGGAGCGCGGCGGCGAGCAAATGGCAGCCGATCACACTGCCACCGGCGACCGTACTGAGTGTATTCGGGCGGACGGGTGCGGTGAACGCACAGGCCGGTGACTACACCTTCTCTCAGATCTCCGGGGCCGCTGCATGGGGCCAGTTGCCGACTGGGGTGGCGAACACCACCAACAACCTGACCGACATGACGGATCGTGGCGCGGCGCTTCAGAACCTGTACTTCCAGGCGAACGGAACGGGTGCGATGAATCGGGGTGCGCGCGACAAGCTGCGAGATTTCGTGCACGTCAGGGACTTCGGCGCTCTCGGCGATGGCGCGACCGACGACTCGGCGGCATTCACGGCCGCGTTGGCCTCGGGGGCGAAGGAAGTGCGCGCCGACGGTGGGAACTACGTGCTGGCATCCGTCGTTACGATTCCGAAGGGCGAGGCGCTATACTTCGGAGCCGGGACGCACACGGTCGCCGGCATCCTATTGAGCGATTCGACGACCGATCCAACCGGCGTCGGCAAGCTCTACTGTGCCGGTTCGGGCCTGACCACAATCCGGCTGGCAAACGGATCTAACCGCGACCTCGTTTCGCAGGTCAACTTTTCCTCTCTCACCGGGGCGAACAGTCCATACGGCCTTTTCCGCAGCGAGATTAGCGGCTGCACGTTCGATGCGAACAAGTCGGGACAGGCGGCAGTAAGCTACGGAATCCGCCTGTACGGGCATGGCCTATATCTGCACGATGTGACCGTGCAGAACGCGTACTCGGACGGCATCTACACCGAGTGGGGTATCGACTCGACGTATGCCTCGCCGAATACGGACTTGGAGGGTTATTTCACCGAGATCCGTTCAATGTTCAATGGCAGCAATGGGTGGACGTTCCGGGGGCCGCACGATTCGACGTTCACGAACGTGGTGCTGTACAAGAACGGAGGATGGGGCTTGCGGGTTGAGACTTCGGCGGCCTACAACGGGAATGGCCACATCTCGAATCTGAACACGTACCTGAACTCAAACGGCGGGATCTATTCGAATTCTTCGTTCGACGGGACGCAGGTGGAAGCAACCTCGTCGGTCGGATGGGGCATGTTGATCGACACCGGATCGGGTACGCATAATCTGCACGCATCGCAGTTCGCCGGCCCGACCGCCCTGGAAATCAGGGCACCGGGACAATTCATTTCGGGCAATGTAGTCAACTCGACGGCTGCCGCGATCAAACTGAACGGCGGGAGTTGCAACTGTACAGCGACGATGGTGAACAACACCGGATATCAGATCGACTACACGAGCGCCGTCGGCGCATCCATTTTCTTTGTGGAGTCGCCGAATGCGATTCCCGGCACGATGTTCCACAACACTCCGTCGCAGGCCGATTTCATCTTCTTGGCGTTCGGTGGCAGTGGGGCGACGAACCGGTACGTGGCTCTGCCGTTTGGGACCGTTCATGTGGCTGGATGGTCGCCGCAGTTTCCGCAATCGAATGCTGTGATGGCGGTGATTAACGATGGCTCCCAAGCTGGAAACATCACCGCCACATCGTTTATCGGAACGCCGATTCTCACGCCCGTGAGCTTTGGCAACTTGGGTACGACCAATAACTCGCTCGTGTACTGCACCGACTGTGGGAGCAACGCGAAGCCGTGCGCCGGCGGCGGCAGCGGGTCGCTGGCGTTCCGCAATAACGGGGTCTGGGAGTGCCTTTCCAAGTAGCGACGCGATGCCAGACGCCATTTACAAGCTGCAGCCGCATCGCACGATGCACCTGCAGGGCTTCGACGACTATGGCGCGGCGGCTGCCCTGTGGGGCGCTTCGGACACCGGCTTCACCGTGTCCGGTGTATTCCGCGACCTGGCCGACTTCGCCGTGCTGGTCCTATTCCAGAAAGACGATCCGTTCGGTCACCCGCTGTTCTCCTATCTGCCGGATGGCGATCTGACGGGCCTCGTTCTCGATTTCGACGTCACCTGGCAGGGCACTCAGTCCTGGGAGTCGCTCAAGAACCCGTGGACCGACTGGAACACGCTCGACTACTCCATCAACGGAGTCGGGCACAACTACGTGAAGTGGTTCGGCTCGTCCGGAATCACCGTCACCTGCAATACGACCGGCCGCACCGGCGCGTCGGCAACCTACACGCTCAACCTGAACAGCCCGCAGCCCGGCGACAAGGTGACGCTGTGGTATCAGAACCAATCCTTCACCAGCCCAGCGATTTCTGCGGCGCACACAACCACCGATCAGGCCATGTGGTGGCAGGGCAACGCCGCATATAACCACTCGGTCACAATCGGGTCGGCCACGTACTCCTGCCTGGAGGATTCGTTGAATAGCGCCGGCGTGGCGATCAACATCGCCGGCCAGATCAACGCGTCCGATCCGAACTGTACGGCCACCACGGGCGGCACCTATGGCAACGAGATCTTCATCGCGTTGAAAAGTGGAATCTCCGGGCCGGTGGCGGTTTCGAGTTCGGACGGTTCAGCCGCGGACACGCTCACGCAGACAACCGCTGCGTCCATCCTGCAGTCCATCGCACAGCAGATCAACGCCGTCAATTGGGGGCAGAACGGCCCCGCCGTGCTCGCCGCCACCGTGATGGTGCCGAACCAGTTGGTGATCACTGCAACGCCGGGCGCCGACGGCAACATGGTGGCTTTCTACCAAACGGACAACAACAGCAGCAGCCGTCTGTACTTCACCGCCACCAACTGGAACTTATCCGGCGGCTCCTCGGACAACGTGTCCTGGCACGTCCACATCGACTTTACGGTACTCGGCTGGAGCAGCGTGGACAAGGTCTGGTGGACCATCGCGCCCGCGCTCCCGAACAGCCAGGCTTACCAGTCAACTGAGTGGCAGATGGTCGTCACCAACTGGACGGTCGCGAGCACGCCAGCGAGCCAGCGCGCGCTCAACGTGGCCGGGCCAGGATCGGTCCGGATCGAAGAAGACAGTAAGTGGGTGAGCACTTCCGGATACTGGGAGGCCGCCCCCGGCAACGATCCCGTGAACGGCGCGTTCGCCTTCTGGAGCCAGGGACGGGCCATCCGGGCGGCGGCTTCCGGTGCCAGCGTCACCATCGAGACGCACTGCCAGTACACGCACGACATCTACGTCGGCACGCGCCTCGATACCACCTGCGGCGTTGTGACCGCCACGCTCGACGGCGGCGCGCCGGTGACGCTCGACTGCTACTATCCCACGGCCGCCACGTCGCAGACGCGGCGACTACTGTTCTCCTGCGTCGCGGCGGGGCAACACACGGTGGTGATCACGCTCTCGGGCAACAAGAACGCGTCGAGCCAGGGCTGGTATTTCTATTTCGACTTCCTCGAATGCGCCGTGGCCGGCGCCGTTCCCGATCCGGCGACGACGACCACCGCCGTGGGGGTCGCGACCGACTTCGACACGGACAACACGTACAAGCTGTCGCCGCAGAGGCTAGTGTGGAATCTTCAGAAGCTCGGGCTGCTGGGCGAGATCGACCACTACTGCGGCGTCTTCTGGTGGAAACAATCGGTCGCATCCAATCCCGCGTATCCCACATGCACGGTCACGTTCTCCGGCAACTGGAACGATCAGGATGTCGTTTGGCTGTACATCGGCGGCTCCGCGATCGGCAAAACGGTGTTCGGCGGGCAGGACAACAGCAACACCATAGCCCGGCATTTCGCCAACTTCATCAACGCGATCTTCGACGGCGTCTGGGCCTCGGCCGCCGGCAGCGTCCTCACGATCACATCTCATTCGTTCGGGAGCGTGTGGCAGTACCACGTGTACACCGCACTTCCAGCCTCGAACACCGGCAGCGGCCAGGCTGCGGTGACCGGGGATCTTCAGGGCGGAACCTATGGTGTGACGTGGGTGATCGACCCAACCCAGACGCCGGTTCTCAACCGGGCGTTCCGCGATTGGAACACGGATTTCTTCAATCAGCTCAAGGCGAACAACATGAGCGCCATCTGCTCGTTTTCGCAGGAACTGGTGCAGCCGCCAGACAATCCAGCCGGTGGCGCGGTATGGGTTCAACGCTTCCCCGACGGCACGGCGGTGGAAACTGCAACCGGATTCGGGACGTTGAATAGTTCGCAAATCGCGTTCAGTTCGGGGCCGCAGAACTACCTTGGGCAGGCCCTCGCTGCGATGGCGGGTCTAATGGTGGCGGCGGGACTCACGCCGAAGCTTCAGTTTGGCGAAATCCTCTGGTGGTTCCAGGCGAACGCTTCGGGCATGGCGTTTTACGACGCCGACACGCAGGCCGCCGCACAGTCGGCGCTCGGCCGCGCGCTGGCAACGTTTCTTACGCCTAACGACGATCCCTCGGTCAACAGCTACGCCGACGCGAACTTCCTGCGGACGCGCCTGTACAACTATGTGGCTGCCATCCAGAGTTCCGTCCTCTCGCAATGCCCCTCTGCGGTGTTCGAGTTGCTCTGGCCGATGGACGTGAACGATCCGGATTCCTGCAAGCTAACGCGGTACATCAATCTGCCATCCCAGTGGGCAACCCGCGCCGGCTCCGGCTTCGACACGTTCCTCATCGAGGGCTACCAGTATCCAGGGATCAACCACGATCTGGACCAAGCGACACGTTGCGCGCAATACCCGTGGACGGAACTCGCCTGGGACCAAGCCCACTGCCGCTACCTGATGGGCCTTTACTACGCCACGTGGCCGTGGATGCGGGAGTTCGTGAACATCAACCGTCTCGGGCTACCGATCATCAAGCTTTGGGCCTACGACCACGTGTGCCTGTTCGGATGGCCGCTACCGCTGCCCACGAGCGACGACAGCTCGTTCATCTATTGAAGTCTGCCTGCAAGCAGGGCAACGATCCGAAGAACTGATACGCCCCCCAGCGCTGGCGTCGCAGACGACGCTCGTCGCGGCCGGGATCGCCTGCGCGCGTTCGTGATCTCCGCGAAAAGCCCGATGTCATTATCCTCCACCCACCCCCCGCAACCGTAGTCCCACCTCATACACGGCGAATCGCCACGTCACTGCATTGACCTTGGCAGTCACCGATTCCAGTCGTCCCTCTCCAATCGCTCTTGCCGTTCCCCCAGCTCCCCCAAGTGCGTCGGCTGATCGTATTACCCGCGAAGCCCCAAGCCATTCCCGGGTTGGTCGGGCTCCATCGCGTTCTGCTAATCTAGCCTGCAAGCCGCCAAGTCCCTCTTTGATCACCAGGGCGAAGGCTGGAAACGTACCCAGCAGCGGCGGCTCCATGCAGAGAATCGCCGAGGGAACGATGCCGAGCCAACTTCCGGAAGACGCGCGGCGAAGACTCGAAGCAGGCCAGGGCGACTTCCGCGACCGCTGCTGGCACAACGTGCAGCGACTCCACAAGTGGTCGGGCAAGTTGGAGCGGGAGGGTCCTTCCGGCGAGGACGCCGCCTACTACGAGTCAATGGGGCCGCGTTCGCTGTTTCTTGGCCCGATTGTGTGGGACGGGCCGACGGATAAGCGAAAGTTGGGCTGGGACGAGATTACGGCCGCACTCCGTGCGAAGGTCCGCGATCTATTGGGGCGCTACGCAAGTGAACTCGCGGCGCTGGCCGGTGGGGAGTGGTGGTCCCTGGGGTTGACGCGCTCGGAATTCGAGTCGCGGATGGCTGCAGTTCTCCAGTCCGTTCTCGCTGACGTGAAAGATGTCGCGAGGGACGCGGACTCAGATCTCGGACTAGGCTTGGAGATCGAGCCACTGGTGGTGGAGCTGAATACTGGTTTGCAGGCGTGGTGCGATGATTACGTTGAGCGGTATGGCGCACATATCGGGCTTTTCGGAACGGCAGAAACCAGCCTCGATGCGCCACAGGGAACTCCGCCGGCCGCAAGCGACTTGTTCGCAAAGGGAGCGATGGCGCACAACGAACTGCCTCGGGCATCCGCTGATCGGGTTCGGGCGACAATCAATACCGCCGACGATTTGCTCACGCAGGGCATAAAGTGGCTGCCCACCGAACTGCAAGACGGCAAGAGGACAAGCCAGGAGGTTGAAGACATCCTCTGTGAGACATCGAAAGAATGGGCATGGAATGTCTTCGTCACGATTCTCAAAGAATGGGCCGAAATAGGAATACCGCCCGACCACTTTGACGCCATTGCGAAGGGACAGATCGAGAGCCTTTCGACTCACGCGGAGGAAAGGGTTGCCGCCTTTGTGAGCGGATTTCATCTCTCCTCTGGCAAAGTGTGTCGATCCGTTCGTGAATTCCTGCCTGGTTTGATTCCTCCGTATCGGGAAGAGAACCGCTTTCGATTCCATTCCGTGATGGCAGGGGGCGAAGCGGCCACTCCATCGAAACCGGCTACTCCCCAGGTGGGCGGGACCGCGGCGCGCGCGGAAGCGCGACAGCAATCACAAGAGGCAGGCCGGCCTGCCGATAACACGGACAGGAATGGAGCAAGTGCCGAATCGGCATTTCCTGCGCGCGTAGCGTCTCTGAAAGATCGATTGCGCGTCACGTCGATTGACGGTTCGGTTCGGTGGATCAATCCTGAGGGCTCCGATCCTGAGGCGAGTATCTGGACGCCCGAAGACGAGAAGCGCATCTCAGCATGCGTGTTCGACGGCCGGGCGGCGGTTAGAAACGAACTGGAAGGAATCTTCTCCGGAAAAGAGTGGCCCGCGCTAGCGGCTCTCGTCGAACCCTTCCGGCGCTATGCGGTCGCGGTCTTCGATGTTTACGCCTCAGCCTATAGCCATGTGGCACGAACATCGGCGGCGTACCAGGACGCACTCGATCAACTACTGCTTCCGATGGTGCTCAGGGATCTCTTCGGTCGCGAGTGGGACCGCTCCCCCGGCGAGAAGGTAGTACGGATGCTCTGGCAAGATGGTCCGGACGGAAAACCCGAGGGCCGAGAGGTTACGGTAGTGGCGGGAAATGACCCCGACCCGACCTGTGTCTTCTACGATTTGCTGAGCAATGCAATTGAACACCGATACCGTTTCTTTGAACCGCTGCCGCCGCCCGCGCCGGGGGAGCCGCCGGGTATCAATCTGACGAACCTGGAATGGTGGCAGTACATCGGGCTGAGCGAACGGCACAGTCTCGCGATGGCTATCAAGCCATACATAGAAGACCGAGTTGCGCACTGGCGATTCATTTACTCTCCGACCGCGCCACCAGACTCCGATAACACGCGCGGCGAAGCGCAGAGCGATGTGGCGCAACAGCCGGAGCATCCAGACTTGGGAGCGGTCAGGCCCCCAGCGTCAATGGCTGCTCGGGTGTCATCGTCGAGCGGCGCGAGCGCGATGGATTCGCCAACCAGGGTCAAATTCGAAGCTGGGCTGGCGCTTGCCGAGGTGACGTTGGCTCAGGACTTAAAAGACCTCGGTCCAAGCTTGGAGATTGCGCGAAAGTATGTCACCAGCGCGACGCTGGCTTTAGCCCGGTGTATTCTGACTCCGCATTGCGAGGAGCCATACGAGGCAATCCGGCGGGCCTACGATTTCGCAGAGTGGTTCGCCGCGGAAACCATGAAGACTGCATGGGTCTGGCTGTGTGTCTTCTCAGAGATGGACACGTCGGGAAAATTGGAGAAATACAAACGCGAGGGACGGACGGAGGACGGCGCACCCAAGGGAATGACCGAAGCTGAATTGCGCGAATGGAATGGATGCCTCTCCGGGGTCGCCCAGGAGGCCCTGGATGAGTTCGTCCCTGAGTTCTGGAAGGAACGGCTCAAGTACTTCTCGGGTATTGGCGGCGGAGGCGCGCCGACCGAATCCGAAAATCCGAAAGCAACTGAAGACCGCCAGGACCCTGTCGCGTCGGTACAAGAACCGTCTGATTCGCACGTCGATTCCGATATGCCAAAACAGGGCCGCACCAAGCCGCGACCGGGCAAGGAGCGGAAGGGCGACCCCTCGCTGCTGGCGGGCAAGCGCGCGGTGAACTTCAAGATAGCAGAGCAGTACCTTGGCCTCACGGAGCGCCAACGGCAGAATCTCGTTAGGGACCAGATACTGGTCGTTGAAGGAAAGGGGCAGAACAAGAAAATCACGACAGATTCCCTCAGAGTTTACCTGCCGCCAGAAAACCCGAACTAACCCGAAGCCACCCGAAACGAACCGAAGCGCCCCGCAATTTATCTCGTTTTAAATCAGATCGTTAGTAGCTATTCTCAACTCGTAGCCCGAAATATCAATCAGGGAGTACGCGATGGGAATGGGTCACAACGAGCACCTTTTCGATGAGCGCGACCTTGCGCGAATCACCAAGCGGAGTGTCGCGTCTGTGCGCAGGGATCGACTTCTAAAGAAAGGATGCCCCTACATCAAGATCGGCTCGTCCGTTCGGTACATGCCATCGGATGTCGAAGCGTGGTTGGGGTCTTTACCTAGCCGGGGCAGGCACCAGGAGATGGCCGCCTCCAAGAGTTGAGCGCATGACGCCGCTCAACTTTCTCAATCTCCTCTGGCAGCTCAAACCCGAGGAGATGTACGTCCTGATCTGGACGCTGCACGATAAATGTTCCCACTGGTTCCGCGACGTCGCCGCCGCTGCGGAGTTCGTGGTTAAGGCGCGCGGCCTGGACGTGTATGTCGGAGTGGGCCTGTCGAGAGCCGACCGCGGGCCAACACACCGCTGCGTGTCAGACGATGTCGCCGGCATTAGCGGCTTCTGGGCCGACCTCGATTTGAAGTCGGAGGCGCACACAAAGGCGCTCCCCGCGACCATCGCGGAGGCGATCTCCATCATCCCCGAGTGCATGCCGCCCACCGTGGTGATCGCGACCGGCAACGGTGCGCACGCCTGGTGGCTCTTCAAAGAACCGTACGTCTTCGATGACGCTGAGGACCGGAAGGACACGGCACTGCTCGTCTCCCGGTGGCAGACTCTGCTGCGCCTGCGCGCGTCGCAGCGCGGCTGGGCTTTCGACCGATTGTCGGATTTGGCGCGCGTGTTGCGGATTCCCGGCACCGCGAACATGAAAGACCCGAACAATCCGAAGGCCGTCACCCTCCACTCGGCGACGGACAGGCGATACAACCTGTCCGATTTCGAGGATTACCTTGACGACGCAGCGGTCCCCGATCCAGAAGCGGAGGAGAAGGCGACGCGCGAGTGGGCCGAGCGGTTTGCGGACAAGCCGTTGGTCATCAACATCGACGCGCGCATCCCCCAGGAACTGCTCGACGGCTGGCTGGCCAGAGATCTTCGGTTCAAGAACACCTGGCTGCGCCAGCGACACGACCTGAAGGACCAGAGTCAGAGCGGGTATGATATGGCGCTGGCGGCTTTTGGTGCCCATGCCGGTCTGACCGAGCAGCAGATCGTTGACCTGATCGTCCACCACCGGAGCCTGTACGCAAGGTCGCAGCGCACACGCCTGGACTATTTCCAACGGACCATCGCGAAGGCATTCCGGCCCAGTTTGGGCCCGGACGCACCCATGGCTCTGCTTGGTGCGTCACCGCTTTCATCCACGACCGGTCCGGCTGCGCCACCGGGCGCGCCCGTTGCGCCGGATGCAGGTGGATCGACCAATAGAGCCATCCTCGATCCGGCCGCCGCCAAGGCGCTACTGTGCGAACGAATCTCCGCAGTACTGGGCGTCCGGATCTGTCGGCTCGTGAAGTTCGCCGGTAAGGAACCGACATATCACATGGAGTTGGAAGAGGGGAAAACCGAGTTTCTCAGCGTCCGGAAGTTTATGTCGCAGATTGCCGTTCGGGAGGAGATCGCCGCTTCGACGGGCAAGATCATCCGGAAGTTCAAGGGCAAGGACTGGGACCAACTGGCGCAGGCCATGCTTGACGCCTGCGTCATCGAACAGGGCGGCGAGGAGAACGAGTGGGAAGGCGCGGCGCGCATGTACGTTGCGCAGTACCTCTCCGAGACCGGTTTCATCGACACCATCGAAGGCCAACAGGTCCAGAGCCAGCGGAAACCAATCGTGCTGGACGGCAAGGTGGCCATCTGTGCCAGCGACATCCAGATGTACATCAACAAAACCATGCTCCAGATGCTTTCGGTCAAGGCGGTCGCCTCGATGCTCGGCGCACTGGGCGGCAAGAGCATTCGCGTTCGCGGCCAGAAGTTCAAAGAACAGGGTCGGTGGGTGCTGCCGTTGGATCAGTTCGATCCCGCTGAATACTCGCCGGGTAAAAAGGAGGAGCACAACCAGTGATGCCATCTGAGGAACAGGCCACCGGGACGCTTGAGGAGATCGGGCAGCGCGATCACAGCGTCACAGCCGAATACCGCATCTTCGGCGCTCCAGGCTGCGGCAAGACTACGAACATCACCCGTCAGGTCAAGCGCGCGGTCGAGAAGCACGGTGCGGACGCGGTGCTGGTGACGAGCTACTCGCGCACGGCGGCCGCGGAATTGGCTGGCCGCGACCTGCCTATCGCTTCGGACCGGGTCGGCACGCTGCACTCGCACTGCTACCACGCGCTCGGCAGACCGGTGATCGCGGAGTCATGCGTAGACGAGTGGAATAGAGACAACCCGCACCTGGCCATCACGCCGGCCAAGAAGCAGGTCAGGCTCGAAAGCGAAGGTGCCGGAGCGGAGGACGACGCCGAGCTGGCCAAGAACGGCGATGAGGTCCTTCGTGAGTTGAGCCGTATGCGCGGCCTGATGATCCCGCAGAACCGCTGGCCCATCGTGCTGAGCCAGTTCAAACAGAAGTGGACGGATTACAAGCACGCACTTGGTCTGCTCGACTTCACCGATCTAATCGAGACGTGCTACCGGGACGTCTTTGCCGCGCCCAGGCACCCGGCGGTCATCTTCGCGGACGAGGCGCAGGACCTCAACCGGATGCAGTTGACGCTCATCCGGAAATGGGGCGACTGCGCGAACTACTTCATTCTTGCGGGTGACGACGACCAGACCATCTTTTCGTTCACGGGCGCTTCCCCGGACGCCATCCTCGATCCGGACATTCCCGAGGACCACAAGATCATCCTCAAACAGTCGCATCGGGTTCCCCGCGCCGTCCACCAGCTCGCCAACGATCTGATCCATCGGGTCACGAGACGCCAGGAGAAGGTCTACCTGCCGCGACCAGAAGATGGCGCAGTACAGCGGCTCTCGCGTGGCACTTACAAGTCGCCGGAGTATTTCATCCTCAAGAGCGCCATGGAACATCTGGAGCAGGGAAAGACGGTGATGTTCCTCGCGTCCTGCTCATACATGCTCCACCCGTTAGTCGCGATTCTGCGCAAGAACGGTATCCCGTTCCACAACCCGTACCGCAAGACGAACGGATTCTGGAATCCGGTGCGGATCGGCACGAAGGGTTCCAGTGCCAACCGCATCCTCTCCCTGTTGGTGGCCCACCCGGAGTTCGGTGATGGCCATCGGGCGTGGACGAAGCGCGACTTGGCGTTGTGGGGCGAGTGGCTGGAGTCGAAGGGCATTCTGAGGAGCGGCGCGAAAGAGATCATCCAGACGTGCGCGGGCTCCCCCCTGGTGACCATGGAGCATCTGCAGACGATCTTCGAATCGGGGGCACTCGAATCCTTGCTGGCAGCATGGCATGGCGATTACCGTGCGCTGCTTGACTGGTGGCGAACCCGAGTTACTGCGGACGTCCGTAATCGCATCCAGTTTCCGGCAGACGTTGCCGCCGTGCATGGGCCGCGCGCGCTCATGGATTTGCCCAAAGTGGTGGTCGGGACCATCCACTCCGTCAAGGGAGGCCAAGCCGATGTGGTCTATCTCTTTCCGGACCTCAGCCAGGCCGGGGACGCTCAATACAACCGGGGCGGCGCGGCGCGCGATTCCGTGATTCGAGTCTTCTATGTGGGGCTAACCAGAGCGCGCGAAGCGCTTTACATCTGCCAGCGAGAAACCGGCATGGCGGTGACGATATGAGCGGTCGCATGACGATTCCGGAAATTGCGGCGCGGCTCTCGATTGGCCGGGACGCGGTGTATCAGATGTTGGAACGGGGCATCATTCCGGCGGTCCGGCTGGAACGGAAGTGGATCATCACCCGGTACGCCTTCGAGCAGTGGGAGAAGACGTGCGGATCGGTCTCTGCCGCGCCTGGACTTCTCAGCCAACACAGAGGCAACATTCACTGAGGTTGTAATGCCAGTCTCCAAATACAAATATGATTCAGGGCGAGTGGTGTGGCGATACCAGTTCACGCTGGGCGCCACCCGCAAGGATCAGAAACTGATCCAGCAAATGGGATTTGCTACCAAACAGGAGGCGATGGCCGCCGAGGCGACGCGTCGCGCCGAGGAGCAAACGCGCAGGGCCGCCACCGGCGGGGTGGCCGCGGCGCTGCCGACGACATTGGCGATGCTCCTGGCGGAGTTCATGAAGCAGTACGCTGAGGAGAATCTAGCCCCAAAAACCATTGAGCGATATTACGAGATGGGAACTTACCTCTCGGCGGAGTTGCTCGGCATGAGCATCGCCGAGATTACCCCGCTCCATTGCAGCCGCGAGTGGGCGCGGTTACTGAAGTCGGGCGGCCACACTCGCCGAACCAAGGAGGCCCGCCCGATGAAGCCGAGGACGGTGCGCAACATCGCCGGCCTGGTGTCCTCCGCATATTTACGCGCAATTAAGTGGGGGCTGGCCACAGTGAATCCGGTAACCCACAGCGACCTCCCAAAAGTGAGAAAGCGCGCCGGGCTGGCGCTGCTTCCGACCGAACAGGAAATGCTGACGGCTTGCTCGTCGGGCCCCTGGTGCCTCCAGACGTTCCTGGAGATGTGCGTGGCCACCGGATGCCGCCGCGGCGAGGTGCTGGCACTGCGCTGGTCGGACATCCGCAACAACAAGGTCTTCGTGGATCGTTCACTTTGTCAGACGAGGGACGGGCTGGTTTATAAGACCACAAAGACGGAGGAGCCCCGCGACATTGCACTGCCGCCGGGAACGGCTGAGGTCCTCGAAGCGCACCGGTTGCGCCAGGATAGGTTCCGCCGGCAGTTCGGCCCGGACTACCGCGCCGACCTGGACCTGATCTTCGCCAACCCGGACGGCACGGAATTGAAGCCGGATTCGATTTCCGCGACGGTGTCGCGGATCTGCCGGCGGTTGGGCCTGCCCAAGGGATCGTCGTTGCACACCGTGCGCCACAGCCACGCGAGCATCCTGCTCGAAAAGGGCGTTGCCCTTACCACCGTCTCAGAGCGTATGGGCCACTCGTCGGTGCGCACCACTGCGGACATCTACAGCCACGCGCTCCGTGGTAAGGACGAGGAGGCGGCCGAAATATTCGGCAAGGTCATGCAGTCCGCCCGCGAAGCCGTCAAGGCGACCAAGGTAAACTGAGGATCGATATGGCAAACCCCAGTCCAAAGGAAATCCTGGATGTCGCGCGGTACCTGTCCGCCGCCTACGTGGCTTACGCGCACGGTTCCGGGATGGACTACACCCGCAAGAAGTACGCCGACCAGCCCGTCGGGAAATTCTGGTTGGAGGTCGCCGAGTTGGTGATCGAGGCAATGTCCACTGGCGGCGAGGACGCGCGGGCAAGCCAGCCCAAGGGGCCGATTCAATAGGCTTTCGGAGTAACTATGATCGATGTCGAAGGCCGCCTGGAAACGGGCGGCCTTTCTGCGTTTTGGGGCACGCGTTGGTGCCGGTGGCCACCACCGTCCGCACGGCCTCATCCGGCGCGCCCTGGCGGCCCCGTGGCGCAAACCCGCCGCGCCCCTGACCAGGCGGCCGTCCCCGGCCAAAATGGGCGCCGGTTTTTTCGGCCCGTTCGGCGCGCTCGTGTTTGAGGCACCGCCCCATGACCGCCCCATGACGCCAGCCCCCCGTGGCGGTATTTTGCGGATCGCGCCAGGGCAAACAAGTTTGAAAACGAAAGACTTAGTGCAAACAAGGACAACCCCGGACGGCCTTTAGCGCGTTCGATTCCCGTTAGCGCTACCAAACCTCCTGCAACTGGGTCCCCTTCAGAAAATATACTTGATTCCCATCTGAATCTGCCGCGGCGGCTTACCGCCGT
>Ga0224555_1002289_pt1 | contig 23022 bp, 23 predicted proteins | sample 714S23034metaG_FD_180687 | JGI IMG/M metagenome (GOLD analysis project Ga0224555, IMG submission 180687) | Peat soil microbial communities from Stordalen Mire, Sweden - 717 S2 30-34 | ecosystem: Environmental > Terrestrial > Soil > Wetlands > Peat | place: Sweden: Norrbotten County, Stordalen...
CCTTGTCCGCAGCCCGTCTTTTCGTCGGGCATCGCTCCGCTCGCCCGCCTTCAAGACGGGCTGCGGACAAGGAGATTCCTGTTTTGCTAACTACAAAACTTGTCCTGTTTTGCTCGCCCCGCGACAGCTTGGAAGGGTTGTTCACCGTTTTTCCGTCGTGTGTGATTAGTTTGTGCTAGTCCAAAATTTCCAAAGTAATGCCGCCACAAAATACACAGCCGAAAACGCAACAAACATAAGCCAAACGCCTATAAAAATTGGCCACCCTTCTGATTTCCACCAACCTGAAAAGTCGGGGCATTTTTCACGTCTGCCAATGCGGGCAGCGAATGTGACAAGTGCAGCAATAACCGCCGTTTCCATTATGATTTTCGCGCCGAGAAGCATAGATTTTCGGATTTTTACTTTGTTGCTTCTTCAATCAACTTTTCAATTGTCCACGTTTCGGTTGCCAATCTGCTTAAAAAAGGATTGTATAGCCATTCCTTTAATTGCAGATGGGATCGATTTTGCGTGTGCTGCGTGTAAGCAGGCGATTGGGAAGAAAGAGGCGGGTGGGGAAAACCGTAGTTTTGTGGTTTCGGTGTGATTAGCAACAATCCGCGACACCACGACCCGTTTTTCCGACACGCAAAAGATGTTGCCAGGTTTCCCGCCTCTCCTCCATTTCCTGGGGGGGAGTGGAAAAATTTGGTTGCGGCTCCGCCGCACTGTGGCCTTTTAAATTAAATCGGGAGTTTGCCGGCCAAAGCTCAGAAAGAATCCGCTTGATGAAAGCTTTTCCGTTGCTCCGGCGCGGCCCGGGATTTATCCTGCGTCCACCTTGAACCATGCGGTATGCCTCGAAAACAGAATTTGACGGTGCGTGGCGGGCACAAACCGACTCGAACAGATGCGCTGTAAAAACGGCGACACATCGCGTCGCGAGTTGTGACTTGGGCCGGAATTTGGATTTCGGCATGCCCGGTTGATTTAGCATTGCCCTGTCATTCATTGTCCCATGCTTTTTCCCCTTCCTTCGTCCGCAACATCTCCGCGGGTGGTCATTACCGGAGTGGGCGTGGTTACGGCTTTGGGCATCGGCTGGAAGCCGAACGCCGATGGCTTTCGCGCCGGACGCCGCGCGTTCCGGCCCGTGTCTCTTTTCGATGTCAGCCGCCAGCGCGCGAAGGTCGCCGCCGAAGTGGATTTGCCGGCCACGCTGCCGCCGACCAGTCTGAATGTCCGCCAAGTTGCCCGGCTTGACCGCGCCGGAGCCATGCTGCTGCTCGCCGCAAACGAAGCGTGGCGCCAGGCCGGCTGGGAATCCGCGGAGAACCTGCCGCTCGTTCTGGGCACGACTGCGGGCGGCATGACACTCGGAGAAGCTTATTTCCGCCAGGCGTTGCAAACCCCGCTTCGCCAACGCCGCCAGCCCACCCACGCCGTTTATTACCAGGCGCAGGTCCAGGCGCGGATGGTTCTCGACGCGCTCAATTTCTCCGGCCCCATCACGATAATTTCGAACGCCTGCGCCTCCGGCAGCAATGCCGTCGGCCACGCTTGGGATCTGATTCGTTCCGGCCAGGCCGAGTGCGCCTTCGCCGGCGGCTATGATGCCTTAAGCGAACTGGTGTTTTCGGGCTTCGACGCGTTGCAGGTGCTCTCGCCCACCGTCTGCCGTCCGTTTGATGCCAAACGCGACGGACTCGCGCTCGGTGAAGGCGCGGCGATGCTCACTCTGGAAACTCTCGATCGCGCGCGCCGCCGCAACGCGCCGATCCTCGGAGAACTCATCGCCTACAGCACGTCCATTGACCATCACCACCTCACGCAGCCTCATCCGCAGGGCGACACGACGTTGAAGGTCATGTGCCAGGCCTGCGCGACCGCCGGCATCGCGCCTGCAGACGTGGATTACATCAACGCCCACGGCACGGGCACAGTGCTCAACGACAGTTCGGAGGCGCTTGCCATCGGCCGATGGGCGGGCAGCCGCGCGACCACGTTGCCGGTCAGCTCAACCAAGGCGGATATTGGCCACCTGCTCGGTGCGGCGGGAGCGGTCGAGGCGGTGGTTTGCCTGATGGCTTTGCGGGAACAATGGCTGCCCACTCAGGGCGCGTTTAAAAGTCCCGACCCGGCCTGCTGTTTTCCCATCGTGAACCAACCCCGCGACGCGCGCATCAACGTGGCGTTGTCGAACTCATTCGGATTCGGCGGCGTGAACGCAACCTTGATCTTCAGGAGGTGGACGTGAGCCGGATCGTTGTCGCAGGATTGGGCGCGGTTTCGCCCGCGGGCTGGAATGTCGCCGCTCTTCGTGAGGCGCTGGCCAAGGGCGAACCTCTGCCCGTCCAATCAATCGAGCGGCCTGGCTGGCCGAAGCCCCTGCGTGCGCGCCTGGTACCGAACCCGGCCGTGCGTCCGGAATTTCTCGCGCATCCGCGCCTGCGGCGGACGAGTCCGGTCACACATTACGCGGCGGCGGCGGCGCTCGAAGCCACGGCCGGCCTGCGGGCCAGCCCGGAAGTGAAACGCCGGGTGGGCTTGATCGTCTGCCTGCAAGCGGGTTGTGTTCAATACACCTGCCGGTTCTTTGACGAGACGCTGAAAAATCCCGCGACCGCCAGCCCGCTGCTGTTTCCCGAAACCGTTTATGCCGCGCCGGGCAGCCACGTCGCCGCGCTCCTGAAGGACGTGACGCTGGTTTATTCGCTCGTGGGCGACCCGGCCTCCTTCCTGCAAGGCGTCGCGCTCGGCGCGCAATGGCTGGAGGAAAAGCGCGTGGACGCGTGCCTGGTCATCGGCGCCGAGGAATTCAACTGGATTCTGGCGGATGCGCTCTGGTTATTTGATCGCTCGGCCATTCTCACCAGCGGCGCGGGAGCGTTGTGCTTGTGCCGCGAGGGCGAAATCGCGGCGGGCATCGAGCTGGCGGCAATCACCGACGCTCACACTTATTCCGTGCGCCACAACCGGGCCGAATCCGCGCGGAACATGCGCCGGCAATTGAACGGCGGGGCTGCCGGAGAATTGCTTTGCAACGGGCTCGGCGGCAGTCCGCGCATGGACGAGGCGGAACGCGCGGCTTGGAAAGACTGGAGCGGGGCGCAGCTAAGTCCCAAGCGAATCCTCGGTGAAGGATTGATGGCCGCCGCCGCCTGGCAATGCGTCGCGGCGTGCGACGCCGTGGCGAACGGGCGATCCGCCGCGGCCAATGTCAGCCTGGTGGGTTCGAATCAGCAGGCGATCGGAGCGCGGTTCGTGCGGACCGGCCCAAGCATTTCTCATTTGTCCGCCAGCGGCGACGCGGGCAACATCCACGCATGAACTCAAGAATCATTCTCGTCACCGGTGCCAATGGCGGGCTGGGACAGGCCATCGCCCGCGCCTTTCTCCAGGAGTCGCCCGCCAATTTCGTTTTTCTCGGAATCCATTCCCGGCGCGAACACGCCGACAAGCTGGCGCAGGAAAATCCCGGACGATGTTCGTGCCTCGTATTGGACGTTGCGTCTGCGGAATCCTGGAAGCAGGCGCTGAAGGAAATTCTCGCCGGCCACGGCCGCATTGACGTGCTCGTCAACAATGCCGGCAGCCACGAGGATTCGCTGCTGGCGACCATGCCGCCGGAATCGTGGGACCGGGTTCTGGCCACGAACCTGGACTCCGTTTTCCACGGCTGCCAGGTGGTGTTGCCCACGATGATAGGCCAGCACGGCGGGCGAATCGTCAATGTGTCTTCATTGAGCGCGCTCCTCGCGCCGGCCGGACAGGCCAATTACGCCGCCGCCAAGGCGGGCGTGGTCGCGTTAACCCAGTCTCTGGCCAAGGAAGTGGCGCGCATCGGCATTACCGTGAATGCTGTCTGTCCCGGATTTGTGGAAACGGAGACGCTGGCCCACCTGGCCGGTGAAGAAAAGAAGGCGGCGCAGATGCGGATTCCCATGCGCCGGTTCGGCCGCCCGGAAGAAGTCGCGGCGACAATCCGTTTTCTGGCCAGCGCCGACGCGAGTTACATCACCGGCTCGGCCATCAAAGTTGACGGCGGAATTTTTTAGCCGTATGGGAAACCGTCTTCTCATCATTCAGCCCTCGTATTACCGCTCGAAGACGGACCGCACCGTGTTCAAGGTTCGCCGCCGCCCGGTTGTGCCATTGACACTGCCTTACCTGGCAGCGCTGACTCCTGCGGATTGGGAAATCAAACTTCTCGACGAACAACTGGAACCCATTGACTTTGATTACCGCGCCGACCTGGTGGCGATCACCACCTGGACGCTCAATTCGTATCGCACCTACGACATTGCCGACGAATTCCGCCGGCGCGGCGTGCGCGTGATTCTGGGCGGGCCGCACACGTTCTTCCATGCCGAGGAGGCGGGCGAACATTGCGACGCGGTCGGGATTGGAGAAGCCGAGGCGATCTGGCCGCAGATGCTGGAGGATGCCATTCACGGGCGTCTCAAGAAGGTTTACCGCGCCGAATTGCTTTCGAGCCTGGCCGGCCTGCCGGTGCCGCGTTACGACCTGTTAAACATGCGGTATTACCGGCCGTTCACGACCTTTGCCGTTTCGTCGTCGCGGGGCTGTCCGTTCCGCTGCGAGTTTTGTTCCGAACGGATGTTGCTCGGTGACGCGTATCGCTGCCGCCCGGTGGACGAGGTCATTGCGGAGATCAAGCATTGCCGTGGAAAGAGCCTATTGTTTGGCGACAGCAATTTTGGCGGGAAACGGGTTCACACGATGGAACTCATGGAGGCGCTGATCCCGCTGAAGGTGCGCTGGTCCGCGCTCTGGTCGTCCTACCTCTGCAACGACGAGCCGTTCCTGGATTTGGCCTGCCGCAGCGGCCTGCTGCACGTGAACATCGGCATCGAGAGCATCAATCCCGACACGCTCAACGGCATGAACAAGCGGTTCAACAAGCTTCCGCGTTATGGAGAAATGCTGGCCAACCTCCGCCGCCGCGGCATCAGCTACTCGTTGAATTTCATCTTCGGCTGGGACGGCGAGACGGAAGGCGCGTTTCGCGCGACACAGAATTTTCTTCACGAACACAAAGTGCCGGTCGCCTATTTCAACATCCTCACGCCGGTCAAGGGCACGCCGCTTCACGACCGGCTGCAAAGCGAATCGCGGATCATCAACAGCCGTGAGATTGACCGCTGGCCCGGCCAGCTTTGCCACATCAAGCCGCCCTATGGCACGCCGGAGGAACTGGAGCGCAACGTGCGGAAAATCTATCGTGAGTTCTACAGCCTGCCGTCCATCCTCTCGCGCATGCCGATGCCGTTGACGAAAGCCAGCATCGCCTCGTGGGTCATCAACTTCTCGCAGCGGCGGATGGCCCGGTCAGTGAACAATAATTTCGACGGCTTCTGAAGCGATGAACGTCGAAGATAAACCCCGCACGGCGCCGGCCACCTCCGAGGCCACCGCCAGGAAAGTCATCATTATCGGGGGCGGTGTCGCCGGCCTGTCCTGCGGCTGCTATCTGCAGATGAACGGCATCCAATCCGAGATTCTCGAAATGGGCACGGTGACCGGCGGGTTATGCACCTCATGGGATCGCGGGCCTTACGTCTTCGACGGCTGCCTGCGCTGGCTGTTCGGCATGAATCCGTCCTCGGCTTTTTACCAGATTTGGATGGAACTGGGCGCCATTGCGGACCGGAAGATCATGCTCCATGACGAAGTCGTCTGGATGGAGGGCGCCGATGGCAAAAACCTCTCCGTGCCCACCGATCTGGATCGGCTTTCATCCGAGTTCAAGCGCATCGCGCCTGAAGACTCCGCGCTGATTGACGAGCTGGTGCGCGCGGCGCGGCATTGTGCTTCACTCGAACCGCCACTGGAGAAACCGCTGGAGCTGATGACGTGGTTTGAAAAAATGCGGCTTGGATTGAGCTACGTTCCAATACTGCCCGTGTTTCTGAAATGGAAAGGCATGCCCATTACCAGGTATCTGGCGAAATACCGGAACGATTTCCTGCGCGAGACGTTGCTGACGCTCGCCAGCGACGAACGCATGTCGGCGCTGGTGCTCGTGATGGTTCTGGCGTTCCGCTCCCGCAGAAACACCGGCTTCGTCGTCGGCGGCTCGCGGGCGTTTGCTGAAGCGATTGCGGATCGTTATGCCCGCCTCGGAGGCGTCATTCGATACAACACCCGCGTGGTTTCGGTCCGGATCGAAAACAACCACGCAACAGGAGTGAATTGCGCCGATGGGACAATCGTCCCGGCTTCCATCGTGGTTTCCTGCGCCGACGGTCACACGACGATTTTCAAAATGCTGGCCGGCCGGTATGTGAACAAACAACTCATCCGGCTGTACAAACAGGGCGAGCTGTTTCCGGCCTTGATCCAGGTTTCGCTCGGGATCAATAAAACGTTTCCGAACACATCCCAAAGCATCAGCCTGCCGCTCACACAGCCGCTGGCTGTGGACAACCAAACACGGCATTCGCGGATGGATGTTTCGGTGTTCGGTTCGGACGCGGGACTTTGTCCGGAAGGCAGGACGGTCATGACGATCCGGATGCCGGCGCTTTACGATTTCTGGATCAAGCTCAAGCAGGACAATCCGCAAGGTTATCAGGCGGAAAAGAAAGCGATTTTGCAGGAGGTCATCGGCATTCTCGACCGGAGATTTCCCGGTCTCGCGGAGCACCTTGAACAGTCGGACATCGCGACGCCCGCCACGTTTGTGCGCTACACTGCCAACTGGCAGGGCAGTTACGAAGGCTGGCTGCCAACGCCGCGCATCATTGGCCGGCGCATTCCCTGCACACTGCCGGGACTTGAGGGTTTTTACATGGCCGGCCATTGGGTGGTGGTGGGGGGGGGGCTGCCCTCGGCTGCGCTCTCCGGACGTTATGTGGCGCAGATGATTTGCGCCCAAAACGGAAAGGTGTTTGCACCCACTAGGCCGTAAGCTTCCTTCAAGAGCACCGGCCTCATAGTCGATTTTCTTAGTACGCCACCGGCAGGCCGCGGCTGTCGGTGCGGAAGGTGAATTCGAAGATCTGGATGTTTTTCTTCTCATCAGGAACCTGCCCCGAAATCCAGTACTCTTTTTGCGGCTCCAGAATCAGATCGCCCGGGAGCGCATAGACTCTTTCGTAAGCGCATTTGTCCAGAAAAGTAATCGGAAGATTGAGGGTGAAATGCCGTTCGGATGCATCAATTGGTTGGGGATCCCCCCGACGGATCTGCGCATTTGAGAAACGCGGGACTTTCTTAACCGTCAGCTCGACGGGGACTTCGAGGTCAAGGTGAGCAAAGCTCGGCGTCCAAATCCGCAGGAAAACCTCATCACCCGGAAGCATCTGGCGGTCCCAATCGAGCGGCACTCGCGCGATCCTCGTCATGGCCTGTTCTTTTCCGGTGATCCATTCGGCGCCATTTTCCTCCGCCCGAAAATTTCGCAGTCCCGGAAAACAATCATACAGCCCGGCCACCCGAGGGCTCGAAGTGTCCTGAGTGGGGGCAAAGCTGCTCAGCAAAATTCCATCCGAGTTGAGGTCGTCGAGCGCTCCATGCGTGCCCCCAAAGGTCACCAACTCGCTGCCTTTTTTGACCAGCCATCCGGAGTGAACATAATGGTTGTTCAGGCTGATAAGAATGGTTGCCGGATTGAGGGTGACGCAGGTGTGGCCCCGGACAATTCGCTCGACTGCCAGAGGATAGCGATTGGTCAGGGTTTCAGCCATCCAGTCGTCAGCCGTGGCAAAGCCGCCGGCGTCGAGCCGGTTCTTTTGGGAGAGAGTTTTGACCACCGGGAGATAGTTAATCGGGTCTCCCCGCTCGGTTGAATATCGGAAGGAGTTCTTTGCGGGATTCCACTCGATGATGGCCCGTTCGCCTTTCGAATTCATGACAATAAACCGGTTGGTCTGACCCGGGAACCTGGCCGTCAATACGTCCACGCCTTTCAGTTGCGGGAGCAGTTGCAGGAGGGTTTCGGTTTCGGCGGGCGAATTATGAATTTCCACCCAGGACTCGATCCCGACCGTGGGGAGGACAACGTCCTTGGGATTCACAATGGAATTTGTGATCCGGTAACCGGCCTTTTCCAAAAAAGTCCGAATCTCGACGCGCTGGGCGACGCCGGCGTGATTGTTCCCGTGGTCCGAGAGAATCAGGATTTCGAGATCACGTCCTTCACGTGCCTTGTAAAGGGCGCGCAGTTTCTGGAGTTTTTCATCGAGCGCGCAAAGCAGGGCGAAAACATCGCGGGACAAGTGCTGGGCATCGTCCGGCGTGCGAATGTAGGCGTAGTAGTTGTCGCCATTGCTCCTGGTATTGAGAAAGTTTCTGACCAATTCATGCACCTCGTATTGATAGGTGTGGGACGGATAGACATAACCCAGCGTGCGAAGGAAGCCGTTCTCCACCTGCCAGTGCATCTGCTTTTCATGCTCCATCGAGGTGGTGATGCCGTTGACGGACATTTCCAAATTCGCGGCGTCGCTGAAATAAGTGCGCTGATAACCGGGCAGCGGGCGATCGCCGAAAATATCAGTCCACGCGACGTCGCTGGTCGAGGGGAATGTCGAGATCATGCGGCTGACCGGGAAATATCCCTGATGGAAGCCTTGACGATGGAATTGAAAGCCATGCGTGTCCTTGTAGGTGACGCCGGCCTGCAAGGCTTTCATGTCGCGGTAGGAAATTCCATCAAGGGCGATGACCAGCCGCTTGGGGAGCGCGAAACTGGTTGAGGGAAGGATTGGCAGCGCCAGCAGAAGAAGCCGGACAATCCGGCGAGCCAAACTGCTGGAGCGTGGACGAAAAATCATGGGCGGCACTATAAAGGCGGATCACTGGTGAGCCGAGGGAAAATTATGTTTTTTGGCGGAGGAATCCGCTTTTTGACTTGCTCCGAGGCTGGCTACATAAGACGCTTTGGACTTAATGACGGCATTTTGCAATGGATAATACAACGACGCTCAAGCAGGACATCAAGCAGTTGATGGTGGAGAACCTTATGCTCCAATCCAAGGCGGAGGAAATCGCGGACGACCTGCCGCTTTTTGGTCCCGGCAGTCTGGGTTTGGATTCTGTCGATGCACTCCAACTCGTTGTGGCGCTCGATAAAAATTACGGGTTGAAAATCCCCGATCCGGAAGCGGCCAAAATAATCCTGCAGAGTGTCAACACCATCGTGGCGGCGCTGGAACAGCATTTGTCCGGTCGCCCCCGCTGAAGCCGCAAGGCTCGCACGGTGCATGGCCACAGCGCGGCGTAGCCGCAACGAAATTATTTTGGACTGCGGCGGGAATCCCGCAGAGCGGGAGCCACGCCACTTGGAAGCTCTGTCCGCAGTCGAAAAGTGGTGTCGCCGCTGCGCTCCAGTCTTCGCTGCGCTTCGCCTCGGCAAGCTGCCACGGCACTCCAAAATCCTCGTGGCGCACGATAATCTGACGTATTGCAATGCACAGCGCATACGCGCATCGGGCGCGCGTGAGCCGGTTTTCATAACAACATGGAGGCTTTGAATTCCATGAATTGTTCACTCCGAAAGTGCTGGGGAAAGTGCTTTACACCCCGGCGGTGAATAACTAGCATCCCCCATTCTAATTATTAAATATGGAAGCGAAGTCGAAGACGATTGACCAATTTAAGTTGCATGGCAAAGACACGGGTTCGGCGGATGTGCAGGTTGCGCTGCTGACCCAGCGGATTAACCATCTGACCGAACATCTGCAAACGTTCAAAAAGGATCACAGCTCGCGCCGCGGGCTGCTGATGATGGTCGGCCAGCGCCGCCGCCTGCTCGAATACCTGCAAAACACAGATTTGAACCGCTATCAGGCGGTTACGAAGAAATTGAAGCTGCGCCACTGAATTTGCGGAGGCGCGGCTTTTATTTTTCAGCCAGCCGCCTTCCGCTCTCGAATTTGAGCCGGAAACGCGAACGGCTCGATTCCCAAACCGAAATCATCGCGAATAAAGAATCCGTTGCCCCTGGGAAATTTCAATCAGCTCCGAAAATATTCGGAGTTCACTGAAGTTCCTCCGGTGGCAATGGGCAAGTACCTATGCCAGAAAAAATCACCGCCCAGGTGGGCGACAAACAAATCATCATTGAAACCGGAAAACTCGCCAAACAGGCGGACGGCGCCGTAACCGTCCAGCTCGGCGAAACCATCGTCATCGTGGCTGCGGTGGCCGCCACCAAGGCCAAGGAAGGGCAGGACTTTTTCCCCCTGACCGTTGACTACCGCGAAAAAGCCGCGGCGGCGGGCATGTTCCCCGGCGGCTACTTCAAACGCGAAGGCCGCCCGACGGAAAAGGAAATTCTCACCTGCCGGCTTACCGACCGTCCGATTCGCCCGCTCTTTCCCAAGGGCTGGTACAATGAAGTGCAGGTGCAAACCGTCGTTCTCAGCGCCGACGGCCAGAACGACCCCGACATACTCAGCATCATCGGCGCGTCCGCCGCGCTGATGGTCAGCGACATTCCCTGGGACGGCCCGCTCGGCGCGGTGCGCGTTGGCCGCATCAAAGGCCAATTCATCGCCAATCCGACCCATGCCGAACAGGCCGAAAGCGACCTCGACCTCGTTTACGTGGGCAACACGAATGACATCGTGATGTATGAAGGTTCGGCCACGGAAATTACCGAAGCCGATTTCAATGCCGCGTTGAAATACGCCCAGGAAGCCATCCAGCCGCTCATCGCCGCGCAAAAAGAGCTCGTTGCCCGGGCCGGCAGGAAGAAACGCGAAATCACGCTCAACATCGTCCCCGACGAAATTCTTCAGGAAGCCAAGAAACTCGCCGGCGAACGTTTTGTGCCGGCGTTGCTCACGCCCGGCAAGCTCGCCCGCGAAGCCGCTTGCAAGGCCATCCAGGATGAAGTCGGCTCCAAGCTCGTCGAGAAATTCGGCGCGGAAAAAGTCACGGACTTTGTCATCAACGACGCGTTTTACTACATCCAAAAAGAGGGTGTTCGCGGTTTGATTTTGAATCACGGCAAACGTCTCGACGGCCGCGCCTTTGATGTCGTGCGCCCGATTTCAAGCGAAGTCGGCATTTTGCCGCGCGCCCATGGTTCGGCGTTGTTCTGCCGCGGCGAAACCCAGGCGGTCACGCTGGCCACGCTGGGCACCGGTGACGACACGCAGGAATTTGATTCCTACACCGGCGGCGGCAGCGAGAAGAAATTCATCCTGCACTACAACTTCCCGAATTTCTCCGTCGGCGAAACCGGCCGCATCAGCGGTCCGGGTCGGCGCGAAATCGGCCACGGCGCGCTGGCGGAACGCAGCATCGAGCCGATGATTCCAATGGAGAATTATCCCTACACCATCCGCGTCACCAGCGAGATCATGGAATCCAACGGCTCGACCTCGATGGCGAGCGTTTGCGGCGGCACGCTGGCGCTCATGGATGCAGGCGTTCCGATGATTCGTCCCGTTGCCGGCATCAGCGTCGGCATCTGCACCGAATTGGATGCGAACAAAAAGATTTCCAAATATCAGCTCCTCACCGACATCATCGGCTGGGAGGATCATTACTGCGACATGGATTGCAAGATTGCCGGGACGGAAAAGGGCATCACCGGTTTCCAGCTCGATCTGAAGTTGAAGGGGTTGCCGCACGCCATCATGGCCGAGGCGATTGAAAAGACCCGCGTGGCGCGATTGCATATCCTGGCTGAAATGGCCAAGACGCTCGCCGAACCGCGCAAGGAAATCAGCAAATACGCGCCGCGTATTCAAACGGTCAAGATCAACCCCGAAAAAATCGGCGCGCTCATTGGCCCGGGCGGCAAGAACATCAAGCGCCTCGTCGAGGAATCCGGCTGCGAAATTGACATTGAAGACGACGGCACGGTGAACATTTTCTCCGTCTCGCCCGAAGGCATGAAGATTGCGCTCGACGCCATCACCGGCATGACGGCGGAAGCCGAAATCGGGAAAATCTATCGCGGCAAAGTCGTCACGATCAAGGAATTCGGCTGTTTTGTGGAATTCCTGCCCGGCAAGGACGGCCTGGTTCACATCAGCGAACTGGCCAATTTCCGCGTCAAGAAAACCGAGGACATCGTCAAGGTCGGCGACGACATCACGGTCAAATGCCTTGGGGTGGATGAAAAGGGCAGGGTGCGTCTGTCGCGCAAGGCCGCGATGGAAGATCGCGACAAGGAAGCAGCGGCCGCGCCCGCGCCCGAAGCCAAGTAATCCTGGCGAAATCAATTCCAGCGCGAACGGGAAACCGTCCGCGTTTTTTTGTTTGCTTGTGCCAAAAGACGTGAAGATTGACGCTGATACCCAAACGCTTTCAGCTACCACCTTACTGAAAATCGCGGTGCCAAGCAGCCGCGGTCATGCAGCCGGAGGGATGGTTCAGTCCGGCGGTTTTGTTTTGGCGCGGAACATAAGGGGTTTGACTCGGTGGCTGGGCAAACGTAAATTCCCACCCGAATGCTGGTTGCTGAATCAAAGGTGGCGAGTGCGAACGCGGGTGACTCGCCGGAAGCCAATCCGAATCGTTCCTGGAAACATATCGTGGAACCGGTGGAGCCGTTTCTTCAGGCGGTCACGCGGCAATTGATCCGGCAGGTCAACGACTTTGATCCGCAAATCATTCCCTATGCGCAATACGCCCTGAACGGCGGCGGCAAACACCTGCGCCCCGCCATCGTGGCGCTGTCCGCCGGCGCGCTCGGCGAGGTCTCCGAGGCGCACGTGACGGCGGCGGTCATCATTGAAATGGTGCACCTGGCCACGCTGGTGCATGACGATGTGATGGACGAGGCGGAAATCCGCCGCGACCAGCTCACGCTGGCGGCCAATTGGGGCAACGAAATCGCCGTGCTGTTCGGTGATTGCCTGTTTGCGCAGGCGTTGAAACTGGCGGCCAGCTTTCCCACGCCGGAAGTTTGCCGCGCCGTCGCCATGGCGACGAACACGGTTTGTTCCGGGGAAATATTGCAGACGCAGCACCGCCACAAGTTTCAAGTCTCGCGGCGCGAGTATTTCCGCGTCATCGAAATGAAAACCGCCGAACTGTTCACGCTTTCGTGCGATTTGGCGGCGTTTTTGAGCGGGGCGACGCCGAAACGGCGCGCCGCCTTGCGGCAATTCGGCGCGGCGTTCGGCACGGCGTATCAGGTTTATGACGATTGCGTGGATTTGTTCGGGACGGAGGCGCTGGCCGGCAAATCGCTGGGCACGGATCTGGCAAAGGGCAAATTGACGTGGCCGGTGCTGTTGGCGTGGGAACGCGCGAACGCCGCCGATCGGGTGCGCCTGGAGAACCTGGTCGAAAACTGGCAGCCGGAAAATTTGTCCGCCGTGAACGAATTGCTGGCCCGATACGAAACCTTTGGGCCGTCGCAGGAGGTCATCGCGCGCTATTTGGAGCAGGCGCGGCGGGTGTTGCGGGTTTTGCCGGAATCCGGCGGGCGCGCCGGATTGTTCGGCCTGGCGGATTTTTTAGCGCAACAAACCGACGCCTTGGCGGTTTGTATTTGAATAAATCATGATGTCCGCTCCAGTCACACGCGCAGATGATTCAGAGATGCCCGCGCCAGCGGATGAAGCGTTGCTGGTACGGCAGGCGCGGCGTGGCGATTTGGAGGCTTACGATGAATTGGTGCGGCGCCATCAGGAGCGCATCTACGCGACGATTTATCACATGACCGCCAATCACGAGGACGCCAATGACCTGGCGCAGGAATCGTTCATCAAGGCGTTTCAGGCGCTGAAATCCTTCAAAGGCGGCTCCAGTTTTTACACCTGGCTGTACCGGATTGCGGTCAACAAAACGATTAATTTTCTCAAACAGCGCAAGAACCGCATTCACATGAGTCTGAATGACTTGGACTTCAAAGCCGAGCACGACCCGGATTTAATGGCCTTAATTTCGGATAAAACACCGCGCCGCGAGGCCAGTTTGGCGGAATTGCAGGAAAAATTGAACGCGGCACTGCTAAAGTTGTCTGAACCTCATAGATTGGTGGTTGTTCTGCACGATGTGCAGGGACAATCGCACGAAGAGATTGCAAAGATTATGGACTGCAACATTGGGACTGTTCGGTCGCGGCTGTTTTACGCCCGACAGCAATTACAGGCGTTGTTGTCCGATTACTTGAAGTAAGATGTATGAACGAAAACGAAAATAACTTCGAGTCGTTGCGCCGCTTGCTGGTTCTCAAACGGTACGAAACGCCACCGCCGGGATATTTCAACTATTTTTCAAGCCAGGTCCTGCAGCGGATCCGCGCCGGCGACTCCGGAACATCGGCCAACTGGATGGAGGAATTGTTTGCTCAGGCGCCCTGGCTGGGGAAATGGGTGCAAGTGTTTAATGTGAAACCGGTGTTTGCGAGTACGTTTGCCGGTGCCCTTTGTTTGCTGCTGTTTCTCGGAATTATTTATGCGGATCGTCCGGATCTCGCGGCGCAGCCGGTTTTGCAGGCCGCCACCACCACCGCTTTGCTGACCACCGCTTCGCTCACCGCCGCGCCATCCCTGTCGCAGTCAGCGGACCCAATGGGGATCGTGTCCAGCACCAATCCAGTGCTCAGCCTTCAGCCGGTCGCTTCGCTTTTTGGACAGCAAAATTCGCTCGCCCAGCCGGTCAGCCTTACCATTTCCGGCAATTAATCCGATTTGAAACACGTTGCGCGCTTGAAAGAGCGCCGCGCTTGTCATTAAATCGGGCGGGTGCCAACCAAAGTCATTGCGGTAGCCAACCAAAAAGGCGGCGTGGGCAAGACCACCACGGCCGTCAATCTGGCTGCGTGCCTTGCCGCGCTGGGCCAGCGCATGCTCTTGTTTGACCTCGACCCGCAGGCCAATGCCACCAGCGGCCTTGGCCTGGAAAAAACCGAGGGTGCCAGCGCGTATCGCGTCTTGCTGGGGGAAGGCAGCCTGCTCGACAAAATCAAAGACACCGCCTTCGAGCGGCTGGCCGTTGTTCCCAGTGAAGTGGATTTGTGCGCCGCCGATCTCGAACTGGCGCGAATGGAGAATCATCTGCTCCGCCTTGCCGGCGTGTTACGGCCGGTGCTGGAATCGCAACGATTCGACGTGGTCTTGATTGACTGCCCGCCGTCGCTGGGCATTCTCACCCTGAACGCCTTTGCGGCGAGCGACGGTTTGCTCGTGCCGTTGCAATGCGAGTATTACTCGCTCGAAGGCATTTCCATGATGAACCGCGTGCTCAACCAGTTGCGCGACGCGGGCATCAATCCGCGCCTCGACATCTTCGGCGTCGTGATGACGATGTTCGATGGCCGGACGAAGCTTTCCAACGAGGTCGTCACTGAGGTGCGGAATCAGCTTGGTGCGCGCGTGTTTGAAACGGTGATTCCGCGCAGCACGCGACTTGCCGAGGCGCCGAGTTTCGGCAAACCGATCATTCATTACGACAAATACAGCTCCGGCGCGGCGGCTTACGAGCTGCTGGCGCAGGAAGTTTTGAAACGGCTGGCGGGTTGATTTGTTGCTTCATTCTGCATTCCAAATTCTACATTCTCAAACCATGCTTAAACGCACGCCACTTTTTACCGCCCACCAGAAACTCGGCGGCAAACTCGTCGAATTCGGCGGCTGGGAAATGCCGGTGCAATACACCAGCATCACCGACGAACATCTCGCCGTCCGCCAGGCCGCCGGCATCTTCGACATCTCGCACATGGGCGAGGTCACCGTCAGCGGTTCGGGCGCGGCGGCATTTCTGAATTCGATTCTCACGAACGACATCCGCAAGCTCGCGCCCGGCGAGGGCCAATACACCTTGATGGGCAACGAACGCGGCGGCGTCATTGACGATCTGTATGCCTACCGGTTGTCCGGTGAGGTTTTTTTTCTGGTCATCAACGCCTCGCGCATCGAACCGGATGTCGCCTGGTTGCAGGCGCAGGCCGCAAAATTCTCCAGTGAACTCAAACTTACCGACGCCTCGCACAATTACGCCGCCGTGGCCGTGCAGGGTCCGCGCGTTCGCGAATTCATCGAAACTTGCATTCCGGGTGAATCAAGTTCGGCCATGCGTGTGGGTCGCGTAACCGAATTGAAGAAAAATGAGATCGCCGGTTTTCACTTTGAACATGGCAGTATGCTGGTCTCGCGCACGGGCTACACCGGCGAAGACGGATTTGAAATCGTCGGTTCGGACGAAGCCATCCGGCACGTTTGGGACGCTCTGCTCGCCGCCGGGCAGCCGTTTGGCATCAAGCCCTGCGGCCTCGGCGCGCGCGACACACTGCGCACCGAGGTTTGCTATCCGCTTTACGGCCATGAGCTGGATGAGCAAACCACGCCCATCGAGGCCGGGCTCGGATTTTTTGTCGCGTTCGACAAGGGCGAATTCAATGGACGTTCCATTCTCGCGGAGCAGAAGGCGAAAGGCGTGAAGAAAAAACTCATCGCGTTCAAGATGACCGGGAAATCCGCGCCGCCGCGGCCGCATTATCCGATCTGGGTGAACGGCGCGAACGCCGGCGTCGTCACCAGCGGCACGCAAAGCCCGTCGCTCGGCATCGGCATCGGCATGGGCTACGTGCCAGCGGAATTGGCGAAGCCCGATACGAAGATTGAAATTGAAATTCGCGGCAAACGCTTCGCGGCGGTGGTGGTGTCCAAACCGATTTACAAGAAGCCCTCCCCGTGAACCTCGTAGCCGCGGACGTCAGTCCGCGCATTTTATATCCAATGAAAGTCAGCGCCGGCTTCCGCCTTCCCCAGCTATGGCGAGACAAGCGCGTCGGAGGCTGCGGTTTTAGGGTTCAAAAAATGGAATTGAGAATCTGTAGCATTCCGCCTTCGCCTTGCTTCGGCGCGACGAGCCGCGTAATCTCCATTGAAAATTTATGAGCAACATTCCTTCCGATCTGAAATACACGAAATCACACGAGTGGGTGCGCGTCAGCGGCGACACCGCCACGGTCGGCATCACCGACCACGCGCAACACGAATTGACCGACATCGTTTTTGTCGAATTGCCGGACGTGGGCCGGAAGGTCAAGGCCGGCGAAGCCTGCGCCGTGGTGGAATCCGTGAAGACCGCGAGCGACATTTACTCGCCGGTGAGCGGCGAAATTCTGGAGGCGAACCGGCTGGTGGTGGACGATCCGGCGCTGGTGAACAGCGAACCGCATGACAGCGGCTGGTTTTACAAAATCAAATTGAGCCATCCCGCTGAACTGAATGCGCTGCTGTCGCCGGAAGATTACAAGAAGCAAATCGGTGGTTGAATTTTAAACCCTGATTGTTATGTCGGCCAAGTTCAACGAGGCGAGTGAGTCGGAAGTTGGCAAGCCATTGCTGGAAGGAATTCAGGCGATTCAACAAAGCCTGAAACAACTGGACGAAGGCTCGGTTGTTATTTCCAGCATTGGTTAGATAAAAATCTCTAGCCGTGAATCCAAAACAAATCCGCATCTTCATCAAGCCCTATTGCCCCTGGTGTCACAAAGCCATGCGCTGGCTCGACGAACACGACATTGAATATGAAAAGGTCGATGTGATTGCCGACGAGGCGGCGTTTGACGAAATGGTTCGCATCTCCGGCCAGGAACTTGCGCCGGTGATTGAGGTGGATGGCAAGGTGCTGGCCGATTTCGGGCCGGAGGAACTGGCGAAGTTTTGGGAGAAGATGAAGACGACAAATTGACACCGATGGGAAAACATCGAACCCTGAACATCGAACATCGAACGTCGAATGAAGTCCGCCGACCAGGTTTTCAGTTCGATGTTCGTTTTGTAAATTGACGACCAATGACCGTTGTTGAATTAAAAACGCGTCCCCGTTTGCCCGACTGGCTGCGCATCAAGCTGCCCACGTCGGACCGCTTCGCGCGCACGCACCGCTTGCTGGACGAGCTGAAGCTGCACACGGTCTGCGAAAGCGCCAAATGCCTGAACCACTGGGAATGCTGGGAGAAGGGCACGGCGACATTCATGATCTCCGGCGACCGCTGTACCCGCGCCTGCGGCTTTTGCGCGGTGTCCACAGCCAAACCGCTGCCGCTCGAAGCGGATGAGCCGAGGCGCGTGGCCGAGGCGACGCGGCGGATGAAATTGAAGCACATCGTCATCACCGCCGTGGCGCGCGACGATCTGGCGGATGGTGGCGCGAACCATTTCCGGAAGACTGTCGAAGCCGTGCGCGAATTGAATCCGGGCATTGTGATTGAAGTGCTGGTGCCGGATTTCAATGAGAGCGATGTTGCGATTGAATCCGTGCTGGCGGCCAGCCCGCACATTTTCAATCACAATCTCGAAACCGTCCGCCGTTTGACGCCGAGTGCGCGTCATCGCGCGACTTACGACCGTTCGTTGAGTGTGCTGCGGAGGGTGAAGGACAAGCGCGGCGACACGATTTACACCAAGTCCGGCATGATGCTGGGCTTGGGTGAAACGGAAGCGGAAGTGCTGAAGGCGCTGGAAGATTTGCGCCTTGTGGGTTGCGACATCCTCACGCTTGGCCAGTATCTCCAGCCCACGCTGAAACATTTGCCGGTGGTGGAATTTGTTTCGCCTGTGAAATTTGAAGAATACGGCAGGCGGGCAGGGGAGCTGGGTTTTGTTCACGTCGCCAGCGGCCCGATGGTGCGCAGCTCATATCACGCGGATGAATTCAATCTGCCGTCAGCGCATCGGTAAAAATCCACGGCGCATGAAAAGATAAAAGGCGATGCCGATGAGGACGATCCCCACGACAAACGCGATGATGGTGATGGTGGTCGTCATCGTGCGGGCTTGCTCCAGTGTTTCTTCGGTGCGTTTTTTTTCCGATTCCCGGAAGGCCTCAAGTTCTTTATCGAGCGCGGCGATGGCTTCCTCGTTTTTAAGCTGAAGGGTTAGCCATTTTCCTTCGGAACGTTTCCATTCCGCGGGCAGGCGCTCAAGAAGATCGATCGTGGCGGGTTGAAAGCCCCAACGAACCCAAAACGGCGAATTTTCCTGCGTCCATAACCGGAAAACGCCGTGATGGGCGGTAATGGTCTGGATGCGTTCCCAGAACAATTGCCGCGCGGCATCGGCCACGGCAAAATCCGTGTACCCTTCGCTGTGGAGCAGGGCGTGCTGCCGGATGATTTGAACGCCGATTGCGCCGACGATTTGTCCATCGGCCGTTTCAATCACCTGAAATTCGGTCAGCCGCTTTTCCAATCCGTCCGCCGGCAGCCGCATGGATTTCCAAAGCGATTTCAAGCTTTGAAAATCGTCCGTGGTTGCGCGGCGAATACGAAGATTGGGCAAACTCATGCTGGGTTATAAATTGACCTGACTGCGACAAAAAGTCAAAACGCCCATGAAAATCCATGCAGGCGCAACCAGACACCGCCGCCAAGGTAAGACGCCGCGTCCGCGCGGAACGCCGGATTCATCCGGCAGGGGTGTACCCGGCGCGTGTTGCTGCCGGATAAATCCGGCGTTCCGGTGGTGGGGCACAAGGTGCACCCATCCATGCCACTGGGCAATTTGCTTTTCCAAAGAAATGTGCCACTCTGTGCAAAGATAAAATCCAATTTGAACCATGAATAATGGAACTACCCAGCAGTTGTTAAATGCGTTGCAATGGCGTTACGCCACGAAAGTTTTTGACGCGACCAAAAAAATCCCCGCCGATGTCTGGCAAACCCTGGAGCGCGCGCTCGTGCTCACGCCGACTTCCTACGGTTTGCAGCCGTATAAATTCCTGGTCATCAACGACCCCGCCAAGCGCGCCGAACTGCTGCCGCATTCGTGGAATCAAAAGCAGGTTGTGGATGCCTCGCACTTTGTCGTGTTCACCGCGCGCACCAAAATGACCGGGGCCGACGTGTCCAAACTCATCCAGCGCACCAGCGACATCCGCAAAATCCCCGCCGAATCGCTGAACTTTTACCGCGACCTGATGCTCGGCGACATCGTCAACGGTCCGCGCGGCAAAACCGCCCACGAATGGGCGACCCGGCAAACCTATATCGCACTTGGCAATTTGATGACCTGCGCCGCCGTGTTAGGCGTGGACACCTGTCCGATGGAAGGACTTAACCCCGCCGAATATGACCGTGTGCTGGATTTAAACTACAGCGGTTACGCGACGGTGGTGGCCTGCGCGCTGGGTTATCGCGCCGCCAACGACAAATATGCGGGCCTGCCGAAAGTGCGTTATGAGGCAACAGAACTCGTGCAGCAGGTTTGAGCAAGAATGATCACACTTCGCAAAGCCGAAGAGCGCGGGCAGGGGAGCGGTGAACTGGCGTTCCGGTATTTGATGGACTGTGTCACGCTACTGCTGGTCGGCCCGGGACGTTTCTCCGTGGGTAACTACGTTGAGTCGTGCATAGTTGAGGGATGTGTTGCAGGTGCTTTTGATCATCCGTCCTGGCTTAACTCTACAGCAGGGTCGGCTGAAGATGTTTTAAGAGGTCTTCCAACGCTTTATGGACATTTCAGAAAATACCGAAACGTTTTAGATTTTACACCTGACACGTTTGAACCTTCGAGGAATATTTTTCAAAATATGCAGGGGATTTTGGCCTTATGTCGCCCAGAAAAAGCAAAAGAACTGAATCAGCAATTTATTGACGCAAATTTACCGCATTATTGGTTCGATAAACCTCTCAAATGTAATCCAATGAAAAAAAACAACCCTTGGATTTCCGGGCTTTTTTATTTATTCGCCACTGTAATCATAATGGCGGGTTTAGCGACGATAGCAAAAGTGTTAAGTGTTTGGATTCTGCCATTGCTGATACTCGGCGGTTTGCTTTTGCTCACAGTCATTGGAGCATTCCAATTGCGAAACGATAACCAAATTGAAGAAAAGAATTTCCTGGCTCTTATGAAACTTGCTTTCAAGCAAATACCACTGCTTGGAAAATTGCTTCCTAAAAAGGAATCGGAATAAATCACCTGTTTGTCAGCAACTATCTAACCGTTCAGAGCAAAAAGCGACCTCTCCTGAGGCCGCTGTGTTCTTCATGTTGTGAAGCATGTTTTCAATTGTTCAGCCAGCAAGTCCGTTGGCTGTTCCCCCTCATCGAGTTTCACCCAACGCACAAAGCGGTGAGGTGAAATGAGCGACAGTAGCGTTTGAGCGTATCGCTCGCCCGCCTTGTCGCCATCCGGCACGATCCAAACCCGGCCATTTGGTTTGACCAAGGACACGATGAGTTCAGCCTGCCTTTCGGAACAGTCCGACCCCATCGTTCCAACCGCATGCGGCAGGCCGTTTTGATGCAGCCACCACACCGAGGCGAACCCCTCGACAACAATCAGATCGTCAACCGGCGCTTTGATCCGAAAGCCGTTATACAGGAATAACGTCTTTCGGAATTCAAAGTGTTTGCCGTCACGCTCGCGTTTGCCAGGGAAACGGTATCGCGGGTTGTTTTCGCTGATTGTGGCGTCATCCACCACCCGGCCAGCATAGCCCACGAGCCGGCCTTCATGGTCGTGAAGCGGAATCGCTACCCGATCCTTTAGAAGACCACGCGAGCAGAAGCCCAGGCCGAAATGGTCAATCGTTTCCTGTGAGAATCCGCGATTGAGCAGATACGGATGTTTCCTGTCCAGCCCCTTGAGTTCAAAGTCAAGCGGGGCGTTGACGACAACCGGCAGATCGCTTTTGGGCTCGGTTTTCTCCGGCTTCGTTGCCGGTGGTTTTGCTTCCTGGGAAGCGCCGAGTTCCGGGCAGAACCGTTTTTGCAGTTCGCCGGCCACTTTGTGCAAGGCCGCGCCGTCTTTCGGATCAACCTTTTCCATCATGGCCGCGAATTCAAGGACGTTGCCTTTGGCCCCGCAGCCGAAGCACTGGAATATGCCGCGTTCAAGATTGGCCGAGAACGAAGGCGAGTTTTTCTTACCCTGATGATCCGGCAGCGGGCAGAAGCCCTGATGCTGGCTGCCTTTGCGTTTGACCTCGACGTCGTAGTGCCGAAGCACCTGTTCAAAGTCGAGCTTCTTGCGAAGCACCTTGAAGTCAATCCATGCGTTCATTCAGTAGTCCTCCGGCAACAGCACGGTTGTAACCGAGCGGTCGCATTCGGTGATGATCCAAAACTTTACGTTTTGGCTTGAGTGATACGAGGAAAATAAACGGCCACCGGAACGCAAGGCGCGTTCGTTGGCGTTTAAGTCTTCCGCGTCCAGCGTTCCCCAGTCGCCCCGGACGTGCCGGGACAGGGCGTTTTGAACTTCATCGTCCGGAATCGCGGCGAGAGCGTTTGGCGTCGCCACGACTTGTCCGAGCGAAAATTTGGGGGGATGAATCGCGCAATCAATCACGAGGCACCTCCAAGCGCGGCAGGTTGGCGGCGGTATGTTTTCATGGGTTTCCTTTGGTTGGCCGCCCTAGCTTTCGTTCCGGCACGGCCGGAGCCGATGCAAGGACGGAATGTTTGAGGGTGTAAGGAACGAAAGTTCCGCCTACCATTAAAGCAAGGCTCAACGAAGCCGTCAATGTGACCGCCTCATAATCAGGCCGTCACTATTGACATTTTGGAGGTTTTGGTGCTATAATACAAACAGATTTCTTCCAGTGTTTCCGGTCCCGTTGACAGTCGGATGAAGCCCGTCACACGAAGTGATTGGTTTCTTCAACTGTCAACCACGAGGAGTTTATGACCAGAAATACAAAAGTATCGTTCTTCAAACAGATGTCTCAGAAGTTCTTCAAATGGCGCATCAACCTGGAAATCCATGACCGGATTTTCCCTCATCATTTGGGTGAAAAAGACCACGGATATTCGTTCCGCACGCGCGAGGAAATGAACGCCCAGACCCAGGAACTCAATGTGCAGCTGTTGCTCGATGCCATCGAAAGGCACATCCGCAACATGCCCGATGCCTATGGCGAATCATTCCGCCACATCATGCACCGCGATCTTCACGAACGCTTGGAATGGGTTTTGTGGCAGGCACTCTGGCAATGGGCCAAGCGCAGACACCGGGGCAAGCCGCTCCACTGGATCGCCAGCAGATACTGGCATCGGCAGGGACGGCGTGCCTGGCAGTTTGCGGCGGACACAGGCGAACGGACGCCGGCGGGGAAACCCGTTTGGCTGCGGTTGGTGAACCCGACCGA
>Ga0224555_1002290_pt1 | contig 23011 bp, 15 predicted proteins | sample 714S23034metaG_FD_180687 | JGI IMG/M metagenome (GOLD analysis project Ga0224555, IMG submission 180687) | Peat soil microbial communities from Stordalen Mire, Sweden - 717 S2 30-34 | ecosystem: Environmental > Terrestrial > Soil > Wetlands > Peat | place: Sweden: Norrbotten County, Stordalen...
CGGTGCCGCCGAGTAGGGCGAGACATCCGATTGTCACCAGCGATTTGAGCATATCTGTTCGCCTTCCCGTCAAAACAGTTCCTCCTTATACGCAACTGGTTTAGAGTTGGCAATGCCGTTGGTTGCAGAGCGATCATGCCAAAGTTCAGCCGATTCCTCACGATCCTCGTTGCCGCCATCGCAATGTTGGCGGCTGCGTGCGCGCAGGAATTGCCAAGTCCGCTCGATCCGACGCGCTCCGTTCCTGCGACTGCGCCGAATCACGTTTCCCTCCCCGAGCAGTACATCTGGACGGAGGGTGATGTCACTGCTCGCCGTCCCGACCACGACAAGTTTCCGTGGAACCGCCCTGATCTTCGCGTGGATCCGCACTACTTCCGCGCCCACTTCAGTGTCCATACGTTGCCTGAGGCCGCAACACTCTACATTGCCGGCCCACGCGAGGCGCATGTCTTCCTCAACGGGCATCGACTCGATGACTTTTACCTCAACACAGACGCGCCCATCGGCTTTCACGTCTTTCATACTTCCGCTACGGGCGCTCTGCGAGTCGGAGAGAACGTTCTCGCTATAGAGGCTGTTCGCGGACGAGGCGAGGTTAGCGGGACGAGTTCGCAGGCCACCCAACAACTTGCCTATGGAGAGGTGCTCGCCGTGAAGATCGTGTCGGCTCGCTTCGGGATGGAGGCGCCGGCCCTCGTAATTTCTGACACAAACTGGCGCTCGATTGCAGGCTCGACCGGTATGTCACCCAATCACTGGTCGGAACCGGGCTCCGACGACTCATCGTGGCAGCCCGTCGAGTCGCTTGGTCCCCTAGAATCGAATGTGGACTTCTTCCAGTGGTCGGCAGACGCCGGTATGTTCGGCTGGCCTGGCTACATGGGTATGTCGCCCGCGCTGCGCACCTTTCCTTTGACCGCCGTTTCGGTTACCCACACCTACACGGGCGGAGCGAGCTTCTCGCACGTCTCGTCGCTGACGATTCCGAACGCAACAGAACCATTTACGGTTACAAATAAGACGCCGCAGACAAGCGACGCCGAGGCGCCTTCGCTGCTGCTCGACTTTGGGCGCGAGGTTGCCGGGCGTCTTTTAGTGGAGTCGGCATCGCCCACGGAGACCGTGCTCTCTGTCGCCTACGGCGAGTCCGAGATCGAGGCACTCGCAACCGGATTGACTCCGGGGCAGCAGGGTGGAAACTACCTGGGCACAAACATTCTTGAAGTGCCAGCGAATGGCGTCGCGCGCGGCCCCAAATCCGGATTTCGCTACGTGCGCATCCGCTTCCTAGGCACCGCGCCCAATATGGCGTTCAAGTCCATTCGCGTCGAAGGCATCTACTATCCCGCTACCTATGCCGGGTCCTTCCAGTCGTCCGACCCCCAGCTGAACCGAATATGGGAGGTGGGTGCCTACACCATCCACCTCTGTATGCAGGATGGTATCTGGGACGCTGTCAAACGCGATCGAGGCCGCTGGGCCGGTGACCTTGACGTCGAAGATCGGGTTATCTCAACCGTCTTCGGCGACCGCGCTCTGGTAGAACAGACCTTCCATGCTCTTGTTCCCGAAGGAACTGGACCCGTCAACGGAATCCCTTCTTATTCCGCGCTGTGGATCACTTCGCTCGCCAACTTCTATCAACATTCGGGTGACAAGGCCTTCCTGGCATCCGAGCGCGAGGACCTGCTCCGCATCCTTGCCGCGATGGACGCGGGCCTTGACGCGCGGGGGATGTTTACCAACGCGAAGCATCAGTGGCTCTTTGTGGACTGGGCTCCGGATCTATATGCCTACACGCCCGAAACCCAGCTTGGTACCCAGCTTCAGTACATCCGCGGCTACCGCGCAGCAGCAGCCCTTCTGCAAGCTCTCGGTGACACAGAGAACGAGCAGCGATATGACGCGCAGGCCAATAGGGCGGTCGCGGCAGTCCATACTTTGCGGGATGCAGACGGTGTTACCTATGGCACTACATGGCAACTGAACGCGCTGGCCACACTTGCAGATGACTCGGAACCGCGCCCCGCGATTTGGAACAAGGTCCTGTCACGGGTCAAGCAGGATGCGCCTGCCGATCAGATCATCAGCCCCTACTTCAACGGCTACGTTCTGGACGCCATGACCGCAACCGGTCATAACCGCGAAGCTCTCGACTGGATCCGCACGTATTGGGGCGGCATGCTCGCCGAGGGCGCGACCAGTTTCTGGGAATCTTATGACCTGCGCTGGCCGAAGACCAATCCTCACTTGTCGCTACAGGCCGACGGCACCAGCGGCTACTTCGTTTCCATGGCTCACGGATGGTCGTCCGCGCCCACCGCCTGGCTCATCGAAAATGTACTTGGCATCACCCCTGCGAGTCCCGGCTACGACACGGTGAACATTCGCCCCAACCTGCTCGGCCTCAAGTACGCGAACGGCTCCGTCCCCACGCCTCACGGAACCATCGCGATTCGCGTTGATGAGGAGATGGGAATCGATCTCGATCTGCCTGGGGGCGTGGAGGCTCTCGTGGAGTTCGGGGGACGGAGCAACGTCTTTCGGTCGCCAGGTCACCATGCCGTTCCCGCGAACTGAAGCGTCTCCCGCTCTTACGAACCGCGGCGCTCCACCAGCAGCAGATGCTCGGCGACGAGCACTGTTTCGCCGCGCTGATTCACGACTTCCAGCGCCTCCACCACGATTCCATGCGCCGGCCACTTCGCATCCTCGCGCATCTGCTTGATCGACACGCGCACACGGATCGTATCGTTCAAGAATACTGGGCGCACAAAGCGGAGTCGATCGTATCCATAGCTCATCGCCCGAGGATTAATCGCGCCCGCCGTCATCCCCACCGCTACGCTGAAGATCAGCGTGCCGTGCGCCATGCGCTGGCCGAAGGGCTGCGTTCGGCACCACTCCGCATCCATGTGATGCGGGTAGAAATCTCCGGTCTGCCCGGCATGCATCACCACGTCGGTTTCGGTGATGGTTCGGCCTATGGTTTCTCGTTGCGCTCCGGCAACAAAGTCTTCAAAGAACATCTCGCCCGTCATGGCACGCTTCCTTTCCACTGCCCGCATTCCGCTCTCCGGAATTGCGCGCTTTCACATCACCCAGCAAACTTATCATCCCGATCAACGGCTGGTCTGTCGAGCTACGATCATGAAGGTCATGATCGAACTCACAGGCATTACGTGGAATCACACGCGCGGCTATCTTCCCCTCGTAGCCACAGCCCAGCGCTACGCGGAGGTTCACCATGACGTTTCCATACTCTGGCAAAAGCGCTCGCTGCAGCAGTTCGCCGATGCACCGCTCTCCGATCTGGCTTCACGCTTCGACATGCTGGTGATTGATCATCCGTCGATCGGCGAGGCCGCCCAGCAGAATCTCTTGCTCGCGCTCGACGAATATCTCCCTGCCGAGTTCCTAGCCGATCAGGCCGCCAACTCGGTTGGCCAATCTCACGCAAGTTACAACTACCATGGTCATCAGTATGCGCTTGCAATCGACGCGGCCGCGCCAATCTCTGCTTGCCGTCCCGACTTGCTGAACCGTGCCAATGCCCAACTGCCCGCGACGTGGGAAGAACTGCTGGCGCTGGCTCGCTGCGGGCTGGTGAGCGTTCCTGCAATTCCTATCGACAGCTTGATGAATCTCTTCATGCTCGCAAATGCGCTCGGTGCCGAGCCCTTTACCCACTCTGACGAAGTCATCGCGGAGGCCGCCGGCCGGCAGGCTCTGCAACTTCTTCGCGAACTGGTTCAACTCAGCGCACCGGGTTCGCTCGATCGCAATCCGATCCGCACATGGCAACTTCTCTCAGACTCCGATGCCGTTGCCTACTGCCCGTTCGCCTATGGCTACTCCAACTATTCGCGCGACGGGTTTGCTGCCTCGGTCCTTTGTGCCGGAGGCCTCGTCACCTTCAGCGGCAAGCCGCTGCGTTCGACGCTTGGTGGTGCTGGCCTCGCCATCTCGCGCACCTGCAAACATCCGGAGCAGGCTCTGGCGTATGCCGAGTTTGTCGCCAGCCCGCTGGTACAGAAGACACTCTACGCGCAGTCGGGCGGCCAGCCCGGCCATCGCGCTGCGTGGCTCGATCCGGCACTGAATGCCGCCACCGCGAACTTCTTCGGGAACACTCTGACGACGCTTGACGCCGCCTGGATTCGCCCTCGCTTCGCCGGCTTTATCGCATTTCAGGACACAGCTCGGAAGCTCGTTTACGACTACCTCACCCATGGTGGTCCAGAGGTGGAAGTTCTGGGTAACATGAACAAGGCCCTCGCCGATGCGCGGAAGGAGGACGCATGAAACCGCTCGCTGGTCTGCTGGTCGTCGACTTCTCGCAGTTTCTCGCCGGGCCCTCCGCGAGTCTGCGGATGGCCGACCTGGGCGCACGCGTAATTAAGATTGAACGGCCCGGCACCGGAGATCTGTGCCGCCAACTCTACATTTCCAACTTGTCGCTCGACGGAGATTCGACTCTTTTCCACTCCATCAATCGCAACAAGCAGTCGTATGCTGCCGACCTCAAAAATCCTGATGATCTTGCTCATATCCGCAAACTGCTCATGCACGCCGACGTCATGATCCAGAACTTTCGCCCCGGCGTTATTGAAAAAATTGGCCTCGGCTACGAAGCTGTTCGCGAGCTTAATCCGCGGATCGTCTATGGGGAGGTTACCGGCTACGGCAGCACAGGCCCCTGGCGCAACAAGGCCGGACAGGATCTATTGGTGCAATCTCTTTCCGGCCTCCCCTTCCTCAACGGCGATGCTGCGCAGCCGCCCGTCCCCTTCGGTCTTGCGGTAGCAGACATGATGGCGGGCGCACATCTGGTCCAGGGGATTCTCGCCACGCTGTTGCGCCGGGGAATTACTGGATTCGGAGGCAAGGTCGAGGTATCGCTTTTGGAGTCAATCCTCGATCTGCAATTCGAGGTACTCACCACCTACCTGAACGATGGCGGCAGACCGCCGGAACGCAGCAGCGTCAACAACGCCCACGCATACCTCGGCGCGCCCTATGGCATCTACGCTACCGCAAATGGGTATCTGGCGCTGGCAATGGGCTCGATCCTACGCCTCGGCGAGTTGCTGGATTGCCCTGCGCTCGCCACCTTCACCAACCCCGCGTCGCTCTTCGATCAGCGCGACGAGATCAAGTCGATCCTGGTGCAGCATTTGAAGCACAAGACCACGCAGCAGTGGCTATCGATACTCGAGCCTGCCGATATCTGGTGTGCCGATGTCCTTACGTGGGACCGGCTCTTCGCCCACGACGCCTTCAAGGCGCTGGAGATGGTCCAGACGATAGATAGCCGGCCGAGTGCGGTGATGCGCACTACGCGCTGCCCGATCCGCATCGACGGCGAGCGGCTTACCAGCCCGCTCGCCGCCCCTCGCATCGGCGAGCACAACCAGGCGATCGCGGAAGAGTTCAATCTAGAGTGATGGACGGGAAGATCAAGCGCACGGAGCAATTTCGCATCGCGGTTCGCAAGTACCCCCCCTTCGAGCAAGCCATTCGTGCTCAATGGCACGCCTTTGAGTCATCTGCCCACACCGGTCTCACGCTCGATCTCGTTGCGCTCGATCTGCATCCGCTCGAGCACGCTCTCTTCGCCTCCAACGGCATGCGCCGCGGCGATTGGGACGTTGCGTTCATCGCGACGGACTGGATTGCGTCTGTTTATGCGCAAGGCTGCGCGATGGATCTAGCCCCGCTGTTGGAGTCCGATCCGCCACAGAATTTTCCTCAAGGGTGGACTGATTCGCTGCTTCGACTGCAGCGTATCGATGACGCGGTTCTTGGCGTTCCGTACCATGACGGGCCTGAGTGCCTTATCTATCGTCGCGATCTGTTCGACGATCCCGAACTGCGAGCCCTCTACGAGCAACAGTTCGGAGAGCACCTGAGCCCTCCCGGCAACTGGCAGATCTTCCATCGCATCGCGCGATTTCTGCACCAGAGGCGGCCCGGCCTCTATGGCACCGTCTTCGCCGCGTTCCCCGATGGACATAACTCGGTCTACGACTTTCTGCTGCAACTGTGGACGCGCGGCGGCGATCTGTTCGACCGCGCGGGCCGAGTTCAGTTCGAAACGCCGCCCGCCGCCGAGGCCCTAACCTTTTATCGTGAGATCCTCGCCGACCAAGAGGCCGTCCATCCAGATTGCCGCAAGCTGGACTCCGTTGCCGCCGGTCTGGCATTCGCAGCCGGCCACGTAGCAATGATGATCAATTGGTTTGGCTTCGCGACCATGGCCCACACGTCGCCGGAGTCCGCCGTTCGAGGACTTGTCGAGATCGCCGATGTCCCATGCGCAGAGCAGGGAAGTACCGTCTCACTCAACGTCTACTGGATGCTCTCTATTGCGGCGGGCAGCCTGCACAAGGACCAGGCGTGGCAGTTTCTGCGCCATGGGCTCACCCCGGCGATGGACAAGTTGACCACTACCTCCGGCGCCATCGGTTGCCGCCGCACGACGTGGCAAGACCCCGAGGTCAATGCGGCGATCCCGTTCTATCACCGCATCGAACAACTCCACGCCAATTCCCGTGAAATTCCCCAACGCGCCGACTGGCCGCGCATCGCGGCCATCATCGACACGCTCGTCACCGCGAATATCACTACAAGCGTGCCGGTCGCAGAGTTGCTTCACCAGGCCCAAACGAGCTTCGGAGCGGAGTAATCGCGGCTTGGCTTACCGCGTCTTCAGATAATTTCCGTAGCCGACTACCAGTGTGGACAGCACCAGCAACAGAAATCCGGCGGCTCCCATCGCTTTGGTGCGCCTGCTGGTGCCGCGCCATTCATGCAGCACCGCCCCCCAGAGCGTAGCAAACAGGATTGTCCCCGCCATGTGCAGCGTCCAACTGCTGAAGTCGTATTTCCCCATCTTGGTCTGGCCCATCGAGTAGAAGAAAAACTGCAAGTACCAGAGCAGGCCAGCGGCTGCGGCAAACGCATAGTTCAGTGCGAGCCGTCCGGCTGGAAGATGATCACCAGCATCCGATGCGCCTCCCGCGAACTGGGCAAACGACCTGTTCCGGATCAGGAGTCCGCCGCACCACAGTGCATTCGTCGTGAATCCTCCCCAAAGAACCACCACGAGTGCCGGAAGACTCTGCCACAAGTCCCTGCGGCCGTGCAGCAGCAGAGTTGCGCGGGTTGCGTCGCTCATCGGCTTGCCAGCCGCCAGTCCATAAGCGAAGCATGCGCTCATGATGCCCGCAAACGAGGCGACCAGAATACCGCGCCCGAAGACAAACTCGCCCTTGCCACCCGGAGCTGCGCCCTCCTCCGCTTTGGCCCCCGCGAGCTCGCGTTCTTTGAGGCGGCCGGCGAGGCCGCTCACCACAATCGCTACAAGGCACATGGCCACGCCAAGAACCACCACTTGGCCTGGCAACTCACGCACAATAGTTGCAAGTTGGCCGGAGAACAACGGCGGTACCAGCGTCCCGAAGGCGGTGCTGAATCCCAGAGCGATGGTGTATCCCAGCGCGATGCCAAGATACCGCACGCCAAGCCCAAACAGTAGTCCGCCGATCCCCCACATCGCTCCCCAGAACCAGGTGTAGAACAGAACTGTCCCGCTGGCGCCATAAAGAATCGCGACAAACCTCGGTACCAGCAGCGCGGCGAAGATGGGCGGGACTAAAATCCAGCTGAAGACCCCTTGTAGGAGCCAATAGACCTCCCAGGACCAACGCCGTATCCCGCGAAACGGCAGATAACAGCTCGCCGCTGAAAGGCCGCCGGTCCAGTGCAGCAGGACACCAAGAAACGGATTTGGATTCAACCGCAACCCCCGTGCAAAGCTGCCCAATCCTAGTTCACAGTCTCCGCTGGTGGCAGGTAGAAGACTGCCGATGTAACCTTATAGTTTCCGCTAAGCGGAATTTCCCGTTCGTGAAACTTAGGGGGATTCCGCATTCGCCGTTGCGCGTTCCGGAAAACGGAATATAGAATTCGATCACTTTGGAGCCGCGGAATGAAAAGCCCTAGCCATTCAACCAAGACTCCTCCCGTGATCACCCAGGCCCATTCGACTCCAGTACCCAGCCGCCGGAGCGATCGTAACGAATCGCAAACCGTGTTGCGCGCCTGCGAAGTTCTGAAGGTTTTCCGGTCGCTGGGAGAAGAACTGAGTCTTGCCGAGGTTATTGAGCGCACTCATCTGCCCAAAACCACGTCCTTTCGTCTGCTGCGTACGCTAATTCACGGCGGATTGTTGGAGCGCGCGAGTTCCGGAGTCTATCGCAACCGTTTCGGCCCGGTCACGGCGCATCCCTTCCGAATCGGCTTCGCGGCTCAGGGCGATTCCGACTTTTGCCGCGCTGTCTTGCAGAGTGTTGAGACTGCGGCTGCGCGCGAACACGTCCACCTAATCACGGTGAACAACCGCTACTCCGCTCGCGAGGCCCTGCGCAACGTCGATATCCTCATCGAGGAACGTGTGGACCTGGTGCTCGAATATCAGACCTACGAACGCGTTGCCCCAGCCATCGCCTCCAAGTTCCTCGAGGCGAACACGCCCGTTATCGCCATCGAAATCCCGCATCCCGGCTGCCCCTACTTCGGCGCCAATAACTACCGCGCCGGCTTGATCGGCGGCAAGGCCCTGGGCCGTTGGGCGCGCGAGAATTGGGACGGCAAGGTCGACCAGCTCGTCCTGCTGGAACTCCCGATTGCCGGATCGCTCCTCGAACTCCGCATCACCGGCCTGGTCGACGGTCTGCGCGCCGAACTCCCTTCTATCGTCAATGTTCCTATTGTTCACCTCAACGGCCGCGGAGACTTCGAAACGGTGCTTGAGGTCATTCGTCAATATCTGAGGAGAGCGCCAGCCCGCCGCACGCTGGTCGGCACGGTCAACGATGTCTGTGCTCTGGCCGCACTGCGCGCCTTTGAGGAGGCCGGTGCGAGCGAACGATGCGCAGTCGTCGGCCAGAATGCCATCCGCGAGACCCGTAATGAACTGCGCCGCCCCGGTACCCGCCTGATCGGCACAGTCGCCTACTTTCCGGAGCGCTACGGCGACGCAATCATCCCGCTCGCACTCGGCATGCTACAGAAAAAATCTGTGCCTTTCACCGTCTTCGTCAAACATCAGCTCATCACGCCGCGCAATGTCGATCTCGTCTACCCGCTCGACGAACATGGGGACGCAAGACTAAGCTTCAACGGCGCCGCACCTCGTTCCGCTGCTACGGCGGCAGCCGCGCGATGAACCCGAGAGGCTTCTGTATGCAATTGAACCGCCGGTCTTTCGTGAAAACCGCCGTGCAGGCTACGGCGGCTCTCACGGTTGCGCCGCGGCTAGTGGGGTCGACGGGCGGACCGTCTCGCGAACCCCTTCGGCAGTTCAACTATGCCGATGTCCAACTTACCGGCGGACCTCTTGCCGAGCAGTACGACGCGCTCCACGCCCACTATCTTGCGCTCTCCAATGACAGCTTGCTCAAGGTCTATCGCCAGCGCGCAGGCTTGCCCGCGCCCGGCAAGGACATGGGCGGATGGTACGATCGCGACGGCTTCGTCCCTGGCCACAGTCTTGGTCAGTACATCTCCGGCCTCGCTCGTTTCGGCGCCAGCACCAGAGATGCCGCGTGCCACGAAAAAGCCCACGATCTCGTCGAAGGCTTCGCTGCCACATTGGGACCTGACAACCAGAGCATCCTTCGCGCTTCCACGAATCTCTGGATCTGCTACACGCTCGACAAGCACTTCGCCGGCCTGATCGATGCCGCGACTCTCAGCAACGTGTCCGGCACCAAGGATATTTTGAGCCGCGTTCTAGCAGGTGCCCGGCCGCTTCTCCCCGCCCGTGGCCGAGACCGGATTGGCAAGAAGGATCCGCCCTATGACGAGACCTACGTCATGCCGGAGAATCTGTTCACTGCCGCCGACCTCACCGGCAATCCCGCGTTCGGCGATCTCGCCCGTCGCTATCTTCTGGACCGCGAACTTTTCGACCCACTCGCCCGCGGGGACGACCCCTTTCCCGGTCAGCATGCCTACTCCCACGCCATTGCTCTCAGTTCTGCTGGGAAAGCCTGGCTAGTCCTTAGCGACCCGAAATACAAGCAGGCTCTTCAACACGCTTTCGAACTCCTTACCACGCAGCAGCAGTTCGCCTCGGGCGGTTGGGGACCGAACGAGACCTTCGTTACGCCGCATCGCGGCGAGCTCTACAACTCGCTCTCCAGCACCGTCGATCACTTCGAGACGCCGTGCGGAGCCTACGCGGCTACCAAACTCGCCCGCTATCTCATTCGCCTCACCGCATCTCCCGCGAACACCAGCCACGCCGACAATCTCGAGCGCGTTGTCTTCAACACCATCCTCGCGGTCAAGCCGCCCGACTCCGATGGCGACTATCCCTACTACTCCACCTACTCGCCCGGTGCGCAAAAGGTCTTCTACGCCAGGAAGTGGCCGTGCTGTTCCGGCACACTTGCACAGACCGTCGCAGACTATCCGCTGAATCTCTACTTTCAGGCTGACGACGGCCTGTACGTCAATCTTTTTACGCCTTCCCATCTGCGCTTCACCTTTGCGGGCACCCCGATCGAACTCACGCAGGAGACGCGCTACCCGGCCGAAGACGCGACTGTTCTGACGCTCACTCCGGCCAGCGCTACTGCTTTCACGGTCTACCTGCGTGTTCCCGGCTGGCTTACTCAATCCGCATCGATCAGACTCAACGGCAAGCGGCTCCCCACGCCCACCAGCCCCGGCAAGTACGCCTCCATCTACCGCACATGGCGCGCGGGTGATCGCATCGAGCTTACGCTCCCGCAGTCCTTCCGCGCCGAGCCTATCGACGAACTCCACCCTGAAACCGTCGCCCTCATGCGCGGTCCGGTGCAGTACGTCGCTCTCAATCCCACTCCCGAACTCAGCCAGCAGCGCCTCGCTCTGCCGTCCAGCCTCAAGAAACTCGCTCCTCAATCTTTTGTCGAGAACTACGCAGGCAATGAGATCGTCTTCGTCCCGCTCTACCGCGTCCAGAACGAAACGTATGCAACGTACTTCAGCAGAGCCTGACGCATGAGCGACCGAATCTACGCCCGCTACTGGATCGAGACCGCCTACCCGCTTGCGCAAGCTTCAGCCACCATGGCTGGCGAGCAGTCGACTGGAACCTTCCTCCGTGTGCCCGGCGAGACCGACGAACTGCGTGAACGCTACGCTGCCCAGGTTGAGTCCATCGTCGAGGGCGAACCCGTCGCCGCGCCCAGTCTCCCCGGCTCCGGCACCCCGCCCAACTGGGATGGCCTTCGCCGCACCGCCGAGGTCACGCTCTCCTGGCCGCTGCACAACATCGGCCCGTCGCTGCCGAATCTTCTCGCGACAGTTGCCGGCAATCTCTCGGAACTCAAAGCCTTCAGCGGCCTCAAGCTCCTCGACCTCACGCTGCCAGCTGCATTCCTCACGGCATACCAAGGTCCACAGTTCGGCGTTGCCGGAACCCGTGCCTTTAGCGGCGTACACGGCCGGCCACTCATTGGCACCATCATCAAGCCATCGATCGGCATGTCACCTGAAGCCACGGCCGAACAAGTGCGCGTCCTCGCCGACGCCGGCATCGACTTCATCAAGGACGACGAACTCCAGTCCGACGGTCCACACTGCCCCTTCGAAGCCCGCGTTACCGCCGTCCTGAACGTCCTGAAGGATATCCAGCAAGAGGCTGGAAAGCAGGTGATGTATGCCGCCAACCTGACCGGCGATCTCGACCAGATGCTCCGGCGCCACGACCACATCGTCGCCAGCGGAGGCAACTGCCTCATGGTCAGCGTGAACTCCATCGGGCTCCCAGCCATGAAAGCTTTGAGGCAACATTCACAGCTCGCCATCCACGGTCACCGCAACGGCTGGGGGATGATGGGCCGTTCGTCCGCGCTGGGCATGTCGTTTGTCGCGTTCCAGAAATTATGGCGCCTGGCCGGCGTCGACCACACCCACGTCAATGGCCTCCGCAACAAGTTCTGCGAGTCCGACGAGTCTGTCATCGCCTCCGCCCGAGCCTGCCTTACGCCTATGTTTCCACCACCCTCACCTGGATGTGAGATCATGCCCGTCTTCTCCTCCGGCCAATCCGCACGCCAGGCGCCGGAGACGTTCAAGGCCCTCGGCTCGACTGACCTCATCTATGCCTGCGGCGGCGGCATCCTTGGTCATCCCATGGGTGTAGCCGCCGGAGTCCGCAGCCTGCGACAGGCGTGGGAGGCAGCCGCCGCAAACATCCCGCTCGAAAGCTATGCTGCCACGCATCCTGAGCTCGCTGCTGCCTTGCAATTCTTCGGAACCTGACCGAATGTCCATCCTCTACACCTATTACGGCGACGACTTCACCGGCTCGACCGACGTGCTGGAGCAACTTGGCGCAAACGGTGTTCCCGCCGTCCTCTTTGTCGGCGTACCAAAGCCGGAGCATCGCGCCACCTTCAGCGGTGCGCAGGCGATCGGCATTGCCGGAGACAGCCGTTCCCGCTCGCCGGGGTGGATGTCCGCCAACCTTCCCGCCATTTTCCGTGCACTCCAGCGGTTTGGAGCCCCGATCACTCACTATAAGGTCTGCTCGACCTTCGATAGCTCACCCACAATCGGTAGCATCGGCCGCGCCATCGAGATCGGCCGCGAGGTTTTTGCGCCTCCGTTCGTTCCCATCGTCGTCGGTGCGCCCCACCTGCGCCGTTACGTCGCCTTCGGTCATCTTTTCGCCGGAGCACCCGATGGCGCCGTTCAGCGCATCGATCGCCACCCGATGAGCCGTCACCCTGTGACTCCGATGCATGAATCCGACCTGCGCCTGCACCTCGCTGCCCAGACCTCGACGAAGATCGGCCTCATCGATACCTCAATTTTGAAGTCTGGGTCCGGCGCGGCTTCCGACGCACTCGACGCTCTCATCGCCAGCGGGCATCAAGCCGTCATTTGCGACACGATCGACGATGAAACGCAGTCCACGGTGGGCAGCCTGCTTTGGAGTCGCGCGCAGCAGCGGCCACTCTTCGCTGCGGGGAGCTCCGGGCTCACCGCCGCCCTCGTTTCGGAATGGAATTGTCTGGGCCTGCTCAGTGTGCAGACATCATCAGCGCCCATCGCTGTCGCCAAGCCGCTGCTTGTTCTTAGCGGATCCTGTTCCGCGGTGACGGAGCGGCAACTGCGATACGCCATTGGCCATGGTTATCACCCCATACCGCTGGACCCTCTTGCCCTGCTCGACGAAAACAACTCAACCCGCAGCGCCGCTCTCGAATCTGCCAGCCGGTCTCTTGCCGATGGCCGCGACACCATTCTCTACACGGCCCTCGGCACTCCCGCATCTCCCGCATATGGAGACTCCCTTGGAATCGCGCTAGGAAGTCTGATTTCGGAACTGCTCGAGCGAAACGCCAACTCAATTGCGCCGGTCCGCCGTATCCTGATCTGTGGCGGTGACACCTCTTCGCACGCAATCCAGCAACTCGGAGTTCACGCCCTCACCTGGATCGCCAATGTCCAGCCCGGCAGCCCGCTCTGCCGCGCTCATGCCGATTCCCGGCTCGATGGCCTCGAACTCGTCCTGAAAGGGGGCCAGGTAGGCACCGCGGATTTCTTCGATCATGTCCGCGGCAAGTAGCGCTGCTCTGGGCGCTCCCTATACCGGCTCCGGATCAACCAGCCCTTTAGTGCAATCAACCCGCGCGAACACAAGGGCTGCTACGAGCACCATCACCGCAACCGCTCGAAGCGGAAGGTTGTAGTCCCCCGTGGCCCTGACAACATACCCAAAGAACACTGTGCAGAACCATCCGCCAAGATTTCCGGCGGTGTTCATTATGCCAGTCGCTGTGCCACCGAACCGGCCGCCAAGGCTCATGCACATCGCCCACGCAGACGGCAGCATCAGGTCCATTACGCCGAAGCCCAGCGTGGCCAGCACCACGATCGCCACGTGTCCCTTTACCAGGCTCATCCCAAGAAGCAGACCGCTGCTGGCGGTCAGACAAATACCGGTGACCCAGCGATAAGCTCGCCGTCTGCCATAGCGCTCGACCAACCGCTCGCTGGCCACACCACCAATGAGATTCCCGATCAGCCCCATGGCGAAAGGAAATGAGGTAAAGAACCCCATCTGCCCGACGGAGAAGCCGGCGCCCTGCGTCAGCCAGGTGGTAAACCATCCGAAGAAAAACCAGCTTCCCCACGCATAACAAAAGTACGCCGCCACGATCAGCCACATCTGCGGCAATGCGAACAGGCGCGCCCATGGCACGCTCTCATGTATGTCCCTGGCAATCTGACCCGCTCGAATTTCCTCAAGTTCGGCGTGAGTGATGCCCTTCATTTCTTCCGGCGCGTCGCGAAACCACAACCACCAGACTGCCGACCACGCTATCCCAACGCTGCCGAGTACCCAGAAGATCATCCGCCATCCCAGATAGGCTCCCAGCGGCACCAGCAGTAAAGGCGCCAGCACTCCGCCCAGTCTGCTCGCTCCCCACACAAATCCCTGAGCCCGCGCATGTTCCTGTTTCGGAAACCATCGCGAGATCACGCCCGCCGCATTCGGATAAGCGCCTGCCGCCCCAACTCCGAACAGAAAACGCGAGCCAACCATCTGCGCGAAGGTCCTGCAGTAACCGGTCAGCGTCGTGAATCCCGACCACCAGACGGTGATCCGGGTAAGTTCGATCCGCCGGCCATTCTGGTCGCCCATCGCGCCGGAAGGAATCTCGAAGAGTGCATTCGCCAGAACGTACGCACTCAGCACCCAGCCAAATTGCTCGGGCGAGAGGTGAAGATCGCCACGGATTCCGGACTCGGCCGTAGGGATCGCCATCCGATCGAGGAAAGTGATGACCGACATGGCACAAAGCAATCCAAGAACGCCGTGGCGTTTCCTCAAGAGCGCGCCTTCTGGCCGTTCGATCCCACCAGTTCGGGCGTCCCGCCGTCCAGTCTTGCCAACACGTCGCGCGCCTGCAGCACAGCCAGTTCGGGGCTGCTGAGCACCGGCATCGTCAACGTGCCACGGGGCATCGTCTTCACCACTCCGGCCATGGAAGCCTGGGCGAGAACCACCACGTCCACGCCCTTCATCTCATGTTTCAATGCGTGACTCAAAATGCGATCATGAGTTGTTGCGTCCCCGGCCAGGACCGCGTCGAACGCGCCATCGCAAAGCGATTCCACAACTTCAATCTCGATTCCGGCCTCGCTTGCCTTCTCTTGCAACAACGCGATCGTCGGTTCCAGGGTTGTCGTCAGGGTCGCCATCACCCCGATCCGGCAGCCCATTCTAACGGCAGCTTCGGCCATGGCTTCGTCCACTCGAATTACGGGGATATCAAAGAGTTTCTGCGCAAGCGCCACGCCCGCGCCGATCGAGGAACACGTCACCAGCACCGCGTCTACCCCGGCCATTTCGGCAGACTCGATCATGGCGAGCAGCCGCCGTATGGTCACGCGCCGCAGACGTCCCTCACGTATTGTGTCTTTAATGAGGCTCTCGTCCACCATGTGGAAGATGGTTGTCTCGGGTATGGATTCAGCGCACAGCGCGCTGAAAAGAGGAGTCAGCGTAGGGCTCGTATGAATCAGTGCTAGTGTTCGTGTCACGTCGGTTCGTTCTCCACGTATGGCATACCGGATAGATCCGGCGATGCCATCGACTTCTCCCGTTCTACTCGGAGCGCGGCGCATAGTAAAGCAAAGATATCTCGCAATTTCTGTCTCCTCGGATGAAACAGGTTTTCTAGGAATGTGGAACCGCATTGCGGAACTCGCCCACCACGTTCGCAGGTCTTCAGGGCGAAGCGCTGCTTGGATTGCCCTCTCTGCTGGCCTTCACTGCCTCGTTCGATGTATGTTCGAGTCACCTTGAAGGCTGCCTTGTCATCGCGCTTATCGCTTCTTCTTCTGCTGCTCTCGATCGCGGCATTAGCCTCTGCTCAATCTCCGATGGTGCGGTTAGGTGCCGCTTGGTACCCCGAACAGTGGCCCGAGGCCCAGTGGGACCACGATCTCCAACTCATGCAGGACGCCCACATGAACGTCGTCCGCGTAGGCGAGTTCGCATGGTCGACACTGGAGCCGAGCGAAGGCCGCTTCGAACTGGACTGGCTGGACCGCGCAATAGCACTCGCCGCGAAGCACCACATCGCCGTCGTCATCGGTACGCCCACCGACGCGCCGCCCGCCTGGCTAACGGAAAAGTATCCGGATACTCTCGGCATGAACGCCGACGGGCAATGGCGTCAGCATGGTGAACGCAGGCAGTTCAACTACGCCAGCCCGCGCTACCGCCAACTCTGCGCACTTATTGTTGCGCAGCTCGCCCGCCGCTTTGGCCAAAACCCCAACGTCATCGGCTGGCAGATCGGCAACGAATACTCCGATGAGTCGTTCGACCCCTCTACCCGGGCGCTGTTCCAACAATTCCTGCGCGACAAGTACAAGACTCTCAACAACCTCAACCATCAGTGGTCCACCGCGTACTGGTCGCAAACCTACACGTCGTGGTCGCAGATCCCGATGAAGAACTCGAACGAAAACCCCGGCCTCCTGCTGGACCACAAACACTTTGTCACAGCCACGTGGCGCAGCTTCCAGCGCGCGCAGATCGACGTGCTGCGCCCGCTCATTCTTCCCACGCAGTTCATCACGACAAACATCGGCGGCCTGGGCTGGTCGGATAACTGGGATCATTACGCGATCACGGCCGACCTCGATCTCGCCAGTTGGGACGATTACGTTGGCCAGGGGCATCTGGACGTTACGAGGAATGCGATGCTGAATGACTTTGTGCGCGGCTGGAAGCGCCAGAATTTCTGGGTGATGGAGACCGAGCCGGGCAGCGTGAACTGGGCTCCCGTGAACAATGCATTATGGCCGGGCGAGACCCGCGCGCTGGCGTGGCAGACGATTGGGCATGGCGCGGATGCGGTGCTGTACTGGCAGTGGCGTTCCGCGCTCAACGGGCAAGAGCAGTACCACGGCGCCATCGTCGGACCCGACGGAGAACCGCTACCGATCTACTCCGAGATTGCGCAGCTTGGCAAGGACCTGGAGTTGACACGTGACGCGCTCGCCGGCACCGGCCCGCACGCGAAGATCGCCATTCTCCATGACTACGATTCGCGCTGGGCCATCGACTTCCAGCCGTTTACAAAGGACTATGACCAGGAGCAGGTGCTGCTGCGGTTCTATCAGCCGCTTGAGAAGATTGCCGCGGCGAACGGTCAGGCCGTCGATATCATCGATCCGACGAGTTCGGTCGATCTAGCGCGATACAAGCTTCTTGTTGCCCCTTCGCTCAACGTCATTTCCGCTGAGCTGGCCGCGAAGCTACTTGCTTATGTTCGCCAGGGCGGGACACTCATCCTCGGCCCGCGCTCCGGCATGAAAGACGAGTTCAACTCGCTCAACCCGCAGCGTCAGCCGGGACCACTGGCAGAGGCGCTTGGCGCGAAGGTTGGGCAGTATTACGCGCTGGAGAAGCCAGTTCAGCTCTCCAATCCCGATCATCCAACTGTTCCGGTAACCACGCCTGGCGTGCTTGGTACCGCCGACACTTGGGCTGAGCAACTTTCTATCGACTCGCCCGCAATGGAGATCAACGCGATCTATGACGACCCCGGTGGTTGGCTCGACGGCAAACCCGCTTTTGTCTCCCGTGCGATAGGAAAGGGCCTCATTGCCTACCTCGGCACCCTTCCCGACCCCAAGCTTCTCCATACCTTCCTGATGCTTTCCTCACCGCAGGTGCCAAAACTAGTGTTCCCCGGTCAGGATGCCATCGAACAATGCACCCGCTACGGGCCATCCGGCTCTGTATCCATCTACATTAATCACGGCTCCGAGGCTGTCTCGATACCGCTCCAGCGGCCAATGCGCAATCTTCTCTCCTCGAACGCTACGCCGGTCTCCGAAATCACTCTTCCACCGCAGGGCGTTGCGGTTCTCGTGCCGGAGAAGACGCAATGATTTCGCGGCGGCGGTTTCTTGAGGGGGGTCTCCAGGCCGCTGCTGTAGCGGCTTCCGGACCCCTCGCATACGCAGCTGTAGATCCGGTCGCACCTTACCGAACGCCTTACAAATACCCGAAACTGGTTCTCAGCGCCACTGGCAAGAAAGGCGACTTCGACGAGCGCAGCGTCGACGATCCCATCGTCTTTCGCGCCAACGGGCGCTTCCACATGCTGTACATCGGCTACGACGGAATCGGCTACCAGACCGGGCTCGCCGGTTCCGACGATCTCCTCCATTGGAAGCGTGAGGCTCTCGTCGGCCCTCGTGACGCGGCTTCCGCCTACACGAAGTACAACCTCGCCATCAGTTCGATCCTGCGTGACAAGAACCTGCACGGGACGGGCGAGGCTCTCAAGGTCGACGGCGAGTATCTCGCGGCGTGGAATGCGTACCCCTCCGCCGGATATGAGGAGGGCGCCGCGGTCATCGGTCTCGCGCGCTCCCACGATCTCCGCCACTGGACCCTGACGGAACCCATCCTGCATCCCGAGGACGGTGCATCCTGGGAGCACGGCGGCCTCTACCGTCCTGACCTGCTGCTGGATCGAGGGACGTATTACCTCTACTACAACGCCAAGACCGACCCGCTGCCGAAGCCGGAAGGTGGCGGCTGGCACGAGCAGACCGGCGTGGCCACCCGTACCGATCTCAAACACTGGGGACGTTCGCCGCTGAATCCCATCTTGCGCAACGGCGTGCGCGGATCCGCGACTTATCCGGTCACGAACCCGGTCCACGATCAGACCCCGCCCGCTCCCGATAGCCGCGACAGCCGTTTCGCTTCGAATCCTTATGTTGTGAAGAATGGCAGCCGATACGCGATGTTCTATTTTGGCTTTGGATATCGGCGCCCAGGGCGTGCCTGCGAGATGCTTGCGCTGGGCGACGACCCGCTTCACTTCACCAAGGTTCCTGAGATTCTCATCGATACCGGTGCACCGGGCAGCGTTGACGAGACCTTCGCGCATAAGTCTTCGGTTATTTACCATCAGGACACGCTTTATCACTTCTACTGCGCCGTCGCGGGCAAGTACCCTGACGAGGTCCGCGGCATCGCGGTCGCACGCTCCCGCCCGTGGTAGCCACTATCGTCTGTCAAACGTCTGCGGTCTCTGCTATGGTGTCGCCGTGAAATCTCTTTTTCTCTTCGCGGTCGCAATTGCCACCAGCCCGGCCTTGCTGGCGCAGACACCTCCGTCTCAGAACTCTGCCGCCAACATTGCCAGGCAGGTCGAAGGAGTCCGCGCAGAAACGAACCCGGCCAACAAGAAAGTCCCTTTCCACGCTTCATGGGACTCGCTCGCCCAATACCGGACACCGGACTGGTTCCGCGATGCGAAGTTCGGCATCTTCCTCCACTGGGGTGTGTATTCGGTTCCAGCCTTCGCCAACGAGTGGTACTCCCGCAACATGTATTTGCCCGGCAACAAAGCCTACGAGCACCAGATCGCAACCTATGGCCTGCTCACTTCGTTTGGCTACAAGGACTTCATCCCTATGTTCCGTGCCGAACGCTTCGACCCTGCTACATGGGTCGATCTCTTCGCACGTGCCGGCGCGCGCTACGTTGTTCCCGTGGCCGAACATTGCGACGGGTTCGCGATGTATGACTCCGGCATGACCCCGTGGAATGCTGCCGCGATGGGACCACACCGCGATGTCGTCGGTGAACTCGCCGCTGCCGCCCGCGCACGTGGGCTGCGCTTCGGGGTCTCTTCGCATACCGCCGAACACTGGTGGTGGTATGGCGTGGGTCGGGCGATCCCGTCCGACGTCCGCGACGAAACTCCGCTGACCGCTGAGTTCTACGGGCCTGCCGCTCCGATGAGCCTTCCTGGGCCCGACGGCAAGGCGGACGATACAAGCGAACCCGACCCTTCTCACCTCGAGCGCTGGCAGCCGCCCGACCAGGCGTGGCTCGACAACTGGCTAGCCCGCTCCACTGAACTTGTCGACAAGTACCACCCCGACTTCTTCTACTTCGACTGGTGGATCGGCCAGCCCGCATACAAACCCGCGCTGCAGCAATTCGCAGCCTACTACTACGACCGTTCCGCGGAACGGAATCAACAGCCCGTTCTCACCTACAAGGAAGAGTCGATGCCCGCCAACGCCGCCACCCTCGACATTGAGCGCGGCAAGCTAGACACACTTCGCCTTCTCCCTTGGCAGACTGATACTTCGATATCGATTCACTCCTGGGGGTACGTCGAACACGACGAGTATCGCACCGCGAAGTCGCTCATTCACCAGCTACTCGACACCGTGTCCAAGAACGGCAATCTTCTGCTGAATGTCGGTCCCAAGTCCGACGGTACTATTCCGGATGAAGCGCGCGGGGTCCTCCTGCAGATGGGCGACTGGTTGCGGTTGAACGGGGAAGCGGTCTTCGATTCCAGGCCGTTTGCCGTCTTCGGCGAAGGTCCGACCAAAGCGCCGAAAAACTCGACGGAGAAGAACTCCGATATACAGACCTACACGCCTGAGGACATTCGCTTTACCACTTCCCGTGATGGCAGAATCCTGTATGCTACTGCGCTTGGCTGGCCTGCTTCCGGGTCGCTGACTATCCACACGCTTTTCCGCGCCAATCCCTACCTCCCCGCGCCGGTCTGTGCGGTGGAACTCCTTGGCTCGCCTTCATCAGTCTCATTCAGTCAGCTACCCGACGGACTTCATCTCACTCTGGCCGCCACTGCGCCGCCCGGAGACATCGCTTATGTCTTCCGCATCGCAACACAGTGTTCCGCTTCTGCCCGGCCCTGACGGCTTCGAGGCAAATCCCATTCCACGTCGCGGAACAGATTTCTGCAAAAACCCTTGATTTTGGCGTTCATTCGCGATCCCCCCAGTTTATTTCTGTTCCGCCTTGACAGTGTTTCGTCCTCTCCTTAGGTTGACCTCCGAATAGGACTTCTTCCAGATTAAGGCCCGAGTTTTTACTCGAACTCCATTGTTTTTCGGAGGTACACCATGTTGAATCGCCACGTTTGTCGCAACCTGTTCCGCTGCGTTGCACTCGTTCTCTTTCTGGCTGCGGGCCTTGGCCTTCACGCGCAGAACACCACTGCCGGTGCAATAACAGGTACCGTAAACGACCCGACCGGTGCCGCCGTGCCAGGCGCCCAGATTAGCATCATGAACCAGGCCACGCACCAGCTCTCGGTTGCCACCAGCAGCAGTACCGGCTCCTACTCGGTTGAGAATCTGCTCGATGGCGACTACACGGTTGTGGCCTCAAAGGATGGCTTCAAGCAGGCCTCCGTTACGGACATCCATCTGAACCCAGGACAGCGGCGCGGTCAGGACGTCAAGCTCGTGGTTGGCAGCGTGGAGTCCAAGGTGACCGTGCAGGCTGACGTCATCGCTGTGCAAACGGAATCTGCCGAAAGCGGGGGCACCATCTCCGCCAAGGAGGTCTCCAACCTGATGCTCAACGGTCGCAACTTCCAGCAGCTTGCGACGCTCGTGCCCGGCGTCACCAGCACCAACGGCGCCAACTCGCAGGTCAACGCCGGCTACCTTGGCCAGACCTCGCTGATCGTCGGTGGAGCTTCCTCGGAAGAGACGACCTACACCATCGATGGCGTGTACGACATGACGCCGACCTCGCTGATCAACGTCAACATCACGCCTTCTCTGGACGCCATCAACGAGATGCGTGTCCTGACCAACTCGTACTCCGCTAAATACGGCTACGCCGGTTCGGGCCAGATCCTGATTGACACCAAGTCGGGCACCAGCACGTTTCATGGTTCCGGCTTTGAATACGTCCGCAACAATGGCTTCGGCGTTGCGCGTCCGTACTCCGTCAGCGGCCTCCCGGTTACCCAGTCCAGCCTTCATCTCAACATCTACGGCTTCTCCTTCGGCGGCCCGATCTTTATTCCCAAGGTCTATAACGACTCCCGAACCAAAACGTTCTTCTTTGCCGGCGCGGAATTTAAGACGGACCACTATGCTTCACTGCTGAACTCGCGGTCGGAGTTTACCCAAGCTATCCGGAATGGCGACGAGAGCGCCAACAATAAAGTCTCTGGCCAGACTTGCGGCACTTCACCTTCAGCGGCTGCTCTCGCGGCTGGGTGCACCGCCGCATTTCCCACGGACCAATGGCTGCAATGCGATAGCTACTGCCAGACCCTGCTTACTGCGCGCAACTTGTCGGCAGCGAACTGCTTATCGAAAGACGCCAATGGGGTCACGAACCAGGTCAACCCCAACTGCTTTGACTCGGCGTCGAAGTATTTTATCAACCCTGCCAACAACTTCCTGCCGCTTCCCAACGTGCCCCAAAACAACAACACCTCCTTTGCGAACTACATCAACACGAATCCCGAGAAGGACAGTCAAAACGACACCATTTATCGAATTGACGAAAACATAAACCAGAAGAACCTCGTTACCGTCCGCTACATGCATGAGGAAGTCAATGACATTCGTCCGGCACGAAACTACAACGACCCTTCCCCGGACCCCGGTGCCGTTGCCTATACCCCGGCGCTGAATGCCCTGGTGCGCTGGAACTATACAATCACGCCGTCGATCATTAATACCGCTAGCATCGCTTACACCTATCAGAAGGTCCAGTTGCTTCCGACGGGGAACTATTTTGTACCTGCAGGGACGTTCAACCAAGCCTTTAGCAACGGAGATCTCCGACTTCCCGGTGTGAATATCGGCAGTTGGTCATGGCTGGGAGTAGGCGCACAACCGAACTTTTCAAAGACCGGCGATGGCATCTTCTCCGATGACTTCACCTGGGTGCATGGCAGGCACGCCGTCCAGGTAGGTGGGCTCTACATGTGGAACATCGTTCGGCTCAACTCCAGCGCTTTTGCGCAGGGCAACTTCTCCTTTGGCGGGGCCCATACCAACGACGTTGCCGCCGACTTCCTGCTCGGCTTCCTCAGCACCTACTCGCAGTCGAACGTGCAGCGCTACGGCAGCTTCAACCAGCATTGGTTCGAACTCTATGCGC
>Ga0224555_1002291_pt1 | contig 23009 bp, 23 predicted proteins | sample 714S23034metaG_FD_180687 | JGI IMG/M metagenome (GOLD analysis project Ga0224555, IMG submission 180687) | Peat soil microbial communities from Stordalen Mire, Sweden - 717 S2 30-34 | ecosystem: Environmental > Terrestrial > Soil > Wetlands > Peat | place: Sweden: Norrbotten County, Stordalen...
CTCGCGATTGGGGCCAACAAAGCCTCGGTGGTTCACGAAGGACTGCGCAGAGGGTTAATTCAGCACCTGTTCATGGATGAGGATTTGGCTGACCGTCTCGGGGAAATCGGTGCGGTGCCTTCTCGCAGCTCCTGATTGTGATCGGCTGATCAACATATTGCTTTTCACAAACAAGGTTTCAGGCTCAACCTGGTCCGGCGTGACAACTAACTCGGCGTACACTTCGCAATCCGCGGCAACCCGTGATCGAGAAACCATCTGCACCCCTCGACGGCGAGAACGACACGCTCTTGTTTGAAAAACTGCAGGAGCACGCTCTCGCTCCTTACCCCAATCCGGAGCGCTAGGGATGTCCAGATCCAGCCGTCTTGAAGAGCTTGATCGACAATCCCGGCGATAGAACGCTACAGGGTTTACTCCTCAGGGAGGATAATCGAATCGGCACACGGAGCAAGCTATTCAAAGCTTGTGCAACCGCGAGAGTGAATACCGTTATGGCCATCGAAATCAATGGGGCCACATTTCAGGGAATGCCGGGGCTGGACAAGGACAAGTTGGGTACCCTTGACTATGCCGGGCGTGTAACCTGGCTCAAGCACCGTTTCGAGTGTTTCTTCCTGACTCCCTTTCGCGCACTCGTTGCTCTCGACGGCGGGGGGATCTACGTGTGGTTGTGCGCCGTGAATCTGCTCTGCACTGCCGTTGAAGCACTAAGCAGCTCATACTCTTATACGTCGTTGTGCAGGTGGAAGATGGGCTCGAGGCCTTTGCCGCCGGCGAGCAGCGCCTACTCCTCATTCGCCAACTTTGGATTCAGAGCAGCTACTCTTCGCAGCATCGCCGCCGCAGCCGGTGTGGATCCAGCGTTGGCGATCCATCGTTTCGGTTCGAAAGAGGCCTTATGGAAAGCCGTGATCGAAAGGCAGACGCAATACCTGATGCCGTATATTGGCAGATTCAAAGACCTACAATCCCAGACAACCGCCCCGATCCGAACGCGCATCGAGACCGCTTTCCGACTGCTGGTCGATGCGGCTTTTGGCGAACCCGAGTGTGGCCTCCTTCTGTCCCGTATCAGTGCTGAACGAGGAGAGCATCTCGACATGCTGGTGGAGACGTTGCTTCGCCCGTTCTATGATGCCTTCCTTCCCCTTCTTCTCGAGGCGGTTCAAGCGAAGGTCATCAAAAAGCAACGGTTGGGACTCCTCTACTTCATGGTTATCAACGCCGTCACCATGTCGCTCTCCTATCGCCATCTGCTTGGCTATTGTGAGTCCAAGTCTCATGACATCAATCAGCTCAAAGAAGAAATGACAAGGTTTTTGATCGTGAATTTCCTCGACGAACAGCAGTCACTCGCCCTAAAGAAAGGTATTCAAGCCAAGCGGAGGAAGTCCGTTATGACCGACTGAATCAAATAGCCAGTTCGGACCGTCTTGACTCCGATGCGCAAGTAAGGCTAGGTCGCGAAGGAGGGAACGTGAAGACAGAAATAAGCACCGTGGTATTGGCTACCCTCGGTCGAGTTTTAGCTCTTGTCACGCACCAAGATCACACGTAAGAAACGTGGTCCATGAACGCCCTTGATACGTGTCATTTCAATGTCCGCCGTTGCGCTGGGCCCGGAGATCCACGTCACCAGCGTTGGCGGCTGCTGGCAGCGGGCAAAGTATTCGGGCAGCGTCTCCACGATCTGGCTGGCCCGCAAAACGCACAGTTGCCAGTCGGGAAGAAGCGTGATGACGCGCCGCCCCTCCGCGGCGGAGTGATGCAGAACAATCGTGCCTGATTCCGCCACTCCGCAAAAGCACGCTGTCACCACGCCTTCGGCCTGCTCCACTTCGCTCGTTGCCAGATCGCGGTCGATCTTCCACTCGAATCCTCCGGCGAGCCACTCCGGCGGCAGCCCCTCGGGAGCCACAAACCTGCGCCTGCCGCTCGCCACCAATTGTGCGGCAATCGCCGCTGCAAGCCCCTCCTGCGCGCATTCCACCACCTCGGCATCATACTCGCGCAGCCGCTCCGTCATGCGCTCCAGGCGCCCTTCGGCGTTCAAGGAACCCTGCCGGACATATTCCCGTGCGAGCTGCGCGTACGCGCCCGCAGCCTGCTCCGCCGTAAGTGCGGAATTCCGCGTTGCTGCACGAATGCGGTCCAGAACCTGCCGCCGGCTGTCGGCCACGGCGCTCATCTGGCCTCCTTCCGCCGCGCCGCCCACCAAGCGTGAAACGTCTGCCTGGGCAGCCCACGCAGGCCGCGCGTCTGCGTCCACTTTGCCCCCACACTGGGCAGCGAGTGAATCCATCCATCCCCGCGCGTGAAGAACCTGAGTCCGATCCTGCCCATCCGCTGCGCCGCGTGAAACAGCCACGCTCGCGAAAAGATCAGGTTCGCTGCGCGCATTCCCAGATACATGGGATCGAAGAACTTTCCCAGAGTTCTCCGCTCCTGATCCGTCACCTGCGCGCGCAATTCGATGAGCACTTCGGGAATATTGATCTTCACCGGGCACACTTCGTAGCACGCTCCGCAGAGCGACGACGCATAGGGCAACGATTGCGCGTGCCGCAAATGCATCAGCTGCGGCGTGAGAATCGCGCCGATCGGCCCCGGATACACCGATCCGTACGCGTGGCCGCCCGTTTGCCGATACACCGGGCAACTGTTCATGCAGGCTGCGCAGCGGATGCACCGAAGCGTCTGCCGCTCGGTTTTGCCCTTCAGAATTGACGATCGCCCATTGTCGAGTAGCACGACGTGAAACTTCTGCGGCCCGTCGCCCGGCGTTACGCCCGTCCACAGTGACGTGTATGGATTCATGCGCTCGCCCGTCGCCGACCGCGCCAGCACCTGCAGCATCACTTCAAGATCGGCGAAGCGCGGCAGCACTTTCTCAATTCCGGCCAGAGTGATCATCGTCTTCGGCAGCGTCAGGCACATTCGCCCGTTGCCTTCTGACTCCACCACCGCTACGGCGCCCGTCTCCGCGATCAGGAAGTTCGCCCCGCTGATCGCCGTCGGCACCGCCAGGAACTTCTGCCGCAGATAATTCCGCGCTGCTGCCGTCAGAGCTTTGGGATCGTCGGAGAGGTTCTCAATCCCCATCCGCCGCGCAAAGATCTCCCGCACCTGGCTGCGATTCACATGCAGCGCCGGGACCACAATATGCGAGGGCTCTCCCTCGCCGAGCTGCAGAATGATCTCGGCCAGGTCCGTTTCGTACGTCCCCACGCCCGCGGTCTCGAGATAGGGATTAAGCTGAATCTCGGCCGATGTCATCGTCTTGATCTTGATGACCTCATCGGCCTTCTCTTCGCGCAGCAGCTCGAGAATGATCCGCCGCGCTTCAGCCGCATCCACCGCCCAGTGCACTTTGCCTCCGGCCGCCGTACACCGAGCCTCAAATTGCTCCAGGTACGCGCTCAGGTTCTCCAGCGCATGCTCACGGATTGCCGCGGCTGTCGCACGCAGCTCCTGCCAATCCGTTTTCTCCGCCACCAGCCGCGCCCGCTTGGTCTGAATCACCTCGATGGCGTGTGCCACATTCTTGCGCAACTGCGGATTGCGGAGCACCGGCAGCGCAGCAACGGGAAACGGCGGCGCCAGCGCCGGATCGAGAATCGGATGCTCGGCCCCCGCGCTCATCCCAGCACCTCCGCGGGGTGTTCCTGAGTGCTGGCCAGAATCTGCGCCATGTGAATGGTCTTCATTCCCGCGTACTGCCGGTGCATGGCTCCGCCCAAGTGCATCAGGCAGCTATTGTCCAGGGCCGTGCAGAACTCTGCGCCGGTTGCCAGGACATCCTCGAGCTTCACCGTTAGCATCGCCGACGAAACCTCGCCGTTTTTCACGCTGAATGTCCCCCCGAATCCGCAGCACCGGTCAAGATTCTCAAGCGGCACAAGCTCCAGCCCGCGCACTTTTTCGAGAAGCCGGAACGGCCGTTCGCCCAAATGCAAACTGCGCAATCCGTGACAGCTCGCGTGATAGGTCACGCGATGGGGAAAGTACGCACCGACATCCTCCACGCCCACGCGGTCGATCAAAAACTCGCTCAGCTCGTAGACTCTCGGCAGCACCGCCGCAAACTCTCTGCGGAGCGCCTCATTTCCAAGCTCTTCAAATAAACCGGGGTACTGATCACGGATCATCGCCACGCACGAAGAGGACGGAATGACCACATTCTCAGCGTCCGCGTAGAGCCGCACAAATCGCTTGGCCTGGCTGAACGCCTCGCCCCGGAAACCCGTATTCGCGTGCATCTGCCCGCAACATGTCTGCCTGGCCCGGAACTCGACCCCTACTCCTAGCCGCTCCAGAAGGCTCACCACTGCGCGCCCTGTCTCTGGAAACAGCGTGTCGTTATAGCAGGTAATAAAAAGCGAAGCGCGCATGACTTGGTCTGCCTGATTTCTTGTGTCAGCGTGAGAGTTTGTGTAGCGCAGTTATCTGGTTTCCTGATAGCCGCAGTCAACGGGGCGTGGGAAGGTTCTTTGCTTTCGACTTCCCATGCCCCGCATTGCTTTCCACCCGCCAGTCCACTGGCGCCAGCGGCGTGGGCGTGGTAAGCCTCACGGTCTGGGATCTGATGCGCCGCTATCAGCCCGGTGCGCTAACCCTTGTCACTCTGCAGCTCATCCCTAACTGCCAGTGGTAAAAGTATCCACGAGAAAATGCTGGCAACCGCCCAAGTCGTCTCTCACGACCATCTCTTTACCTTGCCAATTGGCGCATAGAATGATGCTGCACACGCGGCACCAAGCACGTGCCATCCAATCCCTGCCAATATTGCTGGCACCACAAGTCCTTTCCTCCAGGCTGCCGACCATCACGATACAGGCACCTGTAATGCTCATCGTTTCGCACGTCGTTCACTGGTGCCCTGACTCTTGAATCTTCGTTTTCCTGGTTGGAAGGCCTAGATTTCTAGATATATTCCCTGAAGAGCTCTTCGACGGGTGCCGGAATCACGCCGTTGCCCACCAGCATGCCATCCTCTGCCGCGGCCTTCGAGCCGGCAGCCACCGCCGCCTGCACGCTGGACACATCGCCGGCCATGACCACGAAGCCCTTGCCGCCCAGCGCCATGGCTAGGTGAATGCGCAGCAGCGTAACGTTGGCCGACTTCACCGCCGCGTCGGCTACCTCGATGATGCTGGCTGCGGAAAACGTCTCGACGACGCCGATGGACTTCAACTGGCTCGGCTCGATCTCCACCGTCTGCGAAATAGCCTGCAGCACTGTCGGATGCACCCGCGCAATCTGCCGCCGCTCAATGAGCGATGCTCCAGCCGCCGTTTGGCCCGCCGCCAGCGCTGCCTGCACGCTGGTGACGTCGCCTGCGACCACAATCAAAAACTTTCCCGAGCAGATGCTCCGCGCCAGCAGCAGCTTGACCGAGCCCGCCTTCAGCATTATGTCCTCGGCCACCATTCCCGTCGCCACGCTCGATAGCTCGATCAGTCCAATCGAATTGATTTCTGTCGCCACTTCGGCTCCCCCTGCGCTCTACGCATCAATCACTACCGCATCCTTGATCACCGTCACGCGCCCATCGATGCTCGCGTGAATGCGCGCACCCAGCTTGCCTGCTTCCGGCGCGGCGATCAGATCGCCCACGCGCACGCGATCGCCGCTCTTGACCACCGCAACCGCGGGCGCGCCCGCATGCTGCTTGAGCGGCAGGCTCACCTTATGCGGCGCGAACGCGTGTTCCTTGAGCGGGCCTTCATTGCGGTACTCGCCCAGCCCTAACTTGGCCATGAGTCTGCGCATGGGCACGCGGCGGTACTCGCCCATGGGATGCGGCTCGACTGACTCCGGCGATCCCTTCCACGTGAGGCCGCGCTCGCGCGCCACCAGCTTTGACTGCACGCACACCGTCTTGGGATCCAGATCCTCAGGGCACGCGAACATGGTGCACAGGTTGCACTCGCAGCAGTAGAGCGTTCCCGCGACCATGGAGTTCGCGCCTTCGGCAAAGCCGAGCGACTGCATGGCGCGGTGCGGCTCGATGGGATGCCCGAGCAGATAGCGTGGGCAGAACTCTGTGCAGAAGCGGCACTGGTCGCAGGCCGAACGCCCGATCTTCGCCACGTGTTGCCATGGCGCATTGTGCCGGCGGATTAGCGCGTGCTCGGCGGGAAGAACAATGATGCCACCAGTCGTCTTGGTCACCGGAACGTTCAGGTCCGCGGCCGGTTTGGCCATCATCACGCCGCCCAGCAGCACGCCGAAGTCCTCCACGGTTGGCCCGCCAGCGGCTTCGATGACCTCGCCGATGGTGATGCCGACAGGAACCCGCAGGGTGACCGGCTCCGCCACCGCGCCCGCCACGGTCAAATACTTGTGCGTTACCGGCCGGTTGAGGCCCATGTTCATAAGCGTCTCGACGTTGGCGACGACGGTGTCGACATCTTTGGGCAGCCCGCCTGGCGGAATTACGCGCCCGGTTACCATGTGCACCAGGATGAACTCGTCACCGGCCGGATAAACATCCGGCAACGGCACCACGCGCACGCCCGCCGGCGCCTGACTCTCCAACGCGGCAATGATGTCGTGATACTTCTCCTTGATCCCGATGACACCCTCGCGCGCGCCCACCAGTTGCATGGCCATCTGCATGCCGGTGAGGAAGGGCTCGGCATGGTGGTGAAGCAGTTCCTTGTCCTTGTGCAGCAACGGCTCGCACTCGGCGGCATTGGCGATGGCCACCGAGACCTGGGTCCGCAGCTTCACCGCCGTCGGGAAACCGCCCCCGCCGGCCCCGATAATGCCCAGCTCCTCCACGCGCTCCACCGTCGGAGCGCTCTTACTCCCTGCGCCGAAAATGCCCGTTTGCGACGTCATATTTCGGTTCTGCCTCATAATCAGCCAAAAGCTTGATTGACTCTGACTATCAATCTATCGTATTATTCATTTTCAATCAAGATCATTCAACAATGAAAGTCTTGATCCCAAATATCGGCAGTACCTCGTTCAAGTACCGCCTGCTTGAAATCCCCGAGAATCGCTCGCCCAAAGACCCCCTCACGACAGAAACCGTCCTCGCTCAGAGCCGCGTCGAGCGCATCGGCCAGCCTGGGGGTGAGTGCGCCGATTACCCGGCCGCCATCCGCAAGTGCCTGGCGGAAATCGCCGGGCCGGGCAAGGCGCTGAAGGGTTTGGCGGAGATCGGGGCAGTTGGGTTTAAGGCGGTTCATACCGGTCCGCTCAACGCGCCACAACTTATCGACGATGCCTTCGTGGCCGCGATGGAGGAGTTTTCCTTCCTCGCGCCCGCGCACAACCCTCCCTACATCGCGGCGATGAAGGCATTTCGCCAGGAGCTGCCCGGCGTTCCGCTGGTCGCGGTCATGGAACCCTTTCCGTACCGATTCATGGATGAAGCGTCTACCACCTACGCCGTGCCGTATGCATGGCGCACGGAACACGGCATTCGCCGCTACGGTTTTCACGGAGCCAGTCACCACTCGGCCAGCGAACGCACGCAGGCCTTCCTTGGCCGCAACGATTTGCGGCACATCTCTTGCCATCTCGGCGGCAGCTCGAGTGTCGCAGCCTTTCGTAAGAAAGTGGCCATCGACGTGAGTATGGGCGCCTCGCCACAGTCGGGCCTGCCGCAAAACAACCGCGTGGGCGACATCGACGTGTTCGCCGTGCTGCACATGATGAAGAAGCTCTCGCTCTCGCCCGACCAGATGGCGGCGCTCCTCGGCAGTCAAGCGGGCCTCGCCGGGATCAGCGGCACGAGCGGCGACCTGCGCGATCTGGACGAGGCCGCGGCCAAGGGCGACAAGCGCGCCCGGCTTGCACTCGACGTCTTTGTCCGCGCCATCCGCCATTATCTAGGCGCCTTCCTTCTTGAACTCGGCGGCATCGACGCGATCACATTCTCCGGCGGCATCGGCGAAAACAGCTCTGAAATCCGCGCCGCGGTTCTCAAGAACCTCGCGGCCTTCGGTGTCGAGCTCGACGAAGAAACGAACAAAACCATCAAGGGCGAGGGCGAAATCTCAACCCTTCGCTCGGCAGTCAAAGTTCTGGTCATTCCCGCCAACGAAGAGTCCATCGTCGCGCGCGAAACCGTGGCTGTTGTCAGCCGCGCGTACGCGGCTGCGCGAAGTTTGGTGGGTCAGACAACGTAGGGCAATACAGGATCGTTTATGGCAAGCGCAGCAATCCCGGTTTCCATCGATAGGTCGACGGTCGAGCGCATCGTCCGTCAGGTCGCGCTCGAATACTTGGGCCGCGACAAGAACAGGACGGCGCCGGTTCTCACCGTGCAAACCTCCTCGCGCCACATGCACGTGTGCCGCGAGGACATGGACGTGCTCTTCGGCCCCGGCTCAGAGCTGACTCTCGACCGCCCGCTCTTTCAGGAAGGCAACTTCGCCGCAAAGGAGACGGTCACCATCGTTGGCCCGCGCAGCCGCCTCATCTCCAACCTGCGCATTCTGGGGCCCATGCGCAAGCAATCGCAGGTCGAGCTCGCATTTACTGACGCCATCATGCTCGGCTTCAACGATTTGCCCGTGCGCCTGTCCGGCAACATTGCGGGCACACCTGGCGCCGTCATCATAGGTCCCAAAGGCGTTGTTGAGCTCAAGGAGGGCGTCATTCGCGCCGCCATCCACGTGCACATGAATCCCAGCGAAGCCACCCACTTCGGCGTCAAGCGGGGCGACACGATGAAGCTGCGGGTTGGCGGCCCATCGGGCGTCACCTTCAATAACGTTCATGTACGCATCGATCCCACTTCGCGCCTCAACGTCCACATGGACACCGATGAGGCAAACGCCTGCGGCCTGCACCTGACCAAAGACGTGGAGCTTTTCAAGTAACGCAAGAGGAATTGAAGTAACACTACGCAACAAGAGAGGAAGCGATGAAACAAGCGCTTGGAATGATTGAGACCAAAGGCCTCGTCGCATTGTTTGAGGCGACTGACGCCATGCTCAAATCAGCAAACGTATCCTTCGCCGGCTGGCAGACCGTAGGAGCAGGTCTGGTGACCGCCTTCGTTGAAGGGGACGTGGCGGCCGTCAAAGCCGCTACGGACGCGGGCGCGGAAGCGGCATCCAGGATCGGCGAGGTGGTGAGCGTCCAAGTCATCTCACGGCCCCACGATGAGCTGCCGTCTTTCGTTCAACAGAACAAACCAGCGGCGAAGAAAGCCTGAAGACTAAAGGCGAAGAGCTGCACTTGGAGGAGACAAGATGAGTCAAGCAATCGGATTGATCGAAACCAGAGGCATGGTCGGGCTGGTCGAAGCGAGTGACGCAATGGTGAAAGCGGCCAACGTCGAAATCGTCAAGACCGTGCAGATTGGCGGCGGCTACGTTACCGCCATCGTGCGCGGCGATGTAGGCAGCGTGCGCGCCGCGGTAGACGCCGGCGCAATCGCGGCCAAAGTGGTGGGCGAGCTGGTGTCGTCGCATGTGATTCCGCGGCCCCACGATGCGCTTGTCGAAAGCATGTTGAAGTAGCGAGGAACACGGAGAACACACATGGCGAATGAAGCGGTTGGAATGATTGAAACCAAGGGCCTGGTAGCCCTGGTGCAGGCAACGGACGCAATGCTCAAAGCGGCCAGCGTCAAATTCGTGGGCTGGAACAATGTCGGCAGCGGCCTCTGTTCGGTGTATGTCACTGGCGACGTGGGCTCGGTCCGCGCCGCGGTGGATGCGGGCGCCAGCGCAGCCCGTGCGGCCGGCGAAGTGCTGAGCGTGCATGTGATCGCGCGCCCGCATGAGTCGGTTGGAAACGTATTGCCGAAGTAACCGCACGCGGCGTGTTTTCTGCGTCGCTGCGTAGGAGGTGATCCAGCATGTTCATAGCGAAAGTCATCGGCAACGTTGTCTCCACGCAGAAGATCGCGAAGTTCCGCGGCATGAAGCTGCTGCTGATCCAGCCCTACATCAACAGAGAAGGAAAGCTCGAGATCTCTGGCAGTTCTGTGGTAGCGGTCGATAGCGTGGGAGCCGGCGAAGGCGAGTGCGTATTGTTCACACAGGGCAGTTCCGCGCGCCTTACGCCCGCAACAAAGGATGCGCCGGTCGACGCGGTGATCGTCGGCATCGTCGACACCATCGAGGTCGGCGGCGCAGTTGTAGCCAAGCCGTAAACAGGGAGTAGCCGTTAATGCAGACGCAACAGCAAGTCTCGCCTCAGGTCATTGCGGAGATTGCCAAAGAAGTCGTCGCGCGGCTTCGCGTCCAGATACAGCCCGCACCGGCCGCGCCAGTCCCGGCAACAAAGGCTGCCGCCCCGCGCGATGGTGTCTTCACCACTGTGGATGAGGCCGTCAACGCGGCCTTCGAGGCGCAAAAAAAGGTCGAAGCGATGACCCTTGCCGGGCGTGGTCGCATCGTCGACATTATCTGCCGCATTTGCAATGACCGCCGCGAGGAACTCGGCCGCATGGAGCTCGAGGAGACCCGAGTCGGCCGCCTCGATCACAAGATTCTCAAGCTCACCAACATGCGCTTCGTGCTCGGCATCGATGCACTGCGCACCGAGGCGCGCAGCAATCACACCGGCCTGTGCATCATCGAGCACGCGCCCTGGGGCGTCATCGGCATGATGCTGCCCGTCACCCACTCCGTGCCCACCATGGCTTCCAACGCCATCAATATTGTTGCTGCCGGCAACACCGCGGTCTTCGGGCCTCATCCTTCCGGCGCAAAGGTAGCGCAGTACGCTCTGCAACTCTGGAATCGCGAGATCGAGCGAGAGCTTGGCGTTGCCAATGTCTTTACAACAACCACCGATCCCACCATCGAAGCCGCAGAGCAGATCTTCCATCATCCCAAAATAGCGCTTCTCTGCTGCACCGGTGGCACAGCGGTAGCCCAGGCCGCGGCCAAGGCCGGTAAGCGCGTCATTGCCGGCGGTCCCGGCAATCCTCCCGTAGTTGTCGACGAAACCGCCGATCTGGATCGCGCCGCCCGCTGCATCATCGAGGGTGCCGCCTTCGACAACAACCTGCTCTGCATCGGCGAAAAAGAAGTCTTCGTTGTGGCCTCGGTTGGCGATGCCTTTATTGCCGCCATGCGCCGCGCCGGTGCCCATCAACTCGATGCCGCGGCAATCGATCGCCTCACCAGGGCTGCGTTCACATTCGAAGGTGGCGGAGGCGGCTGCGCCCGCGCTCATGTGAAGAAAGACCTGGTCGGCAAGGACGTTGCGGTGCTCGCCGCCGCGGCTGGCGTGCACGTCCCGCCCAACACTGATCTGCTCTTCGGCGAAACGAACGAGAACCATCCCTTCGTCGTCGAGGAGCAGATGATGCCCTTTGTTCCAGTCGTTCGCTTCAAGGACGCTGACACGGCCATTGCAGCCGCGGTCACGGCCGAGCATGGCTACCGCCACACCGCCATCATCCACACCAACAATCTTGAGACTGCGACCCGCATGGCGCGGGCCATGAACACCACGCTCTTCATCCATAACGCGGCGTCTCCTGCCTCGTTGGGAGTGGGCGGCCCGGGCTATTTCAGCCACACCATTGCAACCCCTACCGGCGAGGGCATCACCACGCCGCTCACGTTCACGCGTGAGCGACAGATGGTCGTCGGCAGCGCATTGCGGATTATTTAGCTATGTTTCTTGCGCGCATCGAAGGCACCGTCGTTGCAACCGCCAAGCATCCCACCTTGGATGGATGCCGTTTCCTGGTTGCACGCCGGCTTGAAGCGAACGGTACGGCAGCCGACGAGCCCAACGTGGTCGTGGATTGGCTGGGCGCCACGCGCGGCACAACGGTGATGGTCTCCACCGACGGCGACATCGCGCGCGAGAAGCTGGGTAACAACACGCCCGCGCGCATGGTCGTGGTAGGCATCGTAGATGCCGCGCAAAAGCCAACGGCGCAAGGGAGTAACTCATGAGACTCGGCATCGTTCGCGGCCACCTGACGCTCACTCCGGCCGTCGAGTCGTTTCACTCCAGGACGCTCGCCATTCTGGAGCCGGTGACGATGGAGAATTTACGCGCGAAGAACGGCCAGGGCGGAGGCAAGGCTCTCATTGCCATCGATGAGTTGGGCGCCGCCACGGGCCAGATGGTTGCGTTCACTGAGGGCCGTGAAGCGTCTAATCCGTTTTGGCCTGACCAGGTGCCCGTGGATGCGTATTTGGCTCTGATCGTCGACTCGGTCGACGTGACGCAAGGGAGAGTTTGATGGGATCTGAGGTGGGGAAGTGAAAAACGGAGAGAAGCGCATTGATCTAACCGGCCGCAAGCTGATCGCCATGCGCGATGTGCAGGACGCTCTGGCGGCTGGCGCCACCAGCATCGTCACTGCCGCCAACTGCGTGGTCACGCCCTCGGCCCACGACTTCCTGCGGCAGCACGGCATCGAACTGGTCGAAAACGCAACGTTGCCCGCCCCATCCCCGGTCGCGCAGGCCAATTCATCGCCAACCCCCGCGTCCGACAGCTCCGGCCACGTTTCGATCAATCGCCGCCTTTTTTCAACCCCCGAAGCCGAAGCCATCAAAAAAGAAATCTGCGCAGTCGGCCGCAAGCTTTGGATGCGTCAGTTTGTCGACGGCAACGGCGGCAACATCTCCTATCGCATCGGCCCCAACGAAGTGCTCTGCACCCCGACCCTCGTCAGCAAATTCGACCTCACGCCCGAGGACCTTTGTCTTGTCGATCTCGAGGGCAATCAAATCGCCGGCAGCAAGCCGCGCACAAGTGAGCTTCTCCTGCATCTTGAAGTCTACAAAGTCGTCCCCGAGGCCAAAGCCGTTCTCCACTGCCATCCGCCTCATGCCACGGCTTACGCCATCACCGGCCGCGTGCCTCCCAATCTCGTGATCCCCGAATTTGAAGTCTTCGTCGGCAAGGTCGCCATCTCGCCATACGAAACGCCGGGCACCAAGGCGTTTGCTGAAACCGTGTTGCCTTACGTCAAGCAGCACAACACCGTCCTCCTCTCCAACCACGGCATCGTCTGCTGGGCCGACACGGTCACGCACGCCGAATGGTACGCCGAGGTGCTCGAAACCTACTGCTGGACGTTGATGCTTGCCGCGCAGCTCGGCGTTCCCATCTCCCGTATCTCTGAGGAGCAAGGCTCAGATCTCTTGGCCATCAAGAAGAAACTCGGGCTGCCCGATATTCGCTTCGACACGTCGCGCATGAAAGAGTGCCAGCTCTCCGATCTGGAGGTGCCGAGCTCGATCGCGCTCGAACCCACTCCGTGCGACGGCAGCAGCGGCAACGGCAACGGTTCCGACGCGGACCTTGAGGCTCTGGTCAAATCCGTCACGGATGCGGTGATGGATGCCGTCAGAACAAACTAAGCTAATCCAATACCAGCGCTCAATGACGTATTCTGTTCACAGCGAATTCGCCGGACGGATGGAAAATCGCACCGAAATCGTGATGAAAGCTGCTGAGCGTCAACTCAGAATACGCCAAATGTTTGAGACCCGCGATTTCGTGGATTTGGAGACTCTCTGTCGCGAGTTGAATGTTTCGGAATCGAGCGTCCGCCGCGATCTTGATGTCCTGGAGCATGAGAAGGCGTTGAAGCGTGTTTATGGGGGTGCAGTTTCTGCGCAGACACCGCCCAGCCGAGCTTTCGACTACGCTGTCGAAAGCGAGCGACTTAGCGATGTGAAGCGCCGCATTGCAAAGCTCACAGCAGGTCTTATCGAAGATGGTCAAACGATCATTCTGGACGGCGGCTCAACGGTTGCAGCAGTGGCGCGCGAACTCTCCTCGAAGTCACTAAATATCATTACTAATTCTCTGCCTATCGCTGAATTTCTCGAATCATTTCCTAACATCCAATTGATCCTGACGGGTGGCTATCTTGATCCTCGCTTGCGAGTGATGCTAGGCCCGTTCTGTGAGCAGGCGTTGGCAGCTATCCGCGCCGACGCGGTGATTATGGGAATAGGCAGCATCACAGAAACCGGATTTAGCAACAATAACACTCTCCTCGTCGGTTCCGAACAGAAGATGATCGAGGTTGCCTGCAAAACAATTGTCGTAGCGGACCACACCAAGTATGGCCGTGGCGGGATGTTTCCAGTTGCACCGCTCCGTGCCGCTCACGTCGTGGTGTCCGACACCGATCTCGATCCAGGTTGTCTTGAATTACTCCGTAGCCACGGAATCGAGGTACATCTGGCGTGAATCGATCCATCGTTCAAGTGGAAAACCCCGACAATCTGCTCCACACTGAACTGCTTCTTCTTCATCGGCAAAATCCTCTGCTCTCAAGGGCAAGGTTCTGGCCGAAGACTAACATTTACCGTGGTTCAAAATACCCGGGGCCGATCACCTTGATCATGAATCGCCGGCGGGGAGCGCAGATCCTAGGCCGAGAATTCGAACGGGGAATGGCGCGGAAGTCTCCCGAAGCGAATCCCGCCCTCAGTGCTCATAAACTCCAGCTATCGAGCGGTTCGTTCCAAACCATGTTGTCGAGGATTCGGTGGCCTTCCCGCTCGATCCATCGCTCGGTGATCCAGCAGACGGACACGAGCATGACCGCCAAGAGGCACCCGCCAACGGTAGTCACGACAACCTCTCGAATCGATGCCCGAGGTGACGTCACTCTTGCGCCGTAGGCCAGGCAGACTTCATTCACACTCGATCCTTGCGTCTTCCCTGATCCGGTTAGAGCCTTCCATATCGTCGCGATAGCTTCCTTCGTCATCCGCATCTTGTCCCCCCTCTCCTTCCTCTTCATCGTCATCAGGCCCCTTGGTTCCCGCTGCCGCGTAGGCCGCCCGCTCACGCTTGTCTCGCCGGACATCCAACAGCTGTTCTCCAACCGTGTGTTTCGGGGAAAAGCAGTACTGAACGTACGCCTCGAAGAGTGCTTGATTTGGAATGCCGCGCTTCAAGACATCGGCATGATGCTGCTTGTAGAGGCTCATCAGCGCTTCGGGCGTGATGGTGTAGGATCTCCGCTTGCCGCGGCAGGCGATGGATGCCTGGAGCCACTCCTGTTTAATCCAAAAGACGACCTCCGATTTTCGAACACGGAGGGCGCTTGCGAGGCTCTCCACCGAAAACAGATCACACCGGATATCGCGCAGGCTGAGGTGATTTCTCCTGAGCATGTTGCGGATCGCTTTTGGCGTCCTATTGATCTTCTTCGCTACCTCTTCAATCGATCTCCTCACCAGTTCTTCACGAACAGTCTCGAATTCGGCTTCGGTCCATCGTCGGTAGTCTTGCCGGCCTTTGATTCCGTGCTGAATGATCAAACGCCAGCAAGCCTCTTTCGGGCGCCCGGTGTGGCGCTGGAGTCGGAGTACCAGTTGTTCGAGTCTGTGGCCAGAAAGCACTTTGGCTTGCGCAGCCATCGAGACAGCGTCAGCACTCCATTGCGGGGGACGCTCCGGCAATTGTGGAAGAATTGCCATGTGTGCCTTTACATCATTAAAGCCATCGACGGCATGAAATCGAATCTTGAAAACCACCTCGCAGGCGTGGAAAACGCGAGTTGCCACAGTTTGCCGACCTGTGGCTCTGCAATCTTCTCTCGGCGTACCACGCGCTGAAGCATCCACAGACGAGCGCCCAGAAACTCCAATGGTTAGTGGCGGCCGATCCGTCGCCTAGAAGGCTCAGTCATCCTCGAGCTTCACCGCCAGCATCGCCGACGAAACCTCGCCGTTCTTCACACTGAATGTCCCGCCAAATCCGCAGCAGCGATCGAGGTTCTCGAGCGGCACAAGGTCCAGCCCGCGCACCCTGCTGAGCAGCCGGAATGGCCGTTCTCCCAATTGCAAAACCCGCGGCCCATGGCAGCTCGCATGCTAGGTCACGCGATGCGGAAAGTACGCGCCCACATCCTCCAGGGCCAGCTTGTCGATGAGAAACTCGCTCAGCTCGTAGACCCTCGGCAGCAGCGCCGCGAACTCCTTGCGGAGGGCGTCGTTTCCAAGCTCCTCAAACAGGCCGGAATACTGATCGCGGATCATTGCCACGCACGACGACGACGGAATAACGACGGCCTCCGCATCGGCATAGAGCCGCACCAGCCGCGTGGCCTGGCTGAAGGCCTCGCCCCGGAACCCCGAGTTCGCATGCATCTGCCCGCAACACGTCTGCCCGGGCCGGAACCCCACCTCCACACCCAGGCGCTCCAGCAGACGCACAACCGCACGCCCGGTTTCTGGAAATAGCGTGTCGTTATAGCAGGTAATGAAGAGCGATATTCGCATCAGTAGGATCCTTCCCTCTTCCCGAACCAGCAGTCACTGGAATCGTGGCGCCTCCTAGCGCGTTTCATGAGCGCCTGCGCCTGACTGGTTGCAGATGTGCGCCCCAGAAGGCAAAAAGAGCTACAAAAACATAGCCGGCCAATGGAACGGCGTAAGCCGTTGCTAATCGTCCACTTTGCTGCGAAATGAGGCCCATGATCGGCGTAAGTACAGCGCCGCCGATGATTGCCATGATGAGAAGGGATGCTCCAATCTTCGTGTTCTCGCCAAGTCCTTCAACTCAAAGCGCAAAGATTGTGGGATACATCACGGACATGAAAAAGCTCGACAGGAAGATGGTCCACAATCCGGCCCAGCCAGGCGTCAAAACTCCTATTGTCAAGAGCGCAACGTTAATCACGCTGTAAAGGCCCATCAATCTCGCCGCGCTGATTCTCCCGATGATGGCCGATGATGCGAAGCGGCCAATGCCGAACGCAAAGAGAGTCCCAGTCAGGAAGTATCCGGCGATCTTCTCGGGATTATGCGTATAGTCCTCTACATACTGGATGAAGTAGCTCCAGGTGCCGACCAGAGCTCCAACATACATAAATTGAGCGCAGATTGCAGTCACGAAATGAGGGTAGCGCAGAAGATCCCTGAAACTGCTGTCTCCGCTGAGGTTGTCCATGCTCTCAGTTGTGACTGCTGGAAAGCGGCAGTGCCAAATAAGAACCGTCAGGAAGAAGGCGAGAGCGCCGATCATGAGGTACGGGTCGACTACTCGCAGCGTCTCATCGCGAAGATATCGGCCATAGTTGTGCGCCGCTTGCATCGCGGCAACTTGCGTGGGAGCCAGCTCAACGCCGGAGAATATGAAGACCGTGCCTACGAGCACTCCGGTGATTGCGCCGACTGGATTGAATGCCTGAGAGAAATTCAATCGTCTCGCGGCGCTCTTTGGGTCGCCTAGTTGTGCAATGAAAGGATTCGAGGTCGTTTCAAGGAACGACAGACCGCTTGCAATGACAAACAGCGCAAATAGAAAAACCAATATGCGCCGATCAGCGCGGCTGGCCAAAAAAGAAACGTCCCCGCACCAAGGAGGGAAAGGCCAACGATCATTCCAGACTTGTAACCGAATCGGCGCATCATCAGAGCAGCCGGTGTTGCCAGCAGAAAATAGCCACAGTAAAACGCCGACTGAATCAAGGCTGCCTGGAACCTGTTTAGTTGAAACGATTTCATGAATTGCCGGATCAAGACGTCGTTCAAATTGTTCGGAAGTCCCCACAGAAAGAACAATGCGGTGACCAAGACAAAGGGCGCCCTCATACCCTTGGGAACCATCGGGCTTGCATTTGCTTCGGTGTATCTGGGGTTTGGCTCGTTTGCAACTAGCATCAGCAGCTTCTCCAATTGCGTCTAATCGCTCGCGCTTTCTTGATACGAGGCCATCGCTCTTTTGCATCGCGATGGAAATTATCACGCGCTGTTCATCGCCATTGTCAATACCTTGATTGTCATGCACCCCCACGCTCCGTCATTCTCTAGCCGACAGAACAACTCCATGTGCGCGACGGGAGCTGGACTGGAGGCCTCGAAATCTGCATGCGTTGAAACCGGGGGATACTGGCGGAACCTTCCTTGCTTCGCCAATTTCGCACTCACGCCCGGCCGGGTATACGCTCCCGTTCTCTGCCGTGAGCGACGGCGGATTTGTACTTCTCAAACGTTTCCTGCCAGCCCTCGCCGCTCGCTGGCTGATACGCCTGATACTGGACTGACTTCTTCAATGCAACTCGCCCATCTGCAAGGCTCCTCAGGTGGTTCGTAGCCACGGCCTGCACCATTGCGTTGCCCAGTGTGGATGCCTCCACTGGACCTGCGATCACCCTCCGTCCACACGCATCCGCCATCATCTGGCACAGGAAGCAGTTCAGGCTTCCTCCACCGACAACCCGGACAGTTGTGAGCCTGCGGTCAGTGATCCGCTCCAGGTCTTCAGTTACTTCGCGATAGGCAAAGCTCATGCTCTCAAAGACACAGCGGGCAACCTCTCCTTGCGTTTCTGGAACCGGCTGGCCGCTTCGTGAGCAGTAGTTCTTGACCGCGGCCGGCATATCCAAGGGTGATCGGAATTCGCCCGCCGAGGGATCGATGAAGGAGCGGAAAGGCATCGCCCGCGATGCTGCTTCTTGCAACTCCGGCCAGGAGATCTGCTTCCCGGCCGAGTCCCAGATGCGCACGCACTCCTGCAGAATCCACAAGCCGGTCATGTTTTTCAACAGCAGCACTCCGCCTTCTGCCGAGCCCTCATTGGTAAAGCCCCCGCGGAAAGCATCCTCTGAGAGATTCGGTTCGTCCACAGAGATGCCCATCAGACTCCAAGTTCCGCTGCTCAGGAAGACGCTATGCTGATCCAACTCGGGAATTGCCGCGACGGCGCTCGCAGTGTCATGCGAGGCCACGGCGATGCACGGGACACCACTCGCCAATCCCACATTAGATTGAATGGCGGCCCGCAGGATTCCCAGCGTCATCCCTGGCATCGCCACGCTAGGAAAGATGTGCGCAGGCAGTTCAAGCTTCCCCACAGCCTCCCACGACCAGCAGCGCCCGCGCAGATTGTAGAGTTGCGTGGTTGTCGCCTCGGTATACTCCACCATCTTTTCCCCGCTGAGGAGGAACTGGAACAGGTCGGGGATCATCAAAAGCGTGTGAGCGATTTCCAGTTGACAGTCCCGCTCAGCCACCATGCTAGCTAGTTGGAAGGCGGTGTTGATCTCCATCGTCTGAACGGCGGTGGCTTGGAAGAGCTCGTATTCATTGATTCTCGACCGCATGGCCTCAGGCAAGCCATTGGTGCGTATGTCCCGATAGTGATACGGATTTCCCAGCAGGCGATCGCGGTCATCCAGCAGGCAATAGTCAACACCCCAGGCATCAATGCCGATTCCCGCTGCATTTCCATTTTCGAGAGACTTGTATTTCAGGAGACCGTTTTGAATCTCCGTCCAGATCCTCAGCACGTCCCAGTGCAGGTGTGAACCAAAGCGCACTCCAGCGTTCGGAAACCGGTGGACTTCGTGGAGGCTGAAGCGATTGCCATCCCAACGGCAATCCATGACACGGCCGCTTGATGCTCCAAGGTCCACAGCTAAAAAACTGACACTTGCGCTCATCCTCGTGCCCCCGAAGCTGGTGCAATCTTCACTTCCTGAGTTCCACTCCGCAGAGTGAAACATGCAGCCCCATCTCGTGGAACATGGTGGCCTTAACCGCCAGTGCGTGATCCGCTTCCTCGCTGGTCGGCGCGTAGGCGACATTCACATGATTGGATGGATGACGGGCCATGAACTGATTCTGGCTGACGCCATGCAGCAGCACATGCATGATGGGCCATTGCGGCGTGACTTCATTCCAGCGCCGCGCGGTCTCCTCCTCGGGCAACGCAATGGCCGTGGCGCGTCCCAGGTCGACATTGAGGCGGCCATTCTCTACATACACGCGGCTCCAGACCACTTCTCCCGGCTTGCAAATGCCCTTCAGCGTGCCACCGCCGAGACGGAAGTACATTGAAGGCTGTCGTTCGCTCACGGCTCCTTTGTAGCCGCCAACCAGGTGTGAGGCAGGCACGGCGCCTGAGATCTGGAAGAGCCAGACAAATTCATCGAATCCATCTGCGGTGTATTGCTCACCCCACCGCACGTCGTGTAGGGTGGTCGCCGGATCAAGCCCCATCGCAGACCAAACTCGATTGGTAACAATCGCATCTACGCCTGAGCACTCATCGACTTCATTGAAGTGCGGCAGCGGCTTGCCCGCACAGAGTTCCCGGCCATCGCGGCTGTAGGCCGGAGGACGCTCCACATTATTCAGGAGTCCCTCAACAAGATCGGAGGCCGGCGCCAGGTCCTTTAGACCCTGCTGATACTGAATGCCAATAGCGTCGCAGCCGAACTCGTCGGCAATCCTCAGCGCGGCAATGTACATGCGGCACTGGTCGAGAATCTGTGCATCGGTGAGATCCGTGGTCTCATTGGCGCCGGTATCGAACTTCATTCCACTCGCGGCCAACCAGTCACGCACTTTCTGCGCCTCGGCTCCGGTCACATCGCGCATCGCTGCAAAGAGCGCCGACTGGCTCAGCCGCTCCTTATAGATGCCTGTCGGATTCATCAGTGCGTCTTCGACAATGGCGTTCATCATTCCCATGCAGCCTTCGTCGAAGATACCCAGGATTGCCTTGTTGCTACGCAACTGCCGAGCTAGTGCGGCGCCCAGATCCCACTCGGCGTTTCCCACGTTTCTTGCAATAAACTCGTTGACGTGGGAGGTGTCGTGGACGACAATCTTGTCCCTGACCCACTGCCGCAGGCCGTTTTTGAAAAATGGGTCTTTGAAGTCCTTGCTCCACAGGGTGCTGAACGGAACGCCCGCCTTGCGCAGGCAGCCATTCAGGTTCAGCATTCCGACGAGTCCAGGCCATTGGCCGGACCAGTTGGCAACCGTGAGAATGGGGCCGCGATGCGACAGGAGCCCCGCCCACAGGTGGCCACTGTATTGCCAGACCGCTTCTGCGACAACTAGTGGTGCATCGGGATCGATGTGCGCAAAGACGTCCATGCCCATGCGTTGGCAATGGATGAAACCGTGCTTTAATTCCGGGTTGTACGGATGAGCCCGCCGTAGTTTGATGCCCTCCTCCAGGAAGGCATCCGACAACATCTTTTCCAGATTCGCCTGCGCCGCCCAGCACACTTGATTCGCCGACTGCCGCAAATCGCCATTTGCAACCAAAACCACCTCGTCGGGCGCAACCTGCTCCGCAGTCAAAACTTCAGGAATCGAATACGATGACACTTTCATTTTCTTCACCATTCCTTACTCATTTTCGCCGTTGACCTGGCGCCATCCGTGTTGCATGAATCGCGTTCTGGCTGGGCAAACGATCGACCTGCGGGTCTCAAAACTAGCCTCCAGTACCGAAGCTCACTCCAGGACGCGCTTCTTTCTTTCTTTCTGCTCTCAAATCAACCGGGATACCACTGCGCCGTACTCGACAATCGGCTCGAAATGCTGTTCCGTGAGTGGCTGCCGAACTTCCGACTTCCAACTCCTTCAGCACTGTTCGCAGTGTGACCGCCCCCAGCTTTGATACAGTCCCAATCCTTTCAGGAAGGCCAAGCAGTAAATTGCTGACCTGCCTGTTTGCTGACTCGCCACCCCTTATTCCAACGCCTCGCCCACCTTCGCCTCGGCGAACAGCCACGCATACAGAGCAACACCGATATAACAGATCACCGGAACAAAGTAGGCAGACTGCAGCGGAAGCATCCCCATCAACTTCGTCAGCGCCGCGCCGCCCAGAATCGCCATCACCAGGAATGATCCGGCGGTCTTAGTCTTCTCGCCCATGCCCTTCAAGCCAAGCGCAAAGATGGTCGGGAACATGATCGACATGAACAGGCTGGTCGTAAGCAAACAGCCCACGCCAACCCAGCTCGGATGGAACACAGCAATCAGGCACAAGGCGACATTGATCACGGAATAAACCACCAGCATCAGCCGTGCGTGGACGTGCCTCATGAGCCACGCCGAACTGAATCGGCCCACCGCAAACGCCGCCAATGTGCCTGTCAGCATGTAGCCCGCCGCTTTGTCGCCAACACCCGTGGCCGATTCCACATAGGGAATGAAATAACTCCACGTGCCAACCTGCGCGCCTACGTAAAGAAACTGTGCCAGCACCGCAAAGACAAAGTGCGGCTGCCAAAGTCGTACACGCATTTCGCCTGTGGCCGCACTTTCCGATACATCCTCGGCACCCAGATTGGGGAACTTGGTCATGAGAATCAGCAGCGCCCAGAAGAACGCAAGGCAGCCCAGCACTAGGTATGGCGTCACCACACGCAGCGTCTCGGAATGGAGATACGCCTGGTAGGTTCCAGCCGCCTGCATCGCTGCCACTTGCGCGTCGCTTAGTTTCACGCCGGAAAAGATGAATACCGTCCCGATCAAGCCCGCGCTGATCGACCCCAGCGGATTGAAGGCTTGCGACAGATTCAGCCGGCGCTCGCTCGACCCTGCAGGCCCGAGCTGCGCAATGAACGAATTCGACCCTGTCTCAAGAAACGACAATCCGCTTGCAATCACAAATTGCGCCACAAGAAAGAACCAATAAAGCCCCGCCTGTGCCGCCGGATAAAACAAGAGGCATCCGCTGCCCAGCAGGCATAACCCGGTCACGATGCCCATCTTGTAGCCGAACCGCCGCATCAACTGCCCTGCCGGAATCGCCAGCAAAAAGTAGCCCAGGTAGAACCAGATCTGCACTCCCGCCGCGCTGGACCGGTTGATATTGAACGACTTCATGAATTGCCGGATCAGAATGTCGTTCAAATTGTTCGGAATGGCCCAAAGAAAGAACAGCACCGTGACCACGAGGAACGGCAACAGCCGCCCCGCGGGAATCAACTGGGCTTCAATGTCTTCGTTCTTGTTCAGCGAGGGCGAGTTGCCTGGCCCGACGGAGTTGCTCAAGGTGAGTTTTTCCTCCAGGAACGAGAGATGGAACAAGGCGCCACTGCCGATGCTCCCTCTATACCAAATAGACCTTCAACGTGATGCCAATGTCGGAGATCTTTTCGGCAGGCATTTGGACCTTTAATGCTGTTTCGTCCTGCTTCCAGTTCAGATCGCCCTTGTACCCGAGCAGTTCCACCTTGAGGATCTTGCCCGGCTGCTGTGGGCTGGCGAGCCCCAGGGCCTGCACCGCTGCCTCTTTCTCCGGCCAACCCATGACGAACGCATAAAGCGTGCTGCCCT
>Ga0224555_1002292_pt1 | contig 23006 bp, 26 predicted proteins | sample 714S23034metaG_FD_180687 | JGI IMG/M metagenome (GOLD analysis project Ga0224555, IMG submission 180687) | Peat soil microbial communities from Stordalen Mire, Sweden - 717 S2 30-34 | ecosystem: Environmental > Terrestrial > Soil > Wetlands > Peat | place: Sweden: Norrbotten County, Stordalen...
ATTCCGGGTGAGGAAAGCGCACCGCGCAGCCGATCTGGTTTCTGCCCTGCGGAATCCGGCGCTGCTCCATGCCTCCCCCAGGGAAACCTCCAGCGTGTGCTTGCCTATTCCCGACAGACTCCTAGCGTTGTAGAGAAGCGTTTTTGCGAGAACGAAATTAGATTTCTTTCCTCCTAAGTTTGGCAGTCGCGAGTCCCGCAGCATCAACCGCTTTCCACCAGTGCTCTTCAGCGCCATCAATGTCGGGTCGTCATCTTTCTCTTTCCGAGAGTTATACCGACAATCGAGTTCGCTCAAGTGGCGTTGCAGATGCTGCTTGCCGACGTGATGGTATACACCATTGATCCCGCGTTTTAAAGTAGCAAAGTAGCCCTCGATAGAGTTGGTCGTGATGCGCACGCCCACTCTTCTGCCTTGCGGCGCAAAGGAGGACGTTAAGGGTGTAGGGGTCCTTCGACTCCGCATTGACTTCACTTCGTGAACTCAATGCTGCGCGCGGGAGGACGGGTTTGGGTGGGGCGGCGCTTCGCTTACCCCGCTCCCCAAAGGATGACAACGACTTCGCTTGGCGACGGCGACCACTGCCGCCCAGGTTAGCGCCCAAAAAACGGGCGCGAACCCTTCGACAAGCTCAGGGCAGGCTCTGGGCCACAAAAAGTCATACGCTTTCAGGATGACATGCGGGAAGTGGTGGCCGGCAAAGAAGCGGGCGGGGTATCATCCGTGCATGTCTTCGATCGCTTCCACGGCGGGAATTGTCAGCTTCGAACAGGCCCGGCGGTTGGTTGAGCAACACGCGGCTACGGTGTGTCCGGGAGAAGTGGAGACGGTGGATCTCATGGCGGGGTTGGGGCGGGTGCTGGCGGAGGGGATTTTGGCGGACCGCGACTTTCCTCCTTTTGCGCGGGCTACTCGCGATGGATATGCGGTGCGGGCGGCGGACCTGGCGGAGGTTCCGGCGCGGTTGGAAGTGGTGGGCGAGGTGAAAGCGGGCGACTGGCCGGAGCCGGGAGTGTGCTCGGTCGAGCGCGGGCAGGCGGTGGGGATTATGACGGGGGCTCCGCTGCCGGCGGGGGCGGACGCGGTGGTGATGGTGGAGCACACTTCGGCCGCACTGAGTTCCCACCCTAACGTCGCACAAAACGCGACGTTGGGATGGGGCACCCTCGGATGTGACACCCTTGGCGAGAAGTTCGTGGAGATTCTGCGCAGCGTGCGTCCCGGCGAGAATTTTGTGCCGCGCGGAGCGGAAGCGCTTGCGGGACAACTGCTGCTGGATCGAGGGCGGCGGCTGGACCACGCGGGGATTGCGGTTGCGGCATCGGTCGGTAAGAGCCGGGTACAGGTCTTCCGGAAGCCGCGCGTGGCGGTGCTTTCGACTGGCGACGAAGTGGTGGAGTTGGACGCAACGCCGGGGCCGGCGCAGATTCGGAATTCGAATTCGTATTCGCTGGCGGCGCAGGTGCAGAATGCAGGCGGGGAGGGGGTGCGCCTCGAGATCGCTCCGGATGAGCGGGGGCGGCTGCGAGAGCTGATCGAAGAGGGATTGGATTGCGATCTGCTGTTGCTGACGGGCGGCGTCTCCATGGGGAAGTACGATCTGGTGGAGCAGGTTCTGGGGGAGTTGAAGGCGGAGTTTTATTTTACGGGGGCGGAGATTCAGCCGGGGCGGCCGGTGGTGTTTGGTTCGTGTGGCGCGGACACTCCTCTACGCGCTGACGGCGAATTCGCTGCCAACACGCGGACAGGAGTGTCCGCGCCACACGAGAAATATTTTTTTGGGCTGCCGGGGAATCCGGTTTCGACCATGGTGACTTTCGAACTGTTCGCTCGGCCGATGATCGAAGCGTTGGCGGGTCAGACGCCGCAGCGGTTGATTTTTCTGCGGGCGCGGCTGAAATCGGAGATCCGGACCAAGACGGGGTTGAAGCGATTTCTTCCGGCGGTGCTTTCGGGAGAGTTTGAGAATGCCGAGGTGGAACTGGCGCGGTGGCAGGGGTCGGGCGACATCGCTGCGCTGGCTCGGGCGAACTGCTATGTTGTGGTTCCTCCGGACCGCGAGCGGATGGACGCGGGAGAATGGGTGCCGTTGTTGATGCGGTGAAAGAGCTGGTCCTAGGGCGAGTACGATAACCTGTTGGTGATGGCGAAAAAACTTTCCCACCTTCTTTCGCACTACGATGCTCGGGGGCAGGCGCGCATGGTGGACGTGTCGCGTAAGGCGCGAACGGCGCGAGAAGCGGAGGCGAGCGCCTTCGTTGCTATGACTCCGGACGTGCTGCGGGCGCTGCCGGAGAATCCCAAGGGCGATCCGCTGGAAGTGGCGCGGACGGCGGGAATTATGGCGGCGAAGCGGACGTCGGAGTTGATTCCTATGTGCCATCCGGTGGCGCTGTCGCACATTGCTGTGACCCTACGCGTGTGCGAGAATGGCGTTTCTATTTCGACAAAAGTAAAGACTACGGCGGAGACGGGCGTGGAGATGGAAGCGCTCGTCGCGGCCAGCGTGGCGGCCTTGACGGTGTACGACATGTGCAAGGCGCTCGACAAGGGCATCGAGATTCGGGAAGTGGTGCTGCAGCGGAAGTCGGGCGGCAAGAGCGGAGACTACCGGAGAAGCGCGAAGCGGAAGTAGTCTTCTTGCAGGTTACGGAAAAGAGCCGGCTGCCACTGCCCAGCCCCTAAAGGGGCCGTCGATAACGGGTGGATTTGGCATCGCTAAAGCGATGCCCTGATACGAAGCTATGGCGAGCAACGTCAAAATCCTGCTGGTGGACGACAACCCGATGGTGCTGGGGATGCTGCAGCAGGCACTCTCGGCGATGGGCGAGGTCACGGTGGCGACTGACGCAGCCGATGCGTTATTGAAGGCGGTCGACGACCTGCCGGATGTGCTGATCAGCGATTACCGCATGCCGGGCATGGACGGGCGGCAGTTGCTGGAAAAACTGAAAAGCAGACCGGCAACAGCGGGGATCGCGGTGATCCTGATGGCCAGCAAGGCCGACATCAGCGAACGATTGTCGATGCAGGATCCGATTGAAGATTATCTGGAAAAACCTTTCTTCCTGAAAGACGCCACGCACAAAATCAAGCGCGTGGTGGACCGGATCGCGTTGGAGAAGCTGAGCAAGGCGGCGTCGACCGATGGCGTGTTGCGCGGCAGCCTGTCGCAGATGAACGTGATTGACCTGGTGCAATCGCTGGAGATGGGGCGCAAGAGTTGCCTGCTCACAATGACCAATGGCGACGACAAATGCGAGATCTATTTCAGCCAGGGGCAGGCCAAGCACGCCGCGTATGGGCCGATTACGGGGGACGAAGCGGTGTTCAAAGTGCTGCGCTGGACGGAAGGAAACTTCCAGATTGATTTCAACGGAAAGTCTTCGCAGGAAACGACGACGCTGAATACGCAGGGCTTGCTGATGGAAGGATTGCGGCTGCTGGACGAGGCGCAGCGGGACGCGGCGGCCGAGGGTGAAGATGTCCTCCTCGACACCTGATGCCTCGATACTTGCTGCCTCGGCACCTAATGCCGCGCGGGCGGCGGTGCTGACGGTTAGCGATTCGTGTTCGCGTGGCGAGAAGGTGGACCTTTCCGGTCCGGCTGTGGCGCAAGCGCTGGGGCGGCGCAATTTTCAAGTGGTGGCGCGCAGCGTGGTGGGCGACGAAGGCGCTGCGATTCAGGAAAAACTGATTGAGTTGTGCCGGTCGGCTCGCCTGGTGGTGACCACGGGCGGGACGGGAATCGCTCCGCGCGACGTGACCCCGGAAGCTACGGGCGCGGTATGCGATCGGTTGGTGGAAGGGATCGCGGAGCAGATGCGACTCCATGGAGTGCGCAAGACGCGCTTCGCGGCGCTGAGCCGCGCGGTGTGCGGCATTCGGGGAACCAGCCTGATCCTGAATTTGCCGGGCAGTCCGGCGGGGGCAGTCGAGTCGCTGGAGGCGGTGATTGATTTGCTGCCGCATGCGCTGGAGTTGATCGCGGGGCGGACGGGGCATGAGTGACAGCGTCGTTCGCTGATGGCTATTCGCTGTTCGTCGTTCGCTCTTCGTTCTTCGCAAGGCCACTTTCTTGGCGAGCAGCGAACAGCGAACGACGGCTTCCGCTTCTCGCGTAAACTAGTCTCACTTACTTGAACAAGATCAAACATTTTGTCCATGCTTACGGCAACTGGATCAAGCACGTGCTTGCGCCTCTGGGACCATGGGGAATGCTGGCGTTTGCGGCGGTAGACGGCTCGTTCCTGGGCATGCCGCTGGATGCGATTTTCGTGGGCTACGTTTACAACGATCGCTCGCGGTTCCTGATGTATGTGCTGCTGGCTTCGGCCGGATCGGCGGTCGGAAGCATCGTTCTCTACGTCATCGGGTATACGGGTGGCGAGGTGCTGTTGCGCAAGCGGCTTTCGCCGGAGCGGTTCGAGAAGATTCACGAATCCTTCGAGCACCATAAATTCTGGGAGCTGATGTTTCCGGCGATGTTGCCGCCGCCCACTCCTTTCAAGATTGTGGTTTTGGCCGCGGCGGCGTTTGAGATGAATTTTGCGCATTTTCTGCTGGCTATATTTGCGGGGCGATTCGTGCGCTTTCTGATTGAGGCGCTGCTGACGCTCTGGTTCGGTCCGCAGATTGTGACGCTGACGGGGAGCCTTTTCGCGCACCACTTCGTGGCGATTCTGGTGGGGGTGGGGGCGCTGGTGGTGGGGTGGCTGCTCTGGCGGCGGGCGAAGCGGAAGCGTGGTCTCAATCGCCAAGAAACTGCAGGTTCCTCGCTTCGCTCGGAATGACAATTCCAACCTCGGAATGACAATTCCAATAATGATTCAACCAGCAGCCGCCACTAGGCGGGCGCGGTTCCGCGGGGCTTGTGCATGGAGCGGGCTACCACGGCGGCGACTGCGGGCACGCCGAACATGACTGCGGTGAAGAGCATGTCGCCCGCGACGCCACGGCGGAAGAACGGGAGGCCGGCGGCATAGCAGGCCATCAGGCCGGACAGCGTCTTGGGATACATGTTCCAGCTCGCCCAGACAGCGAAATTACTGACAACGAAGAAAGAGACGGAACTGGCCAGGGCCGCTCCGCCGACTCGCAGCCAGTTGGTGTTTTCGCGCAGCCGGGTGCCGAGCAAGAGAATGGCCGCATACCACGCCCAGGTCACGAAATGATCCCAGGAGAATTGGTAGGAGTACACGAATTTGGTGAGGATGACGTCAGAGGCAGCCAGCAGCGCCAAGGGCACCCATAGCTGCCGACGCGGACCGCGCGCGCCAAAATAGAGCAGCGCCGCCGCCACCGGAGTAAAGGCCAGAGGGTGGGGCATAAAGCGAACCGCGACCGCAAAAAGGACAAAAAGATAAGCCAGCATGAATCACCTCGTCAGCGCTCATTAGGATTGTTGCGCGAGCGGACGCTGCCGGTCAAGCGACTCTGCTGAGTCGATCCCAGGGTGAGGCGTGCTCAGAGCAGTTCGTCGGCTATCGATTGGCTTTCCGTTTCGCCGGCGCGCCCGGTTTTTTTTCGTAACGCGATTCGACGAACTCAGCTAGTAATTGCATTGCGCGACCTACGCGGGCCCGATCTCCGGTGGCGCAGAGGTCGAGGAGCAGACCGCGCGTGGCGGCCAGGAGCAGAGTTGCCTCGGTAGTCTCGAACTCCGATGGGAGACCGGCCTTCTTCGTGACTTTCTGCCAGTGAGCGAGCGGGTCTTCGAGAACGCCGGGGTAGTCTTCCGGGTTGCGAAGCGCCAGCGCGTATAACTCGAAGATCAGGCGCACTGCGGGCTGCGTCCGAGGCGAACTCATCCGGCGCCAGTACCAGCGCAGGAACTCGGATAGCGTGCGGGCCTTCTTCCCGGCTTGGTTCTTCCCGGCTTGGAACCAGGCCTGGATCTGCGCATCTCCACGCTCCCGCAAACCCGTAAGGATCTCGCGCATCAATCCTTCCCGCGAGCCGAAGTGGTAGACCAGCATCCGAGCGTTGGTCTTCAGGGCTTTCGCCAGGGGACGAAGGGCCAGGTCTCCAACTCCGTGGGAGAGCACGTAATCGACGGCCTGCTCGCGGAGGCGTTGGCGGATGCCGGGATTGGGAGGTCTGGCCATGGAGAAATTCTATCTTCTTGCGAATTATTGTAACACATGTTACATTAACTGGGAAAGTTTTAGTTTCACGGCAAAGGAGAACGATATGCGCAAAGGTTCGTTGGTGTTATTGCTGTTGGCGATCAGCCTGCCGGGTCTGGCTCAGTCAGGCAGCGAGCAGGAGAGAAACAAGAACGTAGCCCGGAACTTTTTCGAGGAAGTGCTCAGCCAGGGGCAACTCGACAAGTACGGGGAGTTTCATTCCAAGGACTATGTGGGCCATAGCGGCGACCGCACTTTCACACTTGAGGAGGATCTGGCCTATGCCCGGGGAGAACGCAAGGCTCTGCCGGACATGAGCTTCAGGGTGAACCGGATGATCGCAGAGAGGGATCTGGTCGCGGTGCATTTTACTGTGAGCGGTACGAACACCCAGGCAGGGATGGGGTTTCCGGCAACGGGCAAGAAGATCGCGGCTGACGGGGTGACGATCTTCCGCTTCAAAGACGGCAAGATTTGTGAAGAATGGAACGTGTTCGACATGCTGACGGTGATGCGGCAGACGGGTCTGTTGCCTCCTGAGACGGGTGTGTTGTCTCCCGAGAAGTGACGTTTGACTCATTCCAACGTTTGACTCATTCGCTATTTCTGCCCTGATGGCGGCTCCCCATGCCGAAGCGTTCCTCGACCACCTGGAGATCGCGGGTCAGGAAGACGGTCGCTCCGAGCATGGCGCGGGTATCGCGTCCAGGATAGTCGTAGCGGAGATCGCGGAAGCGAACTACGTAGGCGGCGCGGGCGTTTTCGACGGGATCATTCGCGAGTTGGTCGGTTTCGGTTACGGGATACTGCGCCCAACTCAGGTACACGCGCCCGAGGTAGGTTTTCTTGGCGGCTAGAGTGACGGGCGTTTCCTCGGGCTTATAGCGAATCTCGATTTGGGCTTCGGGATCGACCTCGGGCGCCAGCGAATCGACGTTCATAGTGGCGAAGAAAGCGGGCGTTTCTACGACTCCGTACCAACGGAACGGATTGACCCAGTACGGGTACGCGGAAACTCGAAGCGCATCGGCACCCTGATAATTGCGCGACTGGAGAGCGGCTACGGCGCGGCGATGTTCGAAGTCGCGCAGTCCCCAGCAGGCGAAAACGGCGAGCAGAGCTAGAGTCGCGGCTAGTCTTCCCCCGGGCATGGCGTCTTTGCTGCGGGCGCGGATCTCTTCGTTGATGAGCGCAAACAATGCGGGGAGAATCAGGCCCAGCGTGAGCACGACGAGGATCACGGGCTCAACGATGAAGACGATGTCCCAGGAAATCCAGCGTTCGGAAAACGGCCAGAACGGACGGACTCCGTAGTTGTTGGTGAAGTCGAGGAGAATGTGGCTGAAGCCGGCGAGGCAGGCGTAGGCGAAGAGCAGTCCCCAGCGCGGGGGAAGGTTGGGATTGCGGGTCTTGCGGCCGCGCAAACGCCAGAGGAGATAGATGAATCCAACGACCACGGCGGCCACCAGCGGCACGCCCAGGAAAGAATGAGTGAAGCCACGGTGATGGTTCAATCCGAAGGCGGAGCCTCCGAAGCGGCTGAGGACGTCGAGGTCGGGAGCTTCGGCGGCCAGGGTTAACGTGGCGGTGGCAAGCGCGGTTTTGCGGTTGAGACCGGCGCGGCCCATGGCGGCGCCGAACAGGAAATGAGTGACGGGTTCCATAAGAGGTGAGAGGTTAGAGGTCAGATTGCAGAGTTGAAGGCCGATGTTACCTCTGCAATCTGACCTCTCACCCCTAAGCTTACTGTAGGGCACTGCTGAGACGGTGCAAGGCCCGTCTCTACGACACGGTCATGCTGGTACCACGAGAGACAGCGCATCGGGCTCGATCGTCATGCGGGCGGGCAGGCGGCCTAGCAGTTCGCCGTCGGCTTCGACGTAGACGTGGTCTTCGCTGCGACTATCGCTTTTCTCCGGCAACTTGCAGACGACCTCCTTGCAACTGACCAGATCGATGCCGTCGATATTCCATTGGCGGCCGAGCAGCGTCCCGGCCACATACCGTATATAGGCATTGCGGCTGGCGGTGCGACACATGACGGCGCGCAGATCGCTGCAGTCGAGCGAAGCTCCGGGAACCAGTTCGCGCAGAATGTTTCCGAAAAAACGGATTCTTACCGCCAAGAGTTCAGTCAGCGAAGCGCGCTGGCGCAGACCGCTTCCGTTGGCATACTCGACTTCGAAGCGGCGCATGTTATACGTCGCCCACAACTGCCAGGCTTTGAGGTAATAAGCAGTCATGCCCGTGCGATTCTTGAGGTCCGCTGTCAGTTTATAGAACAAGTGCGCGTCGACGCCGATTCCGGCGGCTACGGTGAAGTAGCGCGCTGAAGGTTTGCCGCTGAAATCCTCGTACTCAATTCGGCCGAGAGGAATGCGACGGAGTTTGCCGCGGACGGCGACTTGAGCGGCGGCGCTGGGGCGGAGCGGGATTCCGAGGTCGTGGGCGAGAGCATTGGCGGTGCCGAACGGGAGAATGGCGAGCGCGATGGGCGTGCCGGCCAATCCCTGAATGACATCGTGGATCGTGCCATCGCCCCCGCAGGCAAAGACGGTGTCACTGCCGGCCGCCACCGCGCAGTGGGCGTTGTCGGTTGCCTCCTGACTGGAGCGGCAAACCGTAAGTTCGGTGCGGACGCCGGCCGACTGGATGATGCCAATGGCATGGTTCAGTTCCTTGTCGCGCCGGGGGCGGCCAGAGTTGGGATTGAACAGAATAGTGGCTTTGTCCATGCGTCGGCTAGGTCTGCTTTGAGTTTAACGCACGCCCCCACTTCTACATGGTTAGCAAGCGGTTGCTTCCGCGACCAAGTCTGCACTATGCTTGCGCGCAAAGTTTGTGGGGCGTTTCCTTTTCATCGCGATTGCAGTCCGGTTGGTTCACTTCAGGAGGAACACGGTATGAAACTGCCGACGGAAGGTCTGAAACCCAGGTTTCAAGGTTTCAAGGTTTCAGAGTTTCAAGGAAAAATCGGGTTCACTTTGAAACCTTGCAACCTTGAAACTTTGAAACCTGTTCTCTTCGCGATTCTTCTTAGTTTCACAATCATTGCTGGCGCTCAGGATCACGCCATGGGGACGGCGAAGCCGGTCACGATGATGACGGGCCTGGGCGATTTGCACCATCCGGTTTCGACTAAGAACACAGGGGCACAGGGGTTTTTCGATCAGGGACTGCGGCTGATTTACGCGTTCAACCATGACGAGGCGGCGCGCTCGTTTCAGGAAGCGGCGGCGCTCGATCCGAAGCTGGCGATGGCTTACTGGGGGATGGCGGAGGCGGTCGGTCCGAACTACAACGATCCGGCGAGCGAAGACCGCTTCAAGCAAGCGCACGAGGCGATTCAGAAGGCGGTGGAGCTGAGTGGCAATGCCTCCGATGCCGAACGCGACTACATTTTCGCGATGGCGAAACGCTTTCCGGCGGACCCAAAGGCTGACCGGAGAAAGGCTGCGGAAGATTATCGTGACGCGATGCGGGAAGTGATGAAGAAATATCCCGACGATCCCGATGCGGCTACGTTGTTCGCGGAATCGGGGATGGACCTGCATCCGTGGGGCCTGTGGCATCGGGACGGGACGCCGGAGGACGGCACGGAGGAGATTGTGGCAACTTTGGAATCGGTGATTAAACGCGATCCGAACCACCTGGGCGCGCTTCATTACTACATTCACGCCGTCGAGGCGTCGAATTCTCCGGAGCGGGCTTTGGCGGCGGCGAACCGCTTGGCTTCTTTGGCTCCGGCTGCGGGACACATCGTGCATATGCCGGCGCATATTTACATCCGCACGGGAGATTATGCGGCGGCGGTGAAAACTAATGAGGAAGCGGCGGCGGTTGATCGAGCGTACATCCAGAGAAGCGGGGTGCAGGGCATTTACCCAATGATGTACTACAGCCACAATTTGCATTTCATCGCCATGTGCTCGGCGATGACGGGAGACTACCTGGAATCGCGCAAGGCGGCGGAAATGCTCGCGGCCCATGTGGCACCGGCGGTAAAGGACATGCCACCGCTCGAAGGATTCATGACGATCCCCATGGCTGTGAATGTGCGCTTCCACAAGTGGGACGCGATTCTGGCCATGAAGCCGCCCGACACGGAGATGAAGACCACGGTCGGCTTCTGGCACTTTGCGCGCGGGATGGCGCTGGCGGGAAAGGGAAGGATCAGCGAAGCGGAAGCCGAATACAAGATCGTGGCCGACGCCGAGAAAGCGACGCCGCCGGATGCGATCTTCGTGATGCCCGTTAACAATAAAACCAAAGACATTCTGAAGATTGCGGAAAACGTTCTAGGCGCGCAGGTGGCGCTGGCGAAAAAAGATAACGGCGCCGCTGTGGGCATGCTTCGCGAGGCCGTCGGGGTGCAGGATACGCTGAAGTACGACGAGCCTCAGGATTGGTTCTTCCCGGTGCGGGAGTCGCTGGGCGGAGTGTTGCTGATGACTGGCGATGCCAAAGGAGCGGAGCAGGTGTTCCGCGATGACCTGGCGAAGAATCCCCGGAATCCGCGGTCGCTGTTTGGTTTGCATCGGGCGCTGAAGGCGCAGGATCGAAATTCTGATGCGTGGTTTGTGGAGCAGGAGTTTCACAAGGCTTGGAAGGGGAGCGCGGAGTTGAAGGTGGACGATCTGGTGTAGTGGCAATGGTGAAACCCGGGTCCGGAACGGCATCCACGATCCACATACAGTTCAGCAATCGGCGGGGTTAGACTCGAAGCATGGCGGAAATGGGACGGATGCTGGTGGTGCTTGGCGTGGCCTTGATGGTGATCGGAGGCGTCGTCATGCTGCTGGGGCGAACGGGCTTGCCGCTGGGACGGCTGCCGGGGGATATTGTGTATCGCGGCAAGAACACTGCTTTCTATTTTCCGCTGGCGAGTTGCGTTCTGATCAGTGTCGTGCTTTCTATTGTTCTCTTCCTGATTGGGCGGATGAGGCGGTAGCTTAGAAATGGTCTCATTAAGGCTCTTTAGGCGGGCTGTCCGGCCTTCCCGAGTGTGCGTAAGGACTTTGGTCGTCCCTCCGGGACTTGAGTCGTTACCCCACTTTACCCCGCGCTGAAGCGCGGGGCTAAGCTGGTTCGCCCCTCCGGGGCTGGATTTCTCGGCACTTCGTTCCGCTTTATTGCGCAAGACTCCTCCAACTTTATTGCGCAAAACTACAGATCCAAAAAGACAACTATTTAGTTGACATATGTCAACTATTCACTTTACACTGAATCAATGATCGGCAGCTTCCGGCACAAAGGGCTTGAAGAGATCTACCTCACCGGCAAGACACGCCGGATCGGCGCCGATCATATCGGGAAGTGCGTGCGTATCCTGCAATTGCTGGAAGTGGCGGGGCAACCGGAGAACATGAACATCGCAGGCTTTCGCTTCCACGTCCTGCAAGGCAGACCGAAACGCTGGCCGGTGCGCGTGACCGGGAATTACCGGATCACTTTCGGCTGGTCGGGCGAAAACGCTTTGGATGTCGATTTTGAAGACTACCATTAGGGAGAAAGTTATGGCGAGAAAGAACGGACTGCCGCCCGTCCATCCGGGTGAGATTATCAAGGAGGATATCCTGCCGTCTGTCGGCCTGTCGGTGACGGCCGCGGCCAAAGCTCTGGGCGTGTCGCGCCAGATGCTGCACGGCATTCTGGCGGGGCGCAAACCTATGTCTGCCGTCATGTGCCTGAAAGTGGCTCGCCTGTTTGGCGGCTCGCCGGAAGTATGGATGCGATTACAGGCCGCCTACGACCTGAAGAAGTCTGAGCAAAACAAGAAGGTCATGGCTCGCGTCGCGCGGATCGTGCCGGTCGAACTGGTCGAAGAAGCTCGCGTCTGAACCCGCAACTTTATTAGGACTTCATGGAGATGGCGGACCAACTCGGGTTCCAGTTTCGCCCCCCGGAGCGGCACATTTGGACGGTGCGGGCGCTGGTCTCGGCGGTGCGGTCGCACATTGAGCGCGAGTATTCTGACTGCTGGGTGGAAGGCGAAATTTCTAACCTGCGCATTCCCGATTCCGGCCATTTGTATTTCACGCTGAAAGAAGAGAACGCGCAGATTCGGGTGGTGATGTTCCGGTCGTCGGCGAAGCTGCTGCGGTTTCGTCCGGAGAACGGATTGCACGTCACGGTGCGCGGGCGCATCACCGTGTATGAAGATCGCGGAGAACTGCAGATCTCCGCTGAATTCATGGAGCCGAAGGGCGCGGGCGCTCTGCAGTTGGCGTTCGAACAATTGAAGGCGCGCTTGCAGGCGGAGGGATTGTTCGAGGCGTCACGAAAAAAACCGATCCCGCCGTTGCCGCAAAGAATTGGCATCATCACTTCGCCGCAGGGCGCGGCGCTGCGGGACATTTTGAACATTCTGGCGCGCAGGCACCACTCAGCGAATGTGCTGATTTATCCGGCGCAGGTGCAGGGGGACTCGGCGCCGGGCGAGGTGATGGCGGGGCTGCGATGCTTTCATCAGGAACTGCGGCATCAAGACTTGCGTCGCGGCGGGGCGGTCGAAGTCATCATCATTGCTCGGGGTGGAGGCTCGGCCGAAGACCTGGCCGCGTTTAATCATGAGGGGCTGGCGCGGGCGGTCGCGGATTCGAAGATTCCGGTGATTTCGGCGATTGGGCACGAGACGGACTTCACCATCGTGGATTTTGTCGCCGATCTGCGGGCGCCTACACCGTCAGCGGCGGCGGAACTGGTGATCCGGTCGCGCCAGGAAATTGAAGCGCAGGCGGAGGATTTGTGCCGGCGGCTGGAGCGCGCGGTGCGCTACCGGCTGCTGATGGCGCGTCAGGAACTGACCGAGCGGGCACAGCACGGAGCGTTTGCGCGCATGATGGACGGCATCCACCGGCGGCAGCAGAAGCTGGATGAACAACGCTTCCGCCTGGAGAAGGCGGAACGGCAACTTCTGGAGCGATGTCATCGGCGCTCGGAAAGTGTTTCCGCGGCCGTGCGGCACTATGACGCGCGACGCCGTCTGGCTGCGGTGCGACAGCGGTTGGAGGCTCAGGTTGGGAACCTGGCCGCCGCCACGCACACGCGCTTGCTGCAGAGCCACGGGGCGCTGGATCGCCAGACCGCAAGCCTGGAAGCGCTTTCGCCGGTGGCGATTCTGAATCGCGGATACGCGCTGGTGTTCGATGCGAAAGGCCGGCTGGTGAAAGATGCGGCGCGACTCAAAGCTGGGGATGAACTGTTGGCGCGACTGGCTCGGGGACGGGTTCGCGCGCGCGTGACCGGGACCGAGCGCAGCGAAACATAATTAGCGAACCATAATTGCGAGACATAATTGCGAACCATAATCAGGTGGGAATCGGCGGCCTGCATTAGAATGAAGGCAAAATTAACTTCCGACGTGAGGGTGGCGTGACGCCGTCGCTCGTTTGGTCGCACATCTCGGTCATCTCGATCATCGACATCGTGCTGGTCGCGATTCTGATCTACCAGTTTCTGGCGCTGGTACGGGGCACGCGGGCGGCGCCGATGCTGGTCGGAGTAGCTACGCTTGCGCTGGCCTTCTATTTCGCGCGTCTGGGGGAATTGCGGACCCTGAACTGGCTGCTCAGCACGCTGCTGCCGTACGTTGTGTTCGCGCTGATCGTCGTCTTCCAGTCGGAGATCCGGCACGCACTGGCCAACCTTGGGAGCCGTGTTTCGCTGATGCGGTCTTCGCGGTCGGTGGCCGATGTTTACGACGACATTGTTTTAGCGGCCAATCTTTTTTCGCAAAATCAGACGGGCGCGCTGATCGTGATCGAACGTGAGATTGGGCTGCGCACCTACATCGAAAGCGGCGTGGCGCTCGACGCCAGGCTGTCGTATGACTTGCTGGCCACGGTGTTTCGTCCGAGCGCTCCCTTGCATGACGGCGCCGTGATTGTGCAGCGGGACCGCATCGCGGCGGCAGCTTGTTTCCTGCCGCTGTCGATGAACCCCGTGCTCTCGACTCAGCTGGGCACGCGTCATCGCGCGGCGATCGGGATCACGGAAGAAACCGACGCGGTCGCGGTCATTATTTCGGAAGAGACGGGCTCGATCAGCATCGCGGTGGCGGGGAGCATTGAGCGCGACTTGACGGTGGAGCGTTTGCGTGAGCGCTTGAGCGCTCTGCTGCGCCGTTACGCTCCAGCGCCCACGCTGCCGAGTCCGGTGGAAGAAAGCTTTATCGAAGAGGAGCCGCCCAGTTCGCAGCTTTCCCGCAGGCCCGGAAGGGACGACTGACGATGCCCGGATTTGGCCAGCGCAGTTTTTTGCAACGGATTTTCTTTCAAAATATCGGGCTCAAGCTGATTTCCCTGCTGCTCGCCATCGGTCTGTGGCTGGTGGTGGCGCACGATCCGCCGGCCGAAGTCGAAATGCAGGTGCCGCTCGAGTTCCGTAATCTTCCCGACAATTTAGAGATCGATTCCGCCAGCTTCACCGAGGCTCAGATCCGGATACGGGGGCCGGAGCGGGTGATTCATCGCCTGCAGGCTGCGGATGTGCGGGCGGAGATCGATCTGGCCAGCGTCCACCCGGGGGAACGGACTTTCGATTTGAGCAGCGGCCAGGTTCATGTGCCGCAGGATGTGGAAGTGGTGCAGATCATACCCGGGCAGTTTCACCTCTCGTTTGATAATCGCGAGAGGCGCGTCGTCGAGGTGCGACCGCGTGTGACCGGAAATTTTGCCAGTGGCATGCGGATGGCGCGGGTGATTGCCGATCCGCCGACGGTCGAGATCACCGGACCCCGCCGCCGCGTCGACGCGGTGGAGGCGGCCACCACGGATCCGGTGGACGTCAGCGGAGCCATGACGCGAACTGCTTTTGTGACGCAGGCCTATGTCCCCGATCCGCTGATCCAAGTTGTACACCCCACCCCGATTCGCGTGACGATTATCATGGAAGGTTCGGGAGACGAGAAAAAATAAGACAGTCGGTGGTCGTTGGTCGATAGTCGTTCGCGAATTTTAAATGGACGACGCAATGCGAACGGCCAACGACTGACGACCAACGACTGATTCATGACGCAAACCAGACAACTCTTCGGCACTGACGGGATTCGTGGCGTGGCGGAGGAATTTCCGCTGACGCGTGACAGCGTTTATTGGATTGGGCGGGCGCTGGGGCACGATCTGGCGCGCGTGAATGCCAAGGCGCGCGTGGTGATTGGACAGGACACGCGCGTGTCCAGCCGCTGGATCGCCGACCGATTTCTGCAAGGGCTTGCGTCGGTGGGCGTGGAGACGCGCAGCGCCGGCGTGATCACCACGCCGGGGGTCGCCTTCCTGGCGCGCTCGCAGGGGTTCGATGCCGGAGTGGTGATTTCGGCTTCGCACAATCCGTGGACCGATAACGGGATCAAAATTTTTTCCGCTGATGGCTACAAACTGCCGGACGCGCGCGAACTGGCGATTGAAAAAGAAATTTTCGCGCTGCTGGATTCGGATGGAGTTCCGGCGCCGGATTCCACGCCGGAGGGTTCGAGCCTTCCAGGTGAGGAAAGCCTGCGCCAGGCTTACGTTCGCTGGCTCGCGGGCAGTGTTTCCACCGATTTGAGCCGGCTTCGCGTGGCGGTCGATTGTGCTAATGGCGCGGCGACGGCGGAAGCTCCGGAGTTGTTCGGGGCGCTCAAGATCAGCACAACCTTTCTGCACTCCGCGCCGGATGGACAGAACATAAACGAGAATTGCGGCGCGTTGCATCCGGAAATGGTGGCGCGCTTTGTTGCCGCGAGCCTTGACGAAAAGCAGGGACGTTTCGATGCGGGCGTGACTTTCGATGGCGACGCCGATCGCGCGCTTTTTTGCGATGCCCATGGGCGAGTGGTAAACGGGGATGCAGTTCTGCTGCTGGCGGCTCGCGAAATGCAGTCGAGCGGCACACTCGCCAACGCCACCGTGGTGGCGACAACCATGTCGAATATGGGACTGGAGTTGGCGCTTAAGCGATCTGGGATTCAGATGCTGCGCGCCAATGTCGGCGATAAATACGTGCTCGAAGAAATGCAGCGCGTTGGAGCTACGCTCGGGGGCGAACAGTCGGGCCACATATTGTTTCGCGATGGGGAGGCGACCACCGGCGACGGACTGCTGACCGCGCTCCGGGTGCTGGAGATCATGGCCCGGACGGGCAAGCCGCTGGCTGATCTGGTGGGCGATCTGAAGGTGTTTCCGCAGACCATCCGGAATGTGCGGGTCCGGCAAAAAACTCCCTTCGCGCAGATTCCTGCGGTGCAAGCGGCGATTGCGGCGGCCGAACGGGAACTCGCCGGCAATGGCCGAGCGGTTGTACGTTACTCCGGCACCGAAGCGCTGGCGCGGGTGATGATTGAAGCGGAGTCGAAGGAGCAGATGGATCGGCTTGCGGAATCGATCGTCGAGTCGATTCGGTCGGCGCTGGGCGCGTAGAGTGTGAAGATCCTGCCCTTAAAGGGGCGTCCAATTTCGAAGGACTTACGGCATCGCTGAAGCGACGCCCTGATATGAAGCCTGAGTAACGGGCGAGCTTCACTCGCCTGGACAGCCGAGGGCGGCTGTCCCTATGTGACAATCTTGCGATCCCGACCCCTTTTTGCAACTTTCTGTCCCACTTCCGGAAGCACGTCCTTTTGTACGGGCTGGTTATCTTGTGTGGTGGGTTGAGTGAGCCGAGAATGAGAATCGGTTCAGAGTTAGGCGACTTAGAAAAAGCTCATGAGAATTCTGATTGTGGAAGACGATGCGGCGCTTTCCAGCTTTCTCCGGAAGGGACTGGAAGCGGAACATCATACGGTGGATGTTGCCAACGAGGGGAAACAGGGCCGTGCGATGGCGATGGAGGTTGATTACGATCTGGTGGTGCTGGACCTGAACCTGCCGGGGGTTGACGGGTTGTCGGTTCTGAAAAGTTTACGGCAGCGCAAGGCGAACTTGCCGGTGATGATTCTCACCGCGCGCAGCCGAGTCGAAGACCGCGTGCAGTGCCTGGATTCGGGAGCGGACGATTACCTGGTAAAGCCCTTTTCGTTTCTTGAACTGTCGGCGCGGGCGCGGGCGTTGTTGCGGCGCAGCCACCTGCCATCGGAATCGATTCTTACCGTCCGCGATCTCTGTTTGGATCGCGTGGAACGAAGAGTGGAGCGCGCCGGGCGTCAGATTGAATTGACGACCAAGGAATTCGCGTTGCTCGAATACCTGATGCGCAACGCCGGGCGCCGGCTGACTCGGGCGATGATCATCGAACACGTCTGGAATTTGACTTTCGATTCCACCACGAACGTGGTGGACGTTTACATCAACTACCTGCGGCGCAAGGTGGATGACGGTTTCTCGCCATCTTTGATTCACACGGTGCGTGGGGTGGGATATCAGATATGTCCTGAAGGGGCATCGGCATGAGCACGAGCCCGCATTCTTTTCCGAAGCTGCCGCGAGGGCCGGACGTGCTCGGCGAATTGCTGCACTCGTTATGCCAGCCGCTTACCAGCTTGCGCTGTTCGCTCGAACTCTCGATCGAGGAAGTTGCGGAACAGCAGCAGGAGAGCGTTGCGGTAGCCCTGCAACAGACCGAAAGAGTTATAGGCATGATCCAGTTGATGCGGGAGTATCTGGACGCAGAACAGCCCGGGCCGGAAGCTTTTTCGAGCGCGCTGGCGCCGGTAATGCGGAGCGTGATCGAAGACCTGTCCTCGATTGCGGCGGTGCGCGGCGTCCGGTTGCGCCTGGTGGGTACATGCACGGCGACGGTGCCGGTGCCGGAGTCGCGGCTGCGATTGGCTTTGCAGTACTTGATTGCGTCGATGATCGAAGCGCAAGCGGTGGGCGGTAAAGTCACGCTTTTGCTCGGGGAGGGTCCGGCGGGGGCGGTGCTGCGGGTGGAAGGAGAACGCGGTTTTCGCGAAGTTGATTTTCAAAATCAGGAACCGAGCGCAATGAGCCCGCGGACGAAGCGCGACCCAGAGGGGGCAACATCAGCATCAGGATCAACTTTGCGTCGGGTCAGGCTTGCGATCGCGAGCCGGGTGCTCGAAACCGCCGGAGCATCGCTGGTGTTCGGCGACGTCAGTCGTACTAGAGTCGATCCTGCTGGATTCGTTCTTCGCATTCCGCGCCGGGTCGGCCCGCCCGCCTGATAACTCCAGCCTGAAATTTTGCCCGATATCAATTGCCGCAAGGAGTACAATCCAGCCTTCCCGGAGGTTGCCGTGAATCGTTGGATTGTTCTCAGACGGCGCCAGGAAGGTGAGCGATGAAGATTCTGGAGATGTGCGATTCGGAGGCGGCTTCGGTTCCGGTGGAAGCGACCGCTGAGCGGGCGATCCGGACGATGTTGGATCGAGACGTGGGAGCGGTTGCGGTGGTTGACGAAAACCATCGCGTCGCTGGAATTTTTACGGAACGAGATGTGCTGCGTCGGCTGTCGCTGGGTGAGCAAGACCCGCGAAAAATCTCCGTTTGCGAGGTCATGACGACGCCAGTCGAGATGGCAACCCGGGCTACCACTGCGGCCGAGGCGCTTGCCACCATGGTGGAGCGCCACTATCGGCACTTGCCGATCGTGGATGATGACGGAAGGTTGCTGGGGATGCTTTCCATCCGCAACGTGCTGCAGGCGCAGATTGACACGCTGACGCGGCAACTGGATCAGGCGCGGTCGGTTGTGCTTTGAGTCCAGTGTCGTTTGGTTGTGCAATGTTGGTAGACGCTGCCGGTCGTGCGGCCGCAAAGGATACGATCGAGTTCGGATCAAGAATTCTGTAAGTTGCATTTCGGGGGCGATATGAGAGTGAGATTCGCAGTGGCAGCGGCGGTGATGAGTCTCGCGCTGAGTGTCGCAGCGGCCCAGAAGGAGATGCACATGCACATCGTCCATGCCAAAGGTTCTTTCGACATCAAGATGACTCCCGCCGAACCAACCGACTTCGAGAAGGCAAACGACATTACTCGGGTCACATCGGACAAGACTTGGCACGGTGACTTCGAAGGCGTCAGCCATGGAGAAATGATCACCGGCTCGACCGCGAGCACGGGCTCCATGGCCTACGTTGCTATTGAGCGCATGACAGGCAAGCTTAACGGCCGACAGGGCAGCTTCACCTTCTCGCACCGCGCCACCATGATGAAAGGCGATGCCCCCTCTGCGGGAGAGCTGAGCGTGATGGTTGTACCCAATTCCGGCACTGGAGAACTGGCCGGACTCACTGGCTCGCTGATCATCCATATCGACGCTCAGGGTAAACACACCTGGACCTTCGATTATTCGCTCCCGTAGCCGTCCTCGCGTGGGCGCGCGTCAAGTGTCTGAACCCGCCAAATGACGCACAACAGACACACCCACCTAGCAACGCAGTACCACGCCTGGCAGACCAAGTCCGCTACCCAATATCAGTTAAGAGCGTGCCCTCAAAGGGCTGACCGGGAAAGTCGGCGTCATTGGTGTGCGTGCGGACTCTGGGCGGGGTTCTTGGTGGGCGCTGGCGGAGCCTTTGCAATTTTCACATCAAAGCTGACCGGCAACTGTTTTGGTGGATAACAGGCTGACTTATCGCAGGCCTGGTATTTTAAAGTCCCTCGGACGACATACTTGCCGGCTTGCACCGAGTGCAGCGGACGCACCAATACATCCACTTTGAAATCTCCGGTATAGACATTGAGCTTTTCGTCGGGAGCGAAGGCGAAACTCATATCCTGGCCTTCGGGGTAGGTAGTTTTGCCGATGACGATGTCGGTGGTGGCCTCGACCTTGAGCACGGTCGGGATCAGGAACTCTGATTTCGGTTGGTTGGAATTGATGTGGTAACCGCTCGCAACGCGGAATGTGAGCGGGACCGTAGCCGGTTTGCCCTGCACGGCGGTTACGACCGGAGCTGGCGCCATCTTTACGACTGGACCTTGGGGGCCGAGGTCGTCCTGCGCCCAAGCCAAGGCGGAGATGAGGAGAAGCGCGCTCGTCAGAAGTATTTTCATTGGCTCCAGAGTACCCCAGGTTCGGCGCGGGTCGTAGTTACTTCTGAGCCTGTACCGCCTGGCCCCGGCTCAGGGCCTTTTTGATGTGGTCCACGAAGACGCTACGGCTCTGCAAACCGAATTCGCGGGCGATGAGCTTGCCGTCGCGATCCAGAAAGAACGTGGTCGGCAACACACCGACGCCGCCGTAGCTCTCGCTAACTGATTCCTTACCGATCAGGATGGGGTAGTTGACACCCATTTCCTTCGCGAATTTGGCGATGTCTTCGGTGCTGGCGTCATCCATGGCTACGCCGACGATCTGGAAGCCTTGTGGGCCGTATTCCTTTTGCAGCTCGACAAACCACGGCATCTCGACCTTGCAGGGGCCGCAATAGGTGGCCCAGAAATTGAGCAGGACGGCCTTGCCGCGAAGATCGGAGAGCTTGAGGTTCTTGCCGTCGAGGGCGGGCAGTTCGAAGTCAGGCGCCAAATTGCCGATAAGTTGTCCCTTAGCCGCGCCGTTCGCGCGGTTGTCGCGGGCCATGCGAATGCCGGCGATTAACATGACCGCGACGATGGCGGCGATGAAGAACAGAATCAGAGGATTTCTTTTCATTGGTAACCTCGAATTTCGAGATCCGGCGACTGAAGGCGCGTTGCGGGCCGGCCCCTAAAGGGGCGTCAGATTTCGAAGAACTAGCGGCATCGCTAAAGCGATGCCCTGATACGAAACAACATCGCCAGCTTGCTACAGAGCAAAGCGATTCAAGAACGAGAAATAGCCGGAGATGAGGGCGAAGCGGCCCATCACCAGCAGAATGCCCAACCCGATCAGCAAGACTCCGCTCGCCACTTCCACGGCGTGCATATGGAACTTAAAACGGTTGTAGAACTTTAGAAAGCGCTCGATGCCGAGCGAAGTCAGCAGGAAAGGCACAGCCAGTCCGGCCGAGTAGATGGCTAGAAGAAAGATGCCTTTCCAGACGGTGTCCTGAGTGGCGGCGAATCCGAGCACGACGGCGAGGATTGGACCGACGCACGGGGTCCATCCAAAGGCGAAGGCAAATCCAATGACAAACGCGCCCCAGGCCGAAGAGCTGCCTTTGAGGCTGTGTAGCCGCGTGTCGGCCAGGAGAGCCTTGATTTGAAAGATGCCGGTCAGGTGAAGACCGAAGAGAATGATGACCACTCCGGCGATGCGGGCGAGCAGCGATTTGTACTGTGCCAGGATCTGGCCGACTTCGGTCGAGATCGCGCCCAGCGTGATGAAGACGATGCTGAAGCCGATGATGAACGCCGCCGAATTGAACATCACCTTGCGGAAGAGCTCGCCTTCTTTCAGCTTCAGTTGCTCGACGCCTACGCCGGAGATCAGGGAAACGTATCCGGGCACGAGCGGGAGCACGCAGGGCGACAGAAACGAGATCAGTCCTGCGACGAAGGCGGCGAGCGGTAGTGGCAAACTCGTCATAGTTCTCTATTGTAGCGGCCCGATTGTAACGACCAGGGGAGAAGTTTGCATCCTGTCTAGAAGATGCTCGGGAAGGTGGAATTGTTACAGCATTTTCGCCTGCGCTTGGCTGAGGTCATCTGACCGCCGTCATCGCGACGCGGGCTTGCGCGACCGTTTCGTTGCGGGCGGCTCTTTTGGCGGCGTTGCGGGCGCGGCTGGCGCCACGCTTTCGGGCGGGGCTTCGGCCAAGGCCTTTTGGATGAACCCTGGCGGCACGGTGGCAGTGAGAATCGCACGATCTCCGGACTGTTCGACTTTGAGGCTGTCGAAGAACGTCCTTACATCTGTATCCGTCCCCTGTGCGCCGACGCTGCTTTCGGCGGCGTGAAAGATGCTGAGAAAGGCGGCGGTCTTCTCGGTGATGGCCTGCGCGTCCGCCTCACTGTCGGTGAACGCTTCCGCCCGCAGGTGGAGAGCGCGAAGATATCGCGCGGAAACCACGGCCACCGCGGGCTTTGGAAACAGCAGGCTCCAACTGCCCAGTCCGCCCAGGGAACTCATTTCGGGCCTCACGCGCAGAATCGCAAAAGACAAGCTCGCCAGCGGAACTTTTCCGTAGAACTTGCGCAGCAACCAAGGTCCGCCAAACGGCGAGGCTAGTTTGCGGGAGCGGTCGAGCATGCCGCGAATCACGTCGGGGTTCGGATGATTCGAAACCGCGACGCTGTCATACGAAAGAAGGACGACTCGAACGGTCCGGCCTTCGAGTGGGATGTTATAGATGTCGAAACCGCGGTAGTCGTCAATTGAAGAAGACAGCTGCTTGAGGTACGCAGTCAGCCGGCCGGAGTCAATTTTGCCGACGAACACCTCTGAGAAGCGCGGTTCCGAAGCCGATCCGGCGGTCCCGTTCCCCCAACTCTGCGGATAGTGGATGGCGAAGGCGGCTTGATCCAGATCGCGCTCGAACTGAAAGCCCGTCTCCTCAACAAACTTCTGGTACTCGGGCTCGCGGGAAACCGGGGGCAGTTGACCGGTGGCGTTGAAGGTCCGAATCCACTTCAGATTTACGTAGAAGAAACCGTCCGCGCCCGGAAGTAGGCGGGCGGCTTCGGGCGGAGCGTGCTTGCGCAGGGTCACGATCAAGGCTATGGCCGCCACAATCAGCAGAACGGCCAGGGGGATGGGGAGGCGGCGTCGAATGCGCATCGATTTCGGCGGTGCTCATCGCCTGTGGACAGAAGGTGAGCCCGTTAATGATAGCACCCGGTCCCTACTGAAGGCACGGCGGGGCTTCTTGGGGATTCGGAGCGGCCTTCCGGTTGCACGCGGTTTGCCCTTGTGATAACTTAAATAATTGTCCCGGACTTCAGGAAGGGATCAGGGAAGTATTGTGCCCGGTTGGACTTGCTTCCACCTGCTGGCGTAGCTCAGTCGGTAGAGCATCTGATTTGTAATCAGAGGGTCGGGGGTTCGATTCCCTTCGCCAGCTCCAGAAAAACAAGATTC
>Ga0224555_1002293_pt1 | contig 23005 bp, 11 predicted proteins | sample 714S23034metaG_FD_180687 | JGI IMG/M metagenome (GOLD analysis project Ga0224555, IMG submission 180687) | Peat soil microbial communities from Stordalen Mire, Sweden - 717 S2 30-34 | ecosystem: Environmental > Terrestrial > Soil > Wetlands > Peat | place: Sweden: Norrbotten County, Stordalen...
CGGCATGAAGGCCGCGCTCAACGGCGTTCCCAGCCTGTCGATTCTGGATGGGTGGTGGATCGAGGGCTGCATCGAAGGCTTCACCGGATGGGCCATTGAAGACGGCGCCGACGATGCCGCCGAGGCCAACTCGCTCTACAACAAGCTGGAGACGGCCGTGGTTCCGCTCTATCGCGATACACCGGAGAAGTGGGCGCGCCTGATGCGCACCACGCTGGCCTTCAACGGCTCCTACTTCAACACCAACCGCATGGTGAAGCAGTACATTCGCAACTCCTACTACCCGGTGAAGCTGGTTGAGCGGAACGATAAGGAATAGGAAATTAGGAACAGCCAGAAGAGCATGGAGCGTCCTAAGTTTTTGGGTTCCTTCATGCGTCTAAGGATCAGCCAAAATTCTTTTTCCACGAGGGATCATTTTGGGGGTAACATGGGTGCGAAATTTTTCAGCTTCAAATTCTGAGCCGAAAAGTCACCTGAAAGGAGCCTCCCTTGAATTTCCCCCGTCTGCTCGGTTTCCTGTCGCTCGCTCTTCTGTCCACCCTTACGGCTTATGCAGCCAATTCGTCCACCTGCCCCAAGGGGTCTGGCTCGCCGCTCACCTGCTCCACGGAAAAGATCAACGGCGACTGCGTGCTCAACATCGACCGCATGTATCCCATTGCCATGCCAACCTTCCAAATGCACCCCGGTTGTCATATCACGGTGAATGTCTACCACCCTTTCCATTTTGAGACCCTGACGCTCGATCCGGGGACTGCCCAGGCGTTGCAGGCTTCCGACCAGGGCGCGGCCCTCGTCGCTGCCGCCATAGGAAACACCAAGGGCTTTTCTTTTACAACATCTGTGACTGGAACTGCCTCACTTTCACATAGCCAGTTTCAGATGCTTTCGATCCCAAGAGAGGAAAGCGAATCGACTGAGCAAGAGACAAAGAATCGTGTTGCCGTAAAGAAGAATCTAGCGATGCTGAACACAATGATTACAAATGCTTTGGCGCCAGTTTATCAATACATTGGCCACGCGAAAATCATTTATGCCCAGGTTAGAGAGATTGAGTCTTCAGTTCCACGCCCGGTTGATGCGAATGGAAATGTTAAGCAAGCACTCAATGTGCCGAAATGGACTTATAACCCATGGAGTGACTACGCCAACTGGCGAAGACTTCTATTGTACGAACTGTCCGGAAGAGTTTCCTATAGGGTAGACGATAACCCTGATATCTTTTCCTCACCGACCGAGGACGTAGGTCAGCCGAAAGCATTTAAGAATGTTTTTTCAGAAGCGTCGGATTTGCTCGCTCGTGTAGTGCCCACTCCGGACCCAAAGGACTCCACGAAAACAATCCCTCCCGCGAATCCTCTATTTGATTCCTCCAGCTTCGACAATCTTGCGAAGACCACTCAGGACGCTATCCATGCCCTGCCACAAGAGGAACAAAATCGGTATCAGAAAATGCTCGATCAACTCAAACTGGCTGAAACGGACATCACCGCAGCCCTTGCCGCCCTGCCTGGCACGAAGACGGCCATCGAAAGGGATTTCCAAGTATACATGAACAACATTACCTTGTGGACTGGCGATGACCCGAGCCAGACTGGCATAGACGCCGGTAATGGTGGAGAGCAGGTCTCGCTCGGCCGAATTCCCGATCCCACCTCTAGCGACAAAACGCTTGCCACTTACAACGCATTGGGACGACAGATTACTTACACCGTCAACGCGGTAAACCAGATTGCAACTTCGCCCCTCGCGGTGCCGACAGTTGCGCAGAAACAGGCGGTCGTCACAATTACGGCTCTCTACGCCGATCCACGGTTCGAGGTCTCAGCAGGCGCATTCGTTTCGTCGCTGCCAAATCGCAGCTTCTCCAACTACACCGATGTGAATATCGTCAGCGGAATGCCCACGCCGCTCAACATCAAGATCAGCGAGTCCATCTCCCGTCCCGAGTTGCTGCCGTTTGCCGCGGGGAATTGGCGATTCGGCCGCGAATATCTGATGCCAGGCCAACGGCGCGGCGCGTTTTACGGCACCGGCGCAGTGGCGCTGAACCCCTACAACTCGCTGCCGGAGTTTGGCGGAGGCGTGAGTTTTTCCTGGCGGTCTTTCATGTTCAGTCCGCTCTATCACCTAGGCCACAGTGTCCATCTCACCCAGGGCGAAACTGTCGGCGAGGTTTGGTGCGTCTACGGAAATGCGTCTACTGCCACACCGCCCGGGTGCAGCCCCGCTCCACCAGCGCCCAGCACCAAGACCTACTGGACCGGCGCTTTTGCATTCGGCATCAGTATTCGTGTGCCGACCACGTTCAGCGGCGTCAGCGGTTCGAGTCACTAGTCTCCCGGTGCTTCTTCCATCTCGACGCCGATGCGGCGCAGCTTCATCACGCGCCATTGCAGGCGGTCGAAGAAGAGGTAGACGACCGGAGTAGTGAATAGCGTCAGCATCTGGGAGACGATGAGGCCGCCAACGATGGTGATGCCCAGCGGCTTGCGTAGCTCGGAGCCTACGCCCATGCCGATGGCCAGCGGCAATCCGCCGAAGAGAGCGGCCATCGTCGTCATCATAATCGGGCGGAAGCGCAGCAAACAGGCCTGATAGATGGCCTCGACCGGCGGCAATCCCTGGTCGCGCTCGGCCTGCAGCGCAAAGTCGATCATCATAATCGCGTTCTTCTTCACGATGCCTATCAGCAGGATGATACCGATAAGCGCGATGATGCTCAGGTCAGTTCCGGTGAGCAACAGCGCAAGAATAGCGCCCACGCCGGCTGGCGGCAGAGTGGAAAGAATCGTGAGCGGGTGGATCAGGCTCTCGTAGAGAATGCCGAGCACAATGTAGACCGCAACCAGAGCGGCGAGGATCAGCCACTTTTCGTTCTTGAGCGAATCCTGAAAGGCTTGCGCCGATCCCTGGAAGGTGGCGTGAACGGCGGAGGGCATACCCATCTCGCCCTGGACTTTTTCGAGCGCGGTGACGGCATCGCCCAGGGCCACATTGGGCGCCAGGTTGAAGGTGAGCGTCACGGCCGGATACTGGCCTTGATGATTGACCGCCAGCGAGGTTCGCTGCTGCTCATAGCGCGCGATGGTAGAAAGCGGCACCATGGCGCCGCCCGTGGATGAGGCCGGAGCGGAAACCGCCGAAGCAACGCTGGCAGCCGAGGCTGTTGGCGAGGTGACGGCAGAGACAATGGCGGTAGATGCGGGCGCGGATAAGGTTGATGGTACAGGTGTGGTAAGGGGCGGAATGGTGGTGTTGGCTATAGAACCGATTTTTGTTGTGGCGGCTGTCGTGGGAAGCGTAACCGCGGTGAGCGTTATGGGCATGGCAGGCGGCGCGGTTGTCACGGGTGCGGCGGTGGGGCTGGCAGCCGCGGCTGTGGCCGTGACGGTGGCCGGCATAGCGGTAGTGGCGCCGACTACATTGCTGGCTTTGATGAAGATTCCGTTGAGCGCGTCGGGACTGAGCTGGTACTTGGGATCAACTTCCATCACCACGTAGTACTGGTTGAGCGCAGTATACATCGTGGAGACTTCGCGCTGGCCAAAGGCGTCGTAGAGTACGTTGTCGATCGCGCTGGCGGTGATGCCCAGCCGCGAAGCGGCATCGCGATCGATGACCAGGTTGGCTGCCAGGCCCCGGTCCTGCTGGTCTGTGGAAACGTCGCGCAACTCTGGCATGGTTTTGGCGCGAGCCTCCAGTTGCGGCGCCCAGGCGTTCAACTCCTCAAGATTCTCGTCTGAGAGTGTGTATTGGTATTGCGCCGCGCTGCTGCGGCCGCCAACCTGAAGTTCCTGGAAAGCTTGGAGAAAGAGGATGGCGCCAGGCACGCTGCTGAGCCTGCTGCGCAGCCGGTTGACCACTTCATCTGCGGAGACGTGGGCGGGGTGGATGTGAAGCTTCTGGCGCAGGCTATCGAACCAGCTATCGGTGTAGGCACGGTAGGGGCGCTCATTGAGCGGTTTGAGGGCGACGAACATGAAGCCCACGTTGTTACTGTTGCGGCCGCCGCCGGCAAAAGCCGTTACGGTGCGAACCGCAGGGTCATCAAGCGTCATTTGTGCCAACAGGCGCTGTTTGTCGCGCATGGCAGGGAAGCTGATGTCCTGCGCCGCCATGGTCTGCCCGCCCAGCCTGCCTGTATCCTGCTGCGGAAAGAATCCCTTGGGCACGATGATATACAGATAAATGTTGAGCGCAAACGTGCCGATAAGCACGAAGAGCATGAGCAACTGGTGGCGCAAAACCCAGCGTAGCCCAACGGCATATTCGTTGTGCAGCCAGTTGAAGGCCTGTTCGCTTGCGCGATAAATGCGGCCGTGGCGGCTCTCATCCCGCGACTTGAGAAACTGGGCGCAGAGCATGGGTGTCGCGGTCAGCGAGACCAGCAGCGAGACAGCGATGGCCACCGACAATGTGACGGCGAACTCGCGGAAGAGCTTGCCCACGATGCCGCCCATCAGCAGAATGGGAATGAAGACGGCGATCAGAGATGTGCTCATCGAGAGCACGGTGAATCCGATCTCCCTGGAGCCCTTCATGGCCGCGTTGAAGGGCGTGTCTCCCATTTCGAGGTAGCGGGTGATATTTTCGATCACCACGATGGCGTCGTCCACCACGAAGCCGGTGGCAACAGTGAGCGCCATCAGCGAGAGGTTGTCGATGGTGTAGCCGAGCAGGTACATCACGCCGAATGTACCCACCAGCGAGAGCGGCACGGCCACGGACGGGATGATGGTGGCCCACACCTCGCGCAGGAAGAGGAAGACCACCAGCACCACCAGCAACACGCTGATCATGAGAGAAATTTCCACATCGCGCACACTGGCGCGAATGGTGGTGGTGCGATCCACGGCTACGTCTATCTTGATGGTGGGCGGGATGGCGGCCTGCAGGTGCGGCATCTCGGCCATCACGTTGTCCACGGTCGAAATGATGTTGGCGCCGGGGCTCTTAAAGATAATGACCAGCACCGCGCTCTTGAGCTGCGCTGGGGGCCCCTTGTCTTCTTTGATGCCCGAGACGCCGGCGGTGTGGATGTCGGCGATGCTGTCGGTAACCGTGCCCAGATCGGAGATGCGCACCGGCGCGCCGGTTTGCTTGTTATAGCCGGCAATGATCGGCGCGTAGTCGCTGGCCTTGAATATCTGGTCGTTGTCGCTGATCTGCCAGCGATGGTCCGCGTCCTGGAAAGCGCCTTTGGGCCGGTTGGCGTTGGCGCCCGCCAGCGCCGTGCGCACAGCCTCCAGGCCGATGCCGTTCGAGCCCAGCTGCATCGGGTTCAATTCGACGCGCACAGCGGGGCTGGAGCTGCCGCCGACAAAGACCTGGCCCACGCCATTGATTTGCGAGATCTTCTGCGACAGGATGGAATCGGCCATGTCATAGATCTGCGGCTTGGGCACCACGTCCGAGGTTAATGTCAGGATCAGGATGGGTGAATCGGCTGGATTGGCCTTGCGGTAGCTTGGATTCTGCGGCAGATAAGACGGCAACTGGCTGCGCGCCGCGTTGATGCTGGCCTGCACGTCGCGGGCAGCGGCGTCGATATTGCGGTTGATGTCGAATTGCAGGGTGACGTTGGCCGAGCCCAGAGAACTCGTCGAGGTCATCTGATTGACGCCGGCTATGCGCCCGAACTGCCGCTCTAGCGGCGTTGCCACCGACGAAGCCATGGTCTCTGGGCTGGCGCCGGGTAGTCCCGCGCCCACGCCGATGACCGGGAAATCAACGTCGGGCAGCGAAGCAACGGGCAAGACCGAATAGGCTATCGAGCCGGCCAGCAGCATGGCCAGCGAGAGCAGCGAAGTGGCCACCGGGCGCTTGATAAAGGGTGCGGAAAGATGCATCGCTCAGGGCTCCTAATCCGCGCTTGCCGGTTGCTGCTCGTGGCTGATGTGAAGTTCGCGCGGCTTCAGGCGCTGGGCCAGCTTGTCAAAGTAGAGATAAGTGACCGGAACGGTGTAGAGCGTGAGCAACTGCGACAGAATCAAACCGCCGACGATAGTAATGCCGAGCGGCATGCGCAGTTCGGCTCCCACACCGCCGCCCAGGGCAAGCGGCAATCCTCCCAGCATGGCGGCCATGGTGGTCATGATGATGGGCCTGAAGCGCAACTGGCAGGCCTGGAAGATAGCGGCTTCGGCGGTCTTGCCTTCGTTGCGTTCAGCCTGCAATGCGAAGTCGATCATCATGATGGCGTTCTTCTGCACAATGCCGATGAGCAGGATGATGCCGATAAGCGCAATCACACTGAACTCGGTGTGCGTAATGAGCAGCGCAAGCAGCGCGCCCACGCCGGCCGAGGGCAGCGAGGAGATGATGGTGATGGGGTGAATGTAGCTCTCGTAGAGCACGCCCAGGACGATATAAACGGTGATCAGCGCGGCCAGAATCAACAGCGGCTCATTAGAGAGCGAGGTCTGGAATGCGGCGGCCGTGCCTTGAAAGCTGGCATTGATGGCGGCCGGCATTTGAATGCGCTGCTCGATGTGGTTGACTGCGTTTACGGCATCGCCCAGCGCCTTGCCCGGCGCCAGGTTGAAGCTGATTACGGTAGACGGGAACTGGCCCTGGTGGCCAATGGAGAGTTGCGCGGTCGATTGTTCCCAGTGAGCCACCATGCTGAGCGGAACCTGCGTTCCGTTGCCTGATTTGACGTAGAGATTATTCAGCGTGGCAGGATCGGTCTGGAAGCTCTGTCCCACCTCCATCACCACGTGGTACTGGTTGAGCTGGGTGAAGATGGTAGAAACCTGGCGCTGCCCAAAAGCGTCGTACAGAGTATTGTCCACATCTGCCATGGCGATGCCCAGCCGGGCCGCGGTGTCGCGGTCGATTACCAACTGAGCGGACAGGCCCTGATCCTGCAGGTCGCTGGCCACATCGGTAACCACATTCTCCTTGCCCAGTTCGCTTACCATCAGCCGGGTGTATTTGGCCAGCTCGACCGGATCGGGGTCTTCCAGAGAGTACTGGAATTCCGTCCGGCTTACGCGGTCTTCCACCGTGAGGTCCTGCAGCGGCTGCAGAAACAACTGAATGCCTTCAATGCCTTCGAGCTTGGGCTGAAGCCTCCGGATGACTTCCGTGGCGGAGATCTTGCGCACATCGAGAGGTTTCAGGTTGATCTGGATGCGGCCCGAGTTGAGCGTAGTGTTGGTTCCGTCCACACCGATGAACGAAGAGATGTTATCGACGGCGGGATCCTTGAGCAGAATGTCAACGAGTTGTTGTTGACGCTGGGCCATCGAGGTAAAGCTGACCGTCTGCGGCGCTTCGCTGATGCCCAGAATCACGCCCGTATCCTGCACCGGGAAGAATCCTTTGGGAACCACGAGGAAGAGCAAAACAGTGGCCACAAACGTTGAGATAGTGACCATCAGCGTGGCGAAGCGATGGCGCAAAACAACCTGCAAGGTGCGCCCGTACCGCGCGATGATGGCGTTGAAGACCTTCTCCGACCAATAATAAAAACGCGTCTGTTTGGCGACCGACTTGTCCTGCAGAATGCGTGAGCACATCATGGGCGTCAGCGTCAGCGAGACCACCGCGGAGACCAGGATGGTGACCGCCAGGGTGATGGCGAACTCGCGGAAGAGCCGGCCCACCACGTCGCTCATGAAGAGCAGCGGAATGAGCACCGCGATCAGCGAAACAGTCAGCGACATAATGGTGAAGCCGATCTGCTCGCTGCCTTTGAGCGCCGCCTTCATCGGGCTTAGGCCTTCTTCAATGAAGCGCGAGATGTTCTCGATCATCACGATGGCGTCGTCCACCACAAAGCCGGTCGAGATGGTGAGGGCCATCAATGTCAAATTGTTCAGCGAGTAACCCAGCAGGTACATTACGCCGAAGGTGCCGACAATCGACAGCGGCACCGCGACGGATGGGATGATAGTAGCCGCCAGATTGCGCAGGAAGAGGAAGATGACCATCACCACCAGCGCAACGGTAAGCATCAGCTCAAATTCCACGTCCCTGACGGAGGCGCGAATGGTGACGGTGCGGTCGGTAAGCACACGCACCCGCACAGAGGCCGGCAAACTGGTCTGCAACTGCGGCAGTAGCGCCTTGATGCGGTCCACTACAGCGATAATGTTCGCGCCCGGCTGGCGCTGAATGTTGACGATGACCGCGGGCTGGCGGTCCATCCAGGCCGCTTGCTGGGAGTTTTCAGCTGCATCGACGATGGTGGCCACGTCCGACGCACGCACCGCGGCCCCGTTGCGATAAGCCACAATCACCGGCTTGTAGTCGCCGCTGGAAAGCAACTGGTCGTTGGCTCCGATGGTGTACGACTGCCGTGAGCCGTTGAGCGTGCCCTTGGCCTGGTCCACGTTGGCTGCCGCCAATGCGGTGCGCAGGTCTTCCAGGCTTAGGTTGTAAGCCGCCAGTTGGGCCGGGTTGGCCTGAATGCGCACGGACGGCTTTTGCCCGCCGGCAATCGAAACCAGCCCCACGCCTGTAACCTGGGAGATCTTTTGCGCCAGGTTGGTGTCGGCTGCGTCCTCAATCTTGTCCAGGGGCAGCGAGTCGGAGTAAAGCGCCAGCGTCATGATGGGCGCGTCGGCGGGGTTGACCTTGCTGTAAATAGGCGGATTGGGCAGGTCGGCGGGCAGGAAGCTGTTGGCCGCATTGATGGCCGCCTGCACCTCCTGCTCGGCCACGTCGATGTTCTCGTCTAAATTAAACTCCAGGGTAATCACCGAGCCGCCGCCGCTGCTGACCGAGGTCATCTGTTTCAGTCCCGGCATCTGGCCGAACTGCCGTTCCAGAGGCGCGGTGACCGACGAGGCCATCACCTCTGGCCCGCCGCCAGGGTAAAAGGTGAGCACCTGGATTATCGGGTAGTCCACTTCGGGCAGAGCGGAGACCGGCAGTTGCTGGTAGCCCACAAAGCCCGCCAATAGAATGGCCGCCATCAGCAGCGAGGTCGCTACCGGGCGCAGAATGAATGGCCGGGAAGGGCTCACTGCTGATTCCCCTTGTTGTCGTTCTTACCGTTGCCGGCTGAACCTTGCCCAGCCGTCTTCGCATTGTGCTGTTTGGCCGCGCTGGCGGTCACAATCTGTCCAGGGCGCAGCCGGTCCGCGCCATCCACCACCACGTTCTGGCCCGCTTGCAGGCCGCCGTCCAGAATGGTCACCTGCCCTTCGGCTAGTGCGATCTTTACCGGCTGAATTCTGGCAGTCGAAGTTTGCTTAGCAGCGTCGTTATCCACGACCCACACATACGAGCCCTGGTTGCCGGACTGGATGGCCGCCGACGGCACCACCAGCGCATTAAGCCGGTTTTCCATCACCAGATGAACGTTGACGAACTGATTGGGAAAGAGCGACTGGTCGCGGTTGTCAAAGACGGCCTTCAGCTTGTCGGTTCCCGTGGTGGTGTCGATCTGGTTGTCCGCGGTGAGCAGATAGCCGCTGGCCAACTGCTGCGTATCTCCCTGGTCGTAAGCGTCCACCGGAAGGCGCTTGTCCGCCGCTAGTTTGTGTAGCACCTGCGGAAGCTGGTCTTCAGGCAGCGTAAAGTAAACGGCGATGGGTTGGAACTGATTGATGATGACCAAATTGGTGGAGTTGGCTGTGATGATATTGCCGGGGTCCACCAGGCGCAGGCCGATGCGGCCGTTGATGGGCGAATGGATGGTGCACCAGCCAAGCTGCAACTGGGCGGTCTCGATGGCTGCTTTGTCCGACTCGATGGCGCCTTGGTACTGGCCCTGAGTTGCCTCGTCGGCGTCCAGCGTCTCTTTTGAAACCACCCCAGCCGCGTACAGCGCCTGATAGCGTTTGAACTGCGCCTGGGCGTCTTTGAGCAAGGCCTCATCGTGGGCCAGTGTGCCTTTGGCCTGGTCCAGAGCAGCCTGATATGGTCGGGGATCGATCACCATGATCGTCTCGCCCTGCCTCACCTGTTGCCCCTCGGTGAACCGCACCGGTTCGAGTTCGCCGCTGACTCGTGCCTTGACGGTAACGCTCATGTAGGGGGTAACCGTGCCCAGCGCGGTCAGGAAGATCGGCATGGGCTTCTGCTCGGCGGCAGCCACCTGCACCGGAACCGGCCGGTTCATCAGCGCCGCCGCCTGACTGGCGCTCGCAGCCGCCGCCTTCTGATGGTTCTCATAAATCAGCCATGCAGCGAGCCCAACAGCGGTTACCAGCAGCACGTATACGACAATGCGCACCCAGGAACCCTTGGGTGAAGAATGGTGCTGCTCAAGGCCGTTTGCGGCCAGAGGGGTCTCCGGAGTGCCTTCAGTGGACATAGTATCGATTCCTGTCAATTTCTTTTGAGTGATTGCCCGCGTAATGGGCCCCGCGCAAAGGCATTGTTATTACCGTTCCGGGCAGCGGACAAACCGCCCGCGTATGTTTCTAAGGACGCAAGAGTTTCCCCAAAGGTTTCGTTTGCCCACGCGACATTCAGTGCGAGGCGCGCGTTTTTCGCAACAGAGAAGCGCATTCCCGAGGATGCAAGACGCATCCATTGTAAGCGAATCGAGCGGCCACGGAACATTTGCGGCCCGCGCCTGCCGGCTCCGGTTTGACGGTATACTTGTCCCTGAGTTTACCCGCAACTGCGTTTGACCTTGAACAGCCGTCCCGCCGCGCCGCTTCCGAATGAGTTGGTATTCCGCGGCTGGCTTGGTTTCGCGAACTCCATGAGGATATTTTGTTTCGGAATTCCGTCCCAGCCGAGCAAGCCGATTTAACGCGCCCACTGTGCGTCGACCTGGACGGCACGCTGATCAAATCCGATTCGCTATTCGACGCGGTCTGCCAGTTCCTGCGCCGCAATCCCTTCCGATTCTGGCAACTGGGGCGGTGGCTGTCAACGGGACGCGCTCGCCTGAAAGCCGAAGTGGCGAGCCGCGCCCCGCTCAATCCCGCCCAACTGCCTTACAACACCGAGTTGCTCCTGTACCTGCACGCCGAGCGGCGCCAAGGCCGGCAAATCTACCTGACAACCGGCGCGGACGGCCCGCTGGCGGAGCGGGTCGCTGCGCACCTCGGCATCTTTGCCGGCGTTCTGGCCTCCGACGGCGTGACCAACCTGACCAGCGCGCTGAAACTGGAGTGCCTGAAGGCGCGCTTCGGCGAATTCGACTACATCGGCAACTCCCGCGCCGACCTGCCTTTGCTGGCCAATGCGCGCCACGCGATGGTGGCTAACCCCACCCTCAGCCTGCGCCTCGCGTTGCATCTGGGACACATTCCGGTGGCACGGACGTTTCCGCATGAGCAGCCGTTGGCGCGCACGCTGTTGAAGGCGATCCGCATTCATCAGTGGGCCAAGAATATTCTCCTGTTCGTGCCGCTCCTGCTCTCGCACAAGCTGCGCCCTGAGGCGATTGGCGCGGTCATCGCCGCTTTCTTCTGTTTCAGTTTCATGGCGTCGGCCAACTATCTTTTCAACGATTTGCTGGACATCGAGAGCGACCGCCGTCATCCGGCCAAGCGCCTCCGGCCCTTCGCCGCCGGCGATCTTCCGGTCCTGGGCGGCGTTGCTCTGGCGCTCGTCCTCATTGCGGCCTCGCTCGCGCTTTTGCCCATTCTGCCCCATCAATTCCTGCTGTGGCTGGCGGTCTACATCGTGTCCACTACGGCTTACTCCTTTTATTTCAAGCAGGTGGCGCTGGTAGACGTGCTGATGCTCTCCGGGCTGTACACGCTGCGCCTACTGGCAGGCGGCGCGGCCACGCGGACTGAAATCTCCCCTTGGCTGGCAGCCTTTTCCATCTTCCTGTTTCTCTCTCTGGCCATGGTCAAGCGCTTCAGCGAGCTCGAAAACCTGCGCGACCGCGGCGCTTCCGAGACACATGGGCGCGGCTACCTGGCCAGCGACCTTGAGCAGATTCGCAGCTTCGGCACGGCCAGCGCCACAGCCGCCGTGCTGGTGTTCATGATGTATATAGCGCGCCCCGATGTGACGGTCCTCTATAAGCACGCAGGCCGGCTATGGCTCATCGTGCCGCTGATGCTCTTCTGGCTCTACCGGGTGTGGTTGCTGGGCTCGCGCGGCGAAATGGACGACGACCCGGTCATCTTCGCTCTTCGCGACCGGGTCAGCCTTGCGGTGGGAGCGTGCGTGCTGGCCGTGGCCATTCTCGCATTGTGAAAGCATCTTTTCAGCCCGCCGGCGCGTCTCATTAGTGTAAAGACAAATCCTTTTGCCTGCGTGCGCGCCAGGGGCGCGTTTCTTCGTCTACCATTGAACATAGAACAGGATATGGACCGGATCGAGCGGATGAGCACCGTCCGGTTCCGGAATCCGGCGCGTAGGTCATCACCAGACCAGCGCGCTTGTCGAGCCGCTCAACTGCGGCCTGGCGAACCAGCAACAACGGCCGAGAGCTCGCGGCTCAGGAACGAGTACCTACCCTATGTGGATTGTCCGGCTTGCGCTGCGGCGGCCTTACACCTTTGTCGTCTTTGCGTTCTTGATTCTGATTCTTGGTGTCTTCAGCATCCTGACGATGCCTACGGACATCTTTCCCAACATCGACATCCCGGTGGTGACGGTGGTGTGGAATTTCAACGGCCTCTCCGCGCCGGAGATGGCCAACCGCATCGTGACCAACAGCGAACGCGGCATGACCACCACGGTCAACGACATCGAGCACATCGAGTCGCAATCGCTCGACGGCGTGGCCATCATCAAGATTTTCTTCCAGCCGCACGTCAATGTCGGCAACGCCGTGGCCCAGGTAACGGCCATCAGTCAGGTGCAGTTGCGTAGTTTGCCGCCCGGCTCCACGCCGCCATTCATCATCCAGTACAACGCCTCCAGCGTGCCCATTCTGATGCTGGGTCTTTCCGGCAAAGGACTCAACGAGCAGCAGGTCTTCGACCTGGGCACGAATACGATTCGAACCCAGTTGGCAACCATCGAGGGAGCGCAGACGCCCTTCCCCTACGGCGGAAAGCAACGCCAGATTCAGGTGGACATTGACCTGCACGCGCTCCAGGCCAAGGGACTGTCGCCCACTGATGTGGTCAACGCTGTCTCCGCGCAAAACCTGATCGTGCCCTCCGGCACGATGAAGATCGACCGCTTCGAGTACGCCATCGAGACAAACTCCGCGCCGAGCGTGGTCAACGACCTGAACAATCTGCCCATCAAGGCCGTGAACGGCGCTGTGGTTTACATCCGCGACGTGGCCCATGTACGCGACGGCTACCCGCCGCAAACCAACATTGTGCGCGTTGACGGCAAGCGCGCCATCATGATGAGCGTGATGAAAACCGGTTCAGCCTCCACGCTCGATATCATCAAGGGCGTTCGCGAGAAGCTGGAGAGCATCAAAGGCCAGTTGCCGCCCCAGTTGCAGATCAACGCGCTCTCAGACCAGTCGATCTTTGTGCGCGGCGCTATCAACGGCGTGGTGCGCGAGGCCATCATTGCCGCCTGTCTCACCGCCATCATGATCCTGGTCTTCTTGGGCAGTTTCCGCTCCACGGTCATCATCGCGGTATCCATTCCGCTCTCCATCCTTTGCTCGCTCAGCGTGCTCGCCATGCTGCACGAGACCATCAACATCATGACCCTGGGAGGCATGGCTTTGGCCGTGGGCATTCTGGTGGATGACGCCACAGTTGCCATTGAAAACATCAATCGCAATCTTGAGGCGGGCAAAGAGCTGGAGCAATCCATCCTCGATGGCTCGGCGCAGATTGCCGTCCCCGCCCTGGTCTCTACTCTGGCCATCTGCATCGTCTTCGTGCCCATGTTCTTCTTGAGCGGCGTGGCGCGCTATCTCTTCGTTCCCATGGCTGAAGCCGTGGTCTTTGCCATGCTCGCCAGCTATCTGCTCTCGCGGACGCTGGTGCCCACCATGGCCAAGTACCTGCTGAAGGAACACGACGACGCCGCGGCGGCCAGGAAACTCAACAGCGGCAATCCCTTCATCCGTTTCCAGAGCGGCTTTGAATCTGGTTTTGAGAGCTTTCGCCACGGCTATTTGCGCCTGCTCACCCTGTGCATGGACAATGCGGCGGTTTTCCTTATCCTGTTCCTGTTATTTGCGGTAGGTTCGGTCGTCGTGTTGGAGCCATGGCTGGGCCAGGACTTTTTCCCCTCGGTGGACTCCGGCCAGTTCAAAATTCACGTGCGCGCTCACACCGGCACGCGCATCGAGGAAACGGCCGCGCTCTGCGACCAGATTGACTCCACCATACGGCAGCAGATTCCTGCCAAAGAGGTCGTGACGATCGTAGACAACGTCGGCCTGCCTTACTCCGGCCTGAACCTCTCTTACTCGACCTCGGCGCCCATTGGCCCGGCGGACGCCGACATCCAGGTGCAGTTGACCGAGGACCATCACCCTACCGCGGCCTACGTTGAGCGCCTGCGCGGTGTACTGGCCCGCCAGTATCCGGGTGTCACCTTCTATGTGCTGCCGGTGGACATTGTCACCCAGATTCTCAACTTTGGCCTTTCGGCGCCTATCGATATACAGGTCGTCGGCCCCAATATGTATAGCAATCACGCTCTCGCCGAACGCATGTTGGATGAAGTTCGCTATGTTCCCGGCGCCGCCGACGCGCGCATCCAGCAGCCCTTCAACTATCCCAATATGACGGTGAATGTTGACCGCACCCGCGCCCAGGAGATTGGCCTGACGCAGCAGAATGTGGCGCAGAGCATACTGGTTGCTCTCAGCGGCAGCTTCCAGACCGCGCCCAGCTTCTATCTCGATCCGCAGAACGGCGTCAGTTACAGCGTTGCTGTCCAGTCCCCGCAATACAAGGTTGATTCGCTTGCCGCGCTGGAGAGTTTGCCCATTACCGGCTCTGTCACTGCGCAGAAGAACAGCGCCGCAGCGCCCGGAGCCGCCCCCGCAGCTGTTCCCGGCGCCGCTTCATCCACCGCACCCGGAGCTGCATCCCAGGTTCAAGTGCTCGGGAACCTCGCCACCATCGTCCCCGGCGCAGAGTTGGGCACTGTAAGCCACTACAATGTGCAGCCGGTTATCGACATCTACGCCAACGTGGATGGAACCGATCTGGGCACAGTGACCCGCAGAATGGAAGGGATCATCAAAGAACACAAGGCCGACCTGCCGCGCGGCTCGCAATTCATCCTGCGCGGTCAGAGCGAGACCATGAGGAGCTCTTACATTGGCCTGCTGGGCGGCCTCGCGTTCTCCATTCTACTGGTTTACCTGTTGATTGTGGTCAACTTCCAATCCTGGCTCGATCCGTTTCTGATCATTGCGGCGCTGCCCGCTGCGCTCGCCGGCATCGTCTGGTTCCTCTTCCTCACTAACACGCGGCTCAGCGTGCCGGCGCTCACCGGCGCCATCATGTGCATGGGCGTGGCCACGGCCAACTCCATTCTGGTGGTCACCTTTGCCCGCGAGCAGTTGGAGATCCTGGTAGGCGACGCGCGCCGGGCAGCGCTCGACGCCGGCTTTGTCCGCTTGCGCCCGGTGCTGATGACCGCCCTGGCCATGATCATCGGCATGATCCCGATGGCGCTGGGCCTGGGCGACGGCGGCGAGCAGAACGCTCCGCTGGGCCGCGCCGTCATCGGCGGCCTGCTGCTGGCCACCGTGGCCACGCTGTTCTTTGTTCCCGCATTTTTCTATGTCGTCCACGGCTGGCTGGAAGCCCGCCGCAGAACGGCTCACGGCTTGGCAACGGCCGACACATTCGACGAGTTTGACAATATACCGGAGTAGTTTTTCATGACGAACGAATCCAATCCGAACCCCCAGCAGGCCAATCACCACGAGACCGCGCCGGAACAGAAGCCCATTGCGCCGCGCAAGGCCCTCGCAGGCGTGGCAATTGTGCTCATCGTAGCAGCCGTGCTGGCGGGCCTCGGCATGTTGCACCGCCATAATGCTGACAATGCGCTGGCCACCACAACCACCGAAATGGCCGCGCCCACGGTGATCGTCGCCACACCGAAGGCAGGCGCGCCCGTTGACAGCTTCATCCTCCCCGGCAACGTGACCTCTTACACCGATTCGCCCATCTACGCGCGCACAGCCGGCTACCTCACGCGCTGGTATTTCGACATCGGCGCCCGCGTGAAGAAGGGCGCCCTGCTGGCCGTGATTGCCACGCCCGAGGTGGACCAACAACTGGCCCAGGCCCAGGCCGACCTGAATACCGCTCAGGCCAACGCCAACAACGCGCGCATCCAGGCCGACCGCTATACCGGGCTCGTCCAATCCAACGCCGTCTCCCACCAGGACACTGACACGTTCGTGAATCAGGCTGCAGCCACCGCGGCCGCGGTCAAATCCGCGCAGGCAAACGTCGAGCGGCTGCGCCAGCTCCAATCGTTTGAAGAGGTCTATGCGCCCTTCGACGGCGTCATCACCGCGCGCAATATCGACACCGGCCAGCTCATCGACCCCGGCGCGGGCAAGGAGCTTTTTCACCTTCAGGCCATTCAGACTCTGCGCGTCTACGCCAACCTGCCGCAGATCTACTCGGCGAACGTGAAGCCCGGCGCGAAGATTGATCTCACCTTTACCGAGCACGGCGGAAAAATCTTTCAGGGCACGCTGGTGCGCACTGCGGAATCCATCGATCCCGCCAGCCGGACTTTGCTCGTGGAGGTGGACCTGGACAACCGCTCCGGCGAACTGCTACCCGGCTCGCTGGCCCAGGTTCACTTCAAGACACCTGCTGCTTCCACCTTCATCGTGCCCGCTGCCGCGATCATCTTCCGCAAGGAAGGCCTGCGCCTGGGTGTCGTCATCAACGGCAATGTTGCGCATCTGGTCCCGGTGGTTATCGGCGAAGACGATGGCGCTAACGTGCAGATCGTCACTGGCCTCAATATCGGCGACCAGGTGATCCAGGATCCGCCCGACTCGCTCATCGACGGCGAAAAAGTGCGGATAGTGACCCCCGGCAGCCAGCCCAATGCGGGAGGCAAGTAGCGATGCGGGAGCTTCCGCTTAATTACGACTATCGGCTGGGTGCCCCATCCTTGCGACGTTTTTGTTTTTGTCGCAAGGGTGGGATACCGCAACTCCTGACCGGAATCTGCTCTTCAACCGCTCTTCTCTTCCTCACCCTGCTCGCGGGTTGCAAGCCTGTCGGCCCCAACTACAGCCGCCCCGGCTACGATGCTCCCGCGGCCTATAAAGAGACTGGCGCAACCGCTGTCATCCCGCCGCCCGCACCTGCCGGAGGCAGTTGGCAGCCGGCTTCGCCCTCCGACGGAATGTTGCGCGGCAAATGGTGGGAGATCTACCAGGACCCGCAGCTCAACCAACTGGAAGAGCGCATCGCCGCCGAGAATCCGACCCTGCGCCAGGCGCTGGAAACTTATCTTGCCGCGCGCGACCAGGTCAGCGCCGCCAGGTCAGCTTTCTACCCCACGCTTTCAGCCGGTGCAGGTGCGACGCGCGAGGAGATTTCAGCCAACGGTCCCAACTACTCGCAGGGAAAATCCACCACATACAGTGACTTCACTCTCACCGGCGAGGCCAGTTGGGAGCCGGATTTCTGGGGCCGCATCCGCCGCACCGTCGAAGCCGCCCGTTCCAACGCCGAGGCCAGCGCCGCTGACCAGGCAAACATAGACCTCAGCCTTCATGCCGAGATGGCCGCCGACTACTTCCAACTGCGCGGCCTCGACGCGGAAATTGCGCTGCTCAACTCTACAGTCACCGACCTCGAAGGCCAGCTCGATCTGACTCAGCGCCGCCTTACCGGCGGAATCGGCACCGAGGCCGACGTTGCCCAGGCCCGCACCCAGCTCGAAACCGTGCGCGCCCAGCGCATCGACGTGGGCGTGGCTCGCGCCCAGTACGAGCACGCCATCGGCACAATCGCCAACTTGAAACTCTCTGACTTCAGCATTCCGTTTTCGCCGCTTGTTCAACCTCCGAATCTCGCCTTGCCCAAAGTTCCCGTCGGCATGCCCTCGCAACTGCTCGAGCGCCGCCCTGATATTGCAGCAGCCGAGCGCCGCGCCGCCGCCGCCAACGCGCAAATCGGCATCGCCGTCAGCGCCTTCTATCCCAACATCAACCTGACTGGAACCGGCGGCTTTGAGAGCATGAACGCCGCCACCTTGATTCAAGGCCCCAGCGCTCTATGGAGCCTCGGTGCACAAGCCACGCAGTTGCTCTTCGACGCCGGCCAGCGCCGCGCCCTTACCGACGCTGCCCGCCACACCTACGAAGCCCAGGCATCTGCGTACCGGAGCACCGTCCTCAGCGCCTTCAACGACGTTGAAGACCAGCTCTCCGGCCTGCGAATTCTCGAGGCTGAATCCACTGTCGAGCAGAGAGCCGTCGATGCGGCTCAACATTCCTATGACATCTCCAACCAGCGCTACAAGGGCGGCGTCACCAGCTACCTTGAAGTGCTGACGGCAGAGGCCACGCTCCTCCTGAACCAGCGCACCGCCATCGATCTCCAAACTCGGCAGTTTGTTTCGAGCGTCGGCCTCGTCCGCTCTCTCGGCGGCGGCTGGGATGCAAGCAAGTTGCCGAAGTAAGTAATCAAATGAACGGACTTTCAGCGCGCTTCGCTTCGCGGCAGACCGGGCAGCTTCCAGTCCCTTCTCAGCTTCTTGTACTGCGCCTTCGGCAACTGCACAAGCAAAGGATTTTTCGCGGGATCAAGCCACGCAAGCACGCCTTCAAGATGCTCTTGTGTCATCGCCGTGCATCCTGTGGTTCCCTGCCCCGGCCCCATCCAGATGTGCATGAAGATGCACGATCCAGTGCCGGGAGTCACCGGATCTGTGTTGTGATCGACCACCAGTCCCCACCGGTACAGCCCATCGGTGCGCAACATATGTTCAGAGCTATTCCAGTCAGGCGCCACTGTCGCGCGGTCCAACACGCGGTTATAAAACTCTGAACTCGCGTCATCCACACATTCCACTGACGGCGTAAGGCTCACATAAGGCATCTTCCATCCCGCCTGCCCCTGAGCTGCGTAGCCAAAGGAAGTGCTCAGGCGAAAGATTCCCGCCGGCGACTTGCCATCGCCTTCGTGCTTCACTGGATCGCTAGCCTTACGCGACTTCTCATCGCTCGCCGATGCCAGCCCCACGCCCCAACCAAGCCCGTTATGGCCTACCACAATGGGAATCGGCTCTCCGACCGCTTTCCATTTCTTGCGCGCGCGCGGCCGCTCATACGCCTGCAAGACCCCATCGACCGCATTCCAATCCTGAGTCGTAACCACCAGGATTTGCATGGATGAGTGCAGCGCAGCTGGCTCCTCGCATTGAGCCGGAGCAAACGACGCCACGCTAACAGCAATAATGCAACTGGAAAACCATCCAACCTTCATCGATTCCTAGACCCCGAAGACAATTCTGAGTTCATCACAAGCCGACCGCCAAGGCAACTGCCATCGGCCCTATTCCCTATTCCCTGGTCCAAGCTTCACCACATCCTGTCTCGGATGGCTGTAAGCCGCCGGAGGCACGTCAGTCAGCGGCAGCGCGGGGCCTTCCCAGAGTAGCCGTGGTGATCCCTGGCTGGCCGAGTGCAAGCCTTCCAGATGAAAAGTGTGCTTGCCGGCGCGCAACCCCAGCGAGCCGCGATCGTAACGGATCGCGTTGCCCGGCGAGCCGCAGACCTGCGCAAACGGCGGGCCGGTCTTGGCCACTTCCACGCCGTCGATCACCAGCCGCGCGCCGTCGCGGGCCAGCAAATAGAAGGTATACCCGCCGTCCGCGGGAATGTCGATCTGGCCGTCCCACGCCACAGCGTAATGCGTATAGCCCTGCGAATCCGCGTGCACGTTGGGGCTCTCGCCGGAGAAGACCGCGCGTTCGGCGGCGAGATTTGGCAACTCGGTCCACGCGCCGGTGTAGAGCTGCCACGCGAGGCCGGGCAGCATGGGACCCGCCGCGCTTGCGGCTTCATGCCAATGAGCTACGGCCACCACTCCTTGCGCGGCCCAGTCCTGATTGGTCGAATCAGGGCGGCTCGCGCGCTCGTCAACATGCAGCAAAACCCTGAAGCGGCCAGCGCCGTTTCCTGTCCCGTCGAGTTCTGTTCCCTCCGCGTCAGGGAAGCGGTGAGTCACGCGGCGGCCGCTTGCCACAATAATCTTCGTCCCGTCGCCAAACAGCCATGTGTACCTCGCGCCGGGCGAGGCTTGCGCGGTAAATGTGACCTTCTCTCCCGGCGCAAAAACCGGCGGATCCACCGTGAACGCCGCCACGGGGCCGTGCTGCGCGGGAAACTTCGCCTGCTGCGCCCCGTCCGCCGTCGAGAGCGGCAGATCCGCATTGTCGGCCGCGCGCTTCTGGCCGTACTTCACGTTGTCAAAGGTCACGCCCGCCACGTCACCAACCATCGTGGAATCGGCCAGCGGCGGCTGGTCCAGCGCCCAGATGTTATGAAAGGTGAACCCCAACAGCCCTGGATACTTCTGATCCATTTGCTCCAGCGAATACCAGTTATCCAGAAATAGATTTTCGAAAGTGAAGTTAACGTGGCTGCCTTTGGCTCCGTTTGCGCCCCAAAAGCCGAGCAGGCCAAAAGTTTGCCCGCATGCCCCAATGCCGCCGTGCAAAATGTCCGAGTCGCGCAGCGTAAAGTTGCGCGAGTTATACGTCTTCCGCGGCCAGCCCGCGCGCACAATATTCGAGATGCTCGTTGATAGCACGCTGTGTTCGATAAGAATGTTCTGCACATCGTGCCCAGGGCGCACCATCTCCTCATCCGTGTAGCCGTCCCAGTTGCCCTGCATGGCAAACACGTCATCAGACGAACGGATGAACGCGTTGCGCACAACGGAGTCGCCGCCGCCCAGCCAATCCATGCCGTCCTGGTTGGCGTTTCCGGGGTTACCGCCAATCACGCGCAGATCGTCGTACACAAATCCACTGGTATCTTTCATCTGAATCGACCAGGTGCGCGACCGCACAATGCAGGTCAGCCCGTCGATCTCCACGTTGCGGGCTTCCAGCGCGCCCACGCAGTGCCAGTCCGGCTTTTGCATCCAGCCTTCGTCGCTGTTGGGGTCCTGTGGCCCGTCATACACAATCGTTCCCCGGCCCAGAATCTTTACGTTGTCCACTTTCCAAAGGTTGAGGCTGCCGAAAAAATACGAGCCGGGCGCCAGGTAATAGGTCTCGCCGCTTTTGGGATTGAGGCTCTGGTGGTAGACCCCCGGCTTGTAGGCGTGCGTCTTCGCATCAATCGGCATGGGCGGCGGCGGCGCGCCGGCAAAGAGAAACAGCATTTTAGCGTGATTCAGAAAGTCGCCGGGCCGCGAGATGGAAAGCTTGGCCGGCCCGGCGAGTTTGAAACGAATCGTCTGGGACTTTTGCTGGCCTCCGGGTCGCGCCGCCCGCAAACCCAGCCGCCATGGCTGAATGTCCACGCCTTTGTCCCAGAAGCCCGGCTCGGCTGCGGTAATCTCCACGTCGAACGGTCCGCGCCCATCGAAGCTGACGTAATCGTAACTCGCCGCGGCATGAGCCACATCCACCGTCTGCCCATTCACGCGGACAGCGAACTCAGTAGCCCGCATCTCTGGCGGAACCTGCGCGGACTGAACGCGAGTAGCCGCATGAGCGACTGTTGGAAGCGCGAGAATAGCCAAGAGCAGCGAACGAAATCCCGGCAAGAAGCGGACCCCGGCAAGAAAGTGAGAACGAAACCACTGTAGCACCGAGGGCGGAACAGAGACCGGCCCGAAAGCCTCAACCCTCAACAGGGGATCTTGAAGAATTCGAGAAACACTCCAAGCGATATGGGCGTTTCTCCGTCCCGAATTAGCGTGGTCCGATCGACAAACATCGTCGAGTGATGTACGCTAGAATCATGCGGTCACCAAAAGTCATAGACCTATTTTGTGGGGCCGGGGGGTTCACCCTCGGAGCCTATAGTGCCGGTCTCAGGGTCATCGCATCCGTCGACATCGACGACAAGCTAACGAGTTCCTACAAAAGCAACTTCCCGCACGCAAACCTGCTGCTTGCGGACATATCAACGCTGCGGATCGATTCGCTGCTTAAAGCCGCCGATGCTGCCGCCGGGGATGTCGATGGAATCATCGGCGGGCCGCCTTGCCAGGGGTTCAGTACCATCGGAAAACGCAGCGCGACCGATCCAAGAAACGACCTTTTGCGCCACTTTTTTCGGATAGTGGCTGAAGTACGTCCAAAATTCTTCCTGATGGAGAACGTACCCGGCCTCATTGCTGGCGCGGCAAAGGAGATCCTCGACAAGGCCGTTTCCGATCTCGACGGCTATAAGCTTATTGGTCCTATATGCCTCGACGCGCACGATCTTGGAGCGCCTACGCAACGAAAGCGAATTGTCGTCCTCGGATATGACCCCAGCAGAGTTGAACCGATTACCGAAGCTGAAATAAAATCACTTTCGTGTTCCGAAAAGCTGACTGTTAGAGATGCCATAGCCGATCTTCCGGAACCCTCCCGCCACTCTGCAGGCCCGTACCGCAATCTCAAAACGGTTTCTAAGTATGCTATGCGAGCGCGGTCCACGCCTAGGCGAGGGCTGGGCTCAGCTTCCTCGCGAAATAGAATCGCCACCGGCCAGGTCAGCGGCATTCAGATCACCCAACACGCCGCGAAAGTAATTGAACGCTTCAGACGGGTTCCCCAAGGCAAGACAGATGAAGTCAGCAGATGCGTCCGCCTCAAGTGGGATTCCGCAGCTCCAACCCTGCGAGCCGGTACCGGGCCGGACAAGGGCAGCTTTCAATCCGTCAGGCCGCTGCACCCTGTGCGCCCCCGCGTGATTACGATTCGAGAGGCGGCGCGTCTTCAAGGATTCCCAGATTGGTTTGATTTCCACAAGACGAAATGGCATAGCTTTCGTATGATCGGAAATTCAGTTTCCCCAATCATGGCCGAGGTTCTGCTTAGATTCATCGCAACAAAGATTAAGAAGAGCTAAGGAGCCTCTGATCAGGTCCTGATATTTTCCGCGTTGAAGGTTGGAGGCTGTTTTCCTGGAGAAATTCCGTATCCCGACGGCGATTTCAAGGGTAAATGTGGTTTGCGCGTCCACGTTTTGCGT
>Ga0224555_1002294_pt1 | contig 22995 bp, 12 predicted proteins | sample 714S23034metaG_FD_180687 | JGI IMG/M metagenome (GOLD analysis project Ga0224555, IMG submission 180687) | Peat soil microbial communities from Stordalen Mire, Sweden - 717 S2 30-34 | ecosystem: Environmental > Terrestrial > Soil > Wetlands > Peat | place: Sweden: Norrbotten County, Stordalen...
GGATAGAAGTCCGACAGGAATCCAAACAAGAGACCAATCGACAAAAGCAAAAACAAGAGCAAAAACACTATGAAAGAAAAAACAAAAAGCCCCTTGATTCCTACAGCCGTCTCATAGAAGGCTCTAGCTTGATGCGGGTGCCCTTCTGGAGTGGCTTGGCGAAGTGGCCCTGCTTGCCGAATGCCACGACGTTGTAGTGAAAGGCCTGAAGGTTGCAGTCGGCGATGATTGCGACTCCGAAGGCGGTGTACTTGCGGCCATTCTTGGAAGTGCGTCTGGTGGCTGAGTTGCTGACGGTGACGAAGAGGGTAATGGTCTGATATGGAGTGACCGTGTCAACCTGCGCAATCTATGGGTTTGTTGTTGTTGGTTTCGTCGTTTTTCGAGGACAGAGCGAGCAGCAGTCGGGGCAGTTTTCAGCGACGATTGATCAGTCTGATATTCGCGGGTCGAAGCCGCATAATCTTGATCCGTCGGGAGCTGCCTCTGACTGTTGTCGCGAGTCCGGCTGAGCCTGTCGCATAGACCAATCGAGGATTCTCCTTCGTGCTTACCCCGGCTGCTGCTGGCTCTGTGCTCGATTTGAATGACGACTTTCATCAGTGAGTTCGCTTTTGTTTTTTCCTTATTGGGAAGGTTTTTGCTTTTTTCTCAAGCTGCTATTCGCTGGCTGACAGTCGCTTCCGCCTTGGTACCTATGGCCCAGATAAAACCCAGCAGTTCGCGGCCCACCGCTGTGACGATCTTTCTCTTGTCCTTGCCCGCGGCCGCCAGTCTCGCGTATCGCTTATGCAATCGGTGTTGTGCCTTCCACGCAATCTCTTTAGCCTCTTCCGACGCGCTCTGCTGTCGTTTGCGCAATCCAGCCCAGATGGCGGGTGGACGATGATAACTCCATGCTGCTTCGACGACGATCCGTCTCAGGTGCGCGTTGCCCGTCTTCGTGATGCTGCCTCGTCGAGTCCGCTCGCCACTGGAGTTCTCGCTCGGCACCACGCCGCAATAACCCATCAGTTCTCGAGCACCTGCAAAGCGAGAGACCTGGCCTAACTCAGCCGCGATCGTCACCGCTGAAATATGCGCGATGCCGCGCAACGCCTGTAGATCCGTGATGACTTCCTGCAAAGCGGGCGAGGCCAGCTTCACCGCCTCGGCGATGGCCTGCTCCAGTCGTAGAACCCGTTCTCGCATGTGCTCGACTTCATGCAGATAGTCCAGCCGCGTGGCCTCTTGAGCCATCTGCGCAAAGCGTATCTGCGAGACCCAGATCAGATGGAGATGGGTCCAGGATCTAACTCCTGTCGGTGGACGCTGACCCGAGCGCAGTAAAAACTTGCCCAGCCGATGACGTGCTCGCAACTCATCCTGCTTCGCCGCCTCACGCGCACGCACCAGATCGCGTAACGCCTCAGAGCCTTCGTCCGGAACCCAGACCGCCGTTAGATCGCCGGATCGGTAGCTTCGCGCCAGCCTCTCAGCGTCGCGCCGATCGGTCTTCACCCGGTCGCCGGCCTTCATCGGGACCAGTGACGGGGCGATCACCTCGCACTGCACACCGAGCTCCGCCAACTGCCAGTACAGTACATAGCCAGTCGGCCCGGCTTCATAGCAGACCCGCAACTTCTCCACTGGGCCAAGCTTCTTGATCAGCTTGCGTACCGACTCCATCCGGTTGGGAATCGTGCCAAGACTTCGTACCTCGCCATCCGGCTCGGCTATCGCTGCGGCTATCGTTTCGGCATGGACATCCATGCCCAGAAATCGTAACTTCTCTCTCATGACCGGCTCCTTCCGCTTGTGGCTCTGAACTGTGGTTCTGTGCGAACTCACAGCCTAACCCACGCTCAGCGCATCGCGCCGGTCACTCCATAGTGACTGTTGTGTCTGCATGGTGTTTCTCCTTTTGCCCGGTTACTCGGGACACACTTGCCCGTTGTGGGCGCAAAGGTGCGCTGCTCCCAAGTCGCGGCATGGCCGCGTTGCCAAGTGAAGAAGTTTTTGGAAAGGGACCCGGAGCCTGCGAGGGGGGAGGAGTCCGAAACCCGTAGGGCGCGGTACGCGAGTTCTGAACGCAGAGCCGCAGGGCGCAGCTCCAGCACCGGCGCGGTGGCCGTGTGATCGTGCAAATAGGAGATCGTGCAGGCTGACCAACTGCCCCGGTAGCATTCGAGGGTGATCGCAAATCCACTTTCAGGCCGACCACTATTCTCAGAGGCCGATTTCCGCCCAATCAGCTACTCTGATCGACCCAGTCGACACAACGTCTCAGGGTATCTATCCGGTCGAGCCGGATTCCATTACCACTCCTGAGCTGGATGAGCGAGCTGGCCTGTAATCGCCAATTAGCACTCTGCCCGGGTCGAGCTTCACACGCGCGCAAGAATGCTTTTAAAGACCGATTGTTGGGGATGCTGCAATCTGCTGAAAATAAGTGATCGCAATTGATGGACTGCGCTGTTCCAGAAGGTGTGGGTTATAAACCGTCCGCGCCTCTACGTGCCGCCATGAAGGGGAGACACGTTGTGTAGCGTCGCCTGGTCATGGAGTTGAGGAATCTCGCTGGAACCGGATAGAGGGAGGCTTTTACTCTCAGGGGCGCGACCTTGGCCCGAGGGGTGCACCCCTCACCAGCAATCCGCGTCTGCATTTCATCGAGAGGAGCAGCCAGGGCAGGGCTCGGCGCGAGATGGGATGGCCCAGGCCAAACCACTCCTTCATGGCGTCGATGGGGTGGAAGATGTGGCGGCGGGCGATCTCGACGGTGAGCGAGCTGAGCAGCAGGATGGCGGTGGTGAGCCAGAGGATCGGCGGGACGGCGGCGGGCAGCCATGCGTTGATGGCGTGCTTGTAGGCGTCGAGCCGAGTGGCGGGTTGGGTGACGGAGAAGACGCTGACCAGCCCAGTGAAGAAGAGGAAGACGGCGCCGAGGGCGAAGAAGAGGCCGAGACGGTATGAGATGAGTCGCTGGCCCGGGCGGTGCGGGCGGTTGGGACGGTTGTCCCAGTTGTCGTTGTCGCCTCCCCCGCCGGTGCGCTTGAGGTCGTGGCCATTGGGCGGACGGCGGCTGTTGCCTCCATCGTCCTCTTCGGAGCGGCGGGGGCGGCGTTCGAGATTTGGAGGCGTGATGGTTATTGGCATCCGGATCACTCCACACGCGCGCGCGATGAGTAGAGATTACTCGGATTGGGCCGCTGGCACCACTGGGGAAGAATGGAAGGGATTAATGCGGAGGATTCGCTGGGGTCGCTGCCGACAATCCCTAGCCAAGTGGCGAGAGCTGGGGCATAGCTTCTTCAGGGCTGGTACTCCCACAGGTCGTTGAAGGAGCCACCATACGAAACCCAGCTGTTGTCATCCCCGCCGAAGAGCCAGAGATACCCTGACGAATCGACCCAACCCACGGCGGTCTCCCGCTGGGTTGGAACATTACTGACGGAGGGCGCTCCTTGCGTTCCGTAGATCCCAGTTGGCGTGGATGAAGCCAAATTTGATCCGGACACCCATGTCCATTGGCCGTTGCTCAACTTCCACAGGTCGTTTAGCTCTCCGAAAACCGTGTAAGCACCGGTTGTGGAATCAAGGCCTGTGCCGCCAAAGAGCCAGACGTTACCCTCGGCATCTATCCAACTTACCGAGCAAAGTCGTGCCCCGGGGATGTTGGCGGGTGCGGCGGTTCCTTTGGTCCCATAGGTCCCCGGTTCGTTGTTCAGGTTCGAACCGCCCATCCACGTCCATTCGCCGCTGGAATACTTCCAAAGATCGTTCAGGAAGCATGGCCCCCCATATGCTGAGCATATGGCTCCTCCGGTGGAGTCATTCCCTTGTCCACCAAAGAGCCAGAGGTTATCGTCGGCATCGATCCAGCCGACTGCGCCGGTGCGCTGGCCGGGAACATTATTCGGGGCCGGAGTTCCCTGCACTCCGTATATCCCTGGCTGGAAGAGAGGGAGAGTCGTGTTCCCCCCTCTCATCCAGGTCCACTCGCCGTTACTGTACTTCCAGAGGTCGTTGAGGATGCCAAGTGCTCCGGTCGAGTCAAAGCCCTCCCCTCCAAACAGCCAGAGATTCCCTGCGTGATCGGCCCATGTGGTTTCTTCGAACCGTGCTCCCGGCGTGTTGCCGGGGCCGGCTACACCCTGGATTCCATATATGCCGGCAACGGGTGCCGTCGATTCAGTGGCCACATTCGAACCGGCCATCCATTTCCATTCGCCATTGCTGAATTCCCACAGGTCATTGAGATCTCCTCGCGTCCCAGTCGAATCGATTCCAAGCCCACCGAAGAGCCAGAAGTTGCCGGAGGCGTCGGTCCAACTCGCCGCTTCATATCGTCCGCCGGGCACATTTGCGGGGGCCGATACTCCTTTTGTCCCATACACTCCTTTTGCTTCGATCGTGGACGACCCGCTAACCCACGTCCATTCGCTCCCGCTATATTTCCAGAGATCGTTCAGGTCTCCTCCCGCGCCATTCGAACCCAATCCGTACCCGCCAAAAAGCCAGAGCCCACCAGAGGAGTCCGTCCACGAAGAAGGAGACGTGCGCGCTCCTGGAGTGTTGCTGGGCGCAGCCGTTCCCTGGGTTCCGTAGCTCCCGAACTTGTTTACGGAACTGGAGCCGCTCATCCATGTCCACTCATTGTGAACAGCCGGGGTTGAGGGTGCCCCGGTGGCTCCGCCACCACAGCCGATGAAGACGAGCGACGCCATTCCCGTGAATACGAGGATGCACGACTTGATGCTGGTACTCATACCGTATTCCCTTCAGCATAGGATACACCGGGGCTGTGGTCCGGGTTCTCCGACCCACAGCCCCGCTTTCGTCGCTAGTTGATTGTCATGGTGCCGAGATCGACTTCGGCTTCGTCTCCGTTGATGCTGGATGCTTTCGCATATCCTGTCACCGAAAATGTTGACAGATCTGTGTGTGCCGGGATCGTTACAGAGTATGTACCGGAGTACGAGCCGGAGATGACCCTACCGAAACCCGAGACCTGAATATACGCCGTACCGAACTCTCCGGAATCGGCGTAAGCGTCGAACGAGAGCGTCATTGGGGTTGGAGTCAGATAGGTACTGGTCGTGAAGCCGGAATATACGCACCGTGCCACAGTATTCTGCCTGCCTCCTACGCTCATTAGTTCTGCATCACCGTCGTAGTTGAGTGTTGGGCCTTGGGGGTTGAACACGTTTCCAGAACACATGTAGTGGGTTGGGAGGAAGGGCGGAGCCGGGGCCAACGCATTGATCAGATTCTGTCCGTTTGGGCTTCCCCAACCGGTGACCAAGTCATAGCCAAGAACCGCAGGGAATAAATTCGGGCTGGCCGAGGTGAAATTGTCCCCAACTGTAACGTCGTAAAAGTCACTGTTGTGATTTGAGCCTATGCCAATCGGGTAGATGAGGGGATTGATAGAGCCCAAGCCTAAGGGCGCCGTGCCGCTGGTGACAGCCTGTTGATTGACGAGGGCCATAAAGCCCGCCCACGTGGGCGCAGCGAGGCTAGTTCCGCCTAGAGGTTGTTGACCGGGTGTCCAACATGTGCCATTGGCACAGTAATAGTTGTCGCAATTTGCTTCCGCGGCCACATCGGGTGCGTTACGCAATGTAGTCGAGCCGAAATTGGACGAGTTGAGGACGCCAGCAAGTTGCTGATAGGGGGGAATTGGTATGTTATCCGGGGAAATGCCTCCTCCACTACCAGTGCCGGACTGCGTGCAGGTAGTGTTACTGCCGCCCCACGCGATCTCGGAGGTTCGAGGCCCCCCGGTGCCGCTGGTTGTAAGAACTGTGCCGCCTACCGCCGTTACGTTTGCGTCTTCCGCGGGGTAAAAGTAGTCCGCTGGGTAGGCGGCGCCGGGAACCCATGCGCCGTAATCTCCTGAGGCTACGAACACAGTTTGTCCTTGTGCCGCAAACTGCTGGAATACGTTGTAGTTGCTACCGGGGTCGTCCGGTATCCATGCCCACGAAACGCTGATTTGCTTGGCGATGTTATCGGTCGCCATCTGATTGAAAATTGCAACGTCGGTCGCACCGACCGCAAAGGTATTCTTCGACCCTATGTAGACGAGAATTTGAGACAACCCTGGCGCCATTGAAGCAGCTTCGATAATGTCGATGACCTGCTCCGTGTCATCCCCATCGGACGCGCCGCTGGCACCCGTGAGCAAGACATTGTTGATTGGAACATTCAGCGGCTGGCCCACATTTGTGAAATAAGCCTGGACATCGCTGAGGGAATAGCCGTCTAGTTGGAATAGTGCGACCGACTGACCGGCACCGGTGAGACCTGTCCCGCCATAATAGGCCGCTCTCCGGTCGCTCCCGAGAAAATTGTTCCCTGGACCCGAGCCGGTGGTATTGCCCTGCACGGCTGATCCCTTAAGGTAGAGTGGATGCGGGATCGAGTAGTTGTCCAGCCCAGCAATATGCCAAATCGGAACGTTCAAATCAACGGAGGGTTCGCGATCCGGGGCAAAGAACGTGCGGCTCTCTGTGGGGTGCTGATAACTCGCGAGATGTACGTTGAAAGCCTGATCGATCTGAGCAACATTGCCGACGATTGGCACAACCAGACGGTTTGCAGGTTGGTCGCCAACCTCGAAGCCCTTGGAGTGGGCCCAGGCAACCACTGCTTGGTAATCCTGCGCCGTAGGGCCAAACTGATCCGTGAATTGTTGTACGCTTAGAAACTTTCGGTAGTCGGTGCTAGACGGATCCTGGAGTCTTCCCAAGAAGCTCGTGAGTGCTTCTTGATTGCGCAACGGCAACATAATTTCGAGTTGTATTTGCTGCGTAGCGGGGAGCGCGCCTACGAGTGCGGCTTGGCCGCTGGAAACTGCCGGACGGATGTGCCGCGTGGGTAATGATTGTTGTGCGAATCCAGGAATGGCAAACAAGCATGCAACCGCGAAAATAAGCGCGGCTGCGCTAAACAACGAGCGAATCTTACTCTGAATAGTCACTGTCGTTCACGCTTTCTATGATTGCTATGTGGGTTTTGGGATAAGGTTTCCTTTTGGACAGATGCAAGTGCGACGGTTCTGCCTGTGTTCAATTGCTAAAGCAGAGCAGTGTCTTGTGACGCTTCGCACGGCCTGGAACGCGGCAACACAGTCTAGCTAGGCAATTGCCACTCTAGAGAGAAGTAGGCGCAGCTGAAGAGAGAACCAGCTACTGAGCGCCACAATAATCCGCTGCTGCGTAGCATGAGTGCAAGACGCACACGATCCCGCAGCATAAAATCTCTAATTGTTTGGATACCTGGAGAAGGTAATCAGCGCAACAATATGATACTCTGCTATGACACTAATTATTAGCTAGTACTGAACGGCGCTTTGTCAAGAGAAATATAAAAATATTTCCATTACAGTAATAGTAATCAGCGTTGTATACAGAACAATAATTAATATCCTGCCCCCAACTTGACCGATGTTGAGGGTTCAATGGGAGTAAAATAAATCTGAAAGGCTGACTTCATATCTTCAATAAAGGCTTTATCTGGAAGCAGATGATGAAGGCGAATGGAATTCGATGTTTCAATTGTGGCTATCATCACAGATACGTTGTGACTTACATCACAAGTAAGTCTGAGTGACTGCCATCACAAAGGGAACGTAGGGCAGAAAATGATCTTGATATCCTTGCCATCTTATCCTGACAGGTAGCAATCACTACTTCAACCGGGCTTCTGCTTAGTACTACAGTGTTACAAAATCACCGAAGACGCTCGGCTTCCATCAGAATTGCAGGAAATTCTGGGTTTTGGTCCTGTGTGATGGAGAAGAGTGGCACGACCATCGACCTTTCAAGCTATTCATTGTAAAGAATTTGAAGTTTTATAATACTGTAGTACTAGGCGACAGTACACCGGTTTAGGCCGTCTCTGCTTCGCATCCATCCTGCAATGGGAAAAATCTAAGCGCAGCGTGGCCCAGATGGTGTGTGGTCTTCCCGACGCATAAATATATCTGAAAATAATCGATTAATTGTCTTGACAACATTCCAGGAGTGAGCCTAGCCTACCGCTAGTTAGAAACACGATTGGCGCAATGCTGAGTTCCTCTGCCGCACTGTTTCTCTCACCCAGGTATCCAACCAAGTAGGAAATATCTATGTTGAGGGGGTGAGTGCGTTCGAGGGTTTTGCCAAGTTGCTGTGGTTTCGTGCTTCCACGCGCGGCTTTCGGTCGTCAGACCGTCACCCTTGCTGCTCCAGCCTTCAACTCGCCCACAGATCGGGCATCCTCTACGGAAACAGTTGGAAGTGTTGACTCGGCATGTCGCTTACAGACGCTGATCGGCAGATATTGCAGTATCTAGCTTTCTCCCAGACTACACACCACGCAGTTCTATCAACTCGGATGTCGCTTGACGGACGCTCGCCTTAGAGCCGGTTCAACTTCGAACCGAGTCTGACGCACGCCTGAATTCAGAACGTGGTCCACACGACCCTGCAAAACAGGGCTCAACTCTTTGTGTTTCCAAACCACAGTTAAGAACGGAGCAATTATGACGAACTATCGAGCTTCTTCTCGCCTACCTTCAGTTTCTTTCCTCGTTTTCCTTGGGATCGCCGTCCTCTGCCTGAGTGCCACCCTGCACGCGCAAACCGTGGCGTTCGGGGAGTTTGACATTCAGGGCCATCCAACCATTTTCCCAACGGCCGTCGCTTACGGATCAGGGGGCCTATACGTTGCGGACGCGCAAGCAGGCCTGTTCGGAGGCTCCGGCGCTGTCGCCAGCACTCTTTCCAGCACCAGTCTGGATTGGGCCACGGGAATCGCAGTGGATGGCTCGGGGAACGTTTTCCTTGTCGATTCCGGTACCGGCGCTGTCTACGAGGTCTACGCCATAGACGGGTCGATCACGCAACTGAATACATGCACATACTCGTATTGTCCGGGTGGTTACTGGACTTCCTCGGACGGGCCTCAGCAGGCCACCAGTCAAGCTGTGGTCGACTCATCCGGAAACGTCTATGTTAGCGACGGGTACGACCTCTGGGAGTATTCGGGAGGTTCGTGGAGTGTAGCGAGTACCGTTGGTGGTTATGGGCTCGGGGTCGACGGGAGCAACAATATTTATCTCGCCGATGACAACAACTGTGTCATTTGGAAAGTGACCTCCAGTGGCCACTCGATTGTGGCCGGAAACCAATATAGTTGCGATACGAGTTCTGGCGATCTCGACTATCCGCAAGGCGTCGCTGTGGATGGGTCCGGGAATCTGTATATCTCAAATACCGGAGCCGGCACCGTCCTAAAAAACGGTTCCTCTCTAGGGGCGGTTAACACTCCCTTGGGCATGGCCACGGACTCCTCCGGCAGATTGTACGTCGCAGCTGAAAACGATTATTGCATCCTGGCCTTTTAGGCAGTTCCCTATCTTTGAAACTGCAAGGAACAATATAGAGCCGTTCCCGTTCTTTCCAATCGAAAGAGCGGGACGACCCTCATCCCCGCTGCTCAAAGCGTATCAAACCCCTCGAAAGAATGGCGTCCCAATGAAACGTATTCTATTTCTCATTTTGATCGTCATACTGCCGCAGTATGCGGTCGCCGCCAACGACAACGCCGTCGCCACCGGCTGCGCCACTCCAGTACGAGACAGCGCAACGCAGCCCATGGACGAGTACACCATATTGCGCATCGATTCAGAATTAAGACTACTCGAGTCGAGCAACGCCATAGAGCCTAAGCAGGGTCTTCAAACCGCCCGTTCCATCGCTGCCGAGATACAGCGTCTCCCCAACCGACGGCTTCGCAGCCTTCTGGATGGCCAGTTGGCACCAACCTATATGAAACTCAACCAGATGGAGGCAGCGCAGTGGCTTGGCGGCATCCCATCCAGAGCGCAGGAAGGCAGTTATTACGACAATAAGGCCTTGGCGTACAGTGCGGCCATCGGCACATTGCAGGATTCTTCCGACCTGAAAATGGAGTTGGTTAGTTCCGGGCTAGCGGGTGGCGCCTTCCAGATTGCCCAACTGCCGGTCCTGTTGCAGATGCTACAGACAGAAGATTCCGGCCGTGCCGCCGTGCTCTTCCGCCAGGCAATTGCGGCATTCCCTGTCAATGCTCCTTCGGATCTGGATATTCGCTTTCTGCTCCGGCTGACTCAGATCATAATGGCAACATCGAACGACGATGCGGCAAAGGGGATCACTCTGATGATCGCGGCACTGCACAGCTCCAGACTGCAAAGCGCTCCTCTTCCGGTAATGCCTATGCTTCACCCTATCCAGGCAACGGAAGATCAGAATGCAAATCTGAAAGTCGAGGTCAAACGGCTGGCGATGAAACTCAACGTCGACGATGAAGACGACGGGCAACGTCAGGCTCCGCCTCGACGGGCTGGTAACAGTGGCGGGATGGGTGCGCAGATAGCCTCTTACGATGGAAAGGACGCTGTTCGAAGTGCGGCATTTCAAAGTGCTGTGAAGAGCCTAGGCGGCAACGTCTCTGATGAGGATGTCCTGCAGTTGGCAAGCTCGATCGACGATAGGGCCGAACGAACACAGTTCTTCGTGCTTGTTTTGCGCAAGATGCAAGGCAAACCCGGATCGGTGGCCCATTTGGCGGGGGCCGTTTTGAGCGGAACCGAAGGAAGCGACGATCCTCAACTCTCTCTGGCCGTGCCGCGGACGGTCCTTCAAGCTGCGCTCCTGGCGAACGATCAGGCGGCGGCACAGCTCGCTATGGCTTCGTTCAGTCGAGGAGCAACGGCAACTTGCAAAGATTCGCGTATAGATGATGACAATGCTGGGTTTGTCAGGGGCTCGGCCTGCATCGCGGAATATCGCCAAATGGCTGCGGAGATTGCCAAATCGCCCATGAGAGGGAGCCTACAGATGTCCGATCCGAGCCTGATCGAGCGATTGAACAGCGGCGACACGAAGAGTTGCCGGGCTTCCACCCATCCAGGTAAACCGGCCAGGTAATGCCAGGGCAATCATCGAGGCTCACTCAGCCAAATGACATCGCGTGGTAAACTTGTGTGTTCCGCGCGGCAAGGAACCAATGCCTCTCCAACGTTTAACCTCCGAGCAGTGTAGTCAGCCTTCTCCAGAGCGGCGGCTGCATCTTCGGTTTGGTTGTATTTTCGCTATTCTCCTTCCATTGGTGCTCCTCTGGTTAGCACCCGCCCTCCTTGGCCAAAGCGCCAGCGTTACCACGCTTGTCATTACATCCGGCGGAGCTCCGATCACGACGGTAAAGCAGGGCATGTTGGTCACGCTGACGACTACCGTGACCGCCGGTGGCGTTCCCGCCACTCCCGGCCAGGTCAACTTCTGCGACGCAACCCCGCCACACTGCACTGACATCCATCTGCTCGCCACCGCGCAGTTAACCAACACAGGCACCGCAACGTTCAAATTCTACCCTACTGCCGGACCGCACACCTACCAGGCTGTCTTCCTCGGAACCCACATCGCAGCCGCTTCGTCCGCATCAGCGCCGCTTACCGTCTCGCCCTTCTATCCCACCAGAACGGCGATCACACAGAACGGATCCGGGCTTATCGCGACGGTAACGGGAAATGGAGGAATAAGCCCTCCGACGGGCACGGTGACATTTGTGGACACGAGCAATGCGAATTATGCGCTGGGAACGGTAGCGCTGGTGCCAGGCGCTGGATCCTCGGGACTCAGCTTTCTGAACTCAGCCATTCCGACGCCTACCTATTGTGGGAGTGTTGCGGTGGCGGACTTCAACGGCGATGGAAAGCCGGACCTGGACCTTGGAATCGCTTCCCGGACTATCTATGGATATACGACTAACGCGCTTTTGGTTTTGCTTGGAAACGGAGACGGAACCTTTACTGCCACCCCAGACGTACCAGTAGTTGGATTCGTGACATCCATTTTAGTGGCTGACCTGAACGGGGATGGCAAACAGGATCTTGTTCTTAAAATGGAAGCCCTGCCGGATACCTCGCCATCGATCCAGGTGCTGCTGGGCAACGGCGATGGCACCTTCATCGTAGGACAGACGTTTACGCCGCCTAATGCTGCCAGCATCGCAGTGGGAGATTTCAACGGTGACGGTATTCCAGATCTGGCGGTAACCAATGAGACCATCAACACCGTGAGCATCTATCTGGGTAATGGCGATGGAACATTTACGCTCAACGGGACCGAGACGACCGGTAGCGGTCCATTCGGCATTACTACAGGCGATTTCAATGGCGACGGTAAGCTGGACCTCGCCGTGGCAAACGCACACGACGGAACAATCACCGTGTTGCTTGGCAACGGAGATGGGACTTTTACGCACGCGCAGGCGAGCTCCGCCGTAGGCGCAGGGGTGAGTCCAGCAGCAATCCGAGCGGCGGACCTCAACGGCGACGGCGTCCTGGATCTGGTTGTGGTAAGCACCGCGCCCCCTCCGTCAGCGGGGGGTTCGTTGACGATCCTGCTCGGAAAGGGGGACGGAACGTTCATTGAAGCTCCCCAAAGCCCTTTGATGAACGAAGCCGTGGGCGCCATCGCTTTGGGGGACCTCAACGGTGACGGGAAGGCCGACCTGGTCATCTCGAATCAGATGGGGGCCAGTATTACAAGCATGGGAGTCTCGGTGCTGCTGGGCAATGGTGACGGAACCTTTCTGCCCGGTATGAATATTGCCACAGAGAGCGGTATGCCAAATTCATGGCAGTCGGATATCGCGATTGCGGATTTTAATGCAGACGGGTTCGCAGACGTTGTCTGGGGAGTTGAAACAAGCTCCATGGCTTATGTGTTGTTGGCGCAGGTGTCCCAACAGACGGCGACAGCCGCCCTCAATAGCGTGTCCATCGTGGGCACAGGCCCCCATAATGTTGACGCGAGCTATTCCGGAGACGGCGAGTACCCACCAAGCACCTCCAGCACCATCGCGGTGCTTGCGGAGCCGGAGCCGACGACGCTGACGCTGACGGCCAATCCCGCAACGAGCTACTACGGCCAGCAGATTGTGTTGACGGCGATTGTCAGTCCGGACATAGCCCAGAATCATAACGCCACCGGGACGGTCACATTCACCAATGGCAGTGTGACCCTTGGGACAGTAACGATCTCTGATGGAGCGGCCACGGCAGTGGCCACGCTGAATGTGACCTCACTGCCGATTGGCACGGACAGCCTGACGGCCACCTACTCCGGCGACACCAACTTCGCCATCAGCACCGGCACCGCCTCGCAGGCCGTCAGCGGGCATGCGAGCACAACCACCACGACTACACTCGCGATCGCTTCGGGAGGGAACCCCATCACCACCGTCAGGCAAGGGACCGTCGTCACGCTGACGGCGACGGTGAGGGTGGCTTCCGGCGCTCTCGCCGCGGCGCCGGGGCAGGTGGAGTTCTGCGAGGTGAAGGCTGCTCCGCTGCGCTGCACCGATATCCGGCTGCTGGGGACGGTGCCGTTGAGCAGCGCGGGGACAGCGACCCTGAATTTGTTTCCCGGCATCCCCGGAACGCACATCTACCAGGCGGTGTTCCTTGGAACGCATGTTGAGGTGGCGAGCTCGTCGATCCCCTCGCAGCTTGTCGTGACTCCGTTTTATCCAACGACCACGACCATCACTTCCAGCGGCTCGCCGGGCAACTACACGCTGACGGCAACCGTTGATGGAGGGACTGTGCCGACGGGCACTGCATCCTTTATAGATACGACCAGTGCGAACTACGTGTTGGCGACGGCTCCGCTGGTTCCAGAACCAATAACATTCGGGCTGATCTTTAGCTATGCCAGCCCTCCGGAAGCACTCTTTACGAGTGGAACCATGGACGTGGCTGACTTCAACGGAGACGACAAACCCGACATCTTACTAACTTCGGACCAGGACTTCTACAACCTGGGGGAGGGTGGCTGGGTAAGAACTTTCCTGGGCAACGGAGATGGGACCTTCGCCCCGGGGCCGTTTACTTTCGTCCCCGGACTGGTCAACAACACCATCGCCGTAGCCGACTTCAACGGGGATGGCAAGCCTGACTTTGTGGTACCCACAACACAGAGTCAGGGGGTTGGAGCCACCGTCCAGCTCCAGGTGATGCTGGGCAATGGCGATGGGACCTTCACTGCCGGACAAACTCTACCAACGAATGGCGGGGGTCAATACATCGCAACTGGAGACTTCAATGGAGACGGAATCGAGGACCTCGCCGTGCTCAATTACACCAATGGCACGGTAGATATTTATCTGGGGAACGGGGATGGAACCTTCAAGTCGGCGATCTCTACGGGTACTCCTCATATTGATAGCTTTGTCGTAGGCGATTGGAATGGCGACGGTATTCTGGATCTGGCCGTCTCGGACCTGTCCGGTCAGCTGACGATCCTGCTGGGTAATGGCGACGGCACCTTCAGGTCTGCTTCCAGTGCTCCACCCGGAACCGGTTCCTCGTTCATGGTAGCGGCCGATTTCAACGGGGACGGAATTCTGGATTTGGCAGGTATTTATTCGACTGGCACAAGCAGCTATTTGGTGCTCGGCATGCTCCTGGGCAAGGGAGATGGGACCTTTGCGCCCCCGGCCCAAATGCCGATACCGGTTGGCAGTACATCCATCGCCTACGGCGACTTCAACGGGGACGGCTTTGTCGATCTTGCCATCGGCAATGGAAACGCGGATGTCTCGGTGCTGTTGGGCAATGGTGACGGAACGTTTGAACCGGCTTTGATCCTACCCACACCAACAAACCCTGCCTCTCCCCTTGCGGTAGCAGACTTCAATGGGGACGGGCTATCCGACATCGCAGCATACAGTAGCGATCAGGTAGACATCCTTCTATCGGAGCTCGGGTCTCAGACGGCTACGGCTACGGTAAATAATATCTCTCCCGTCGGCACCGGAACTCACTCCGTGGACGCGAGCTATTCCGGAGACGGCAGCCACCAGCCAAGCACCTCCGGCACGATCCCGTTGACCGCGGAGCCGGAGCCTACCACGCTCACGCTGACAGCCAATCCTGCAACCAGCTCCTACAGCCAGCAGGTCGTGTTGACGGCGATTGTCAGCCCGGACACGGCACAGGACCATAACGCCACCGGGACGGTCACATTCACATTCGGCAATGTGACCCTTGGGACAGTAACTATCTCTGATGGAGCGGCCACGGCAGTGGCCACGCTGAATGTGACCTCATTGCCGATCGGCACGGACAGCCTGACGGCCACCTACTCCGGCGACAGCAACTTCGCCACCAGCACCGGCTCCCTCCAATACATCATCGCGCCTGCGGCTCCGCCCATCACCTTCACCGTCCCCAATCACACCTTCGGCGACCCATCGTTCACCGTCTTGGCCACATCGAGTTCCGCGGGGGCCTTCACCTACTCCGTCGTCAGTGGCCCCGCAACCATCTCTGGCTCCACCGTTACGCTCACCGGCGCGGGCACCGTCGTCCTCCAGACCATCCAGGCAGCCAGTGGCAACTACGTCTCCTCCACGCAGAACGCGGCATTTACCGTCGCGCAGGAATCGCAGACCATCGCCTTCGCAACGCCTGCGTCGCCCGTCCCCTACGCCTCCGGCCCCATCACGCTCTCCGCAACCGCAAGCTCCGGTCTGACCATTGCCTTCAGCGTCCACTCCGGCCCGGCCACGGTCTCCGGCTCCACGCTCACCATCACGGGCATCGGCACCGTGGTCGTCGCGGCCGACCAGCCCGGCAACAACAACTACCTCGCCGCTCCCCAGGTCACCCACGCCATCGTCGTCAACAAGGGTCTTCCCGTGGTCACCATGGCCGCATCTCCGAACCCTGTATTTCTACAGGCTCCCGTCACCCTCACCGCAACCGTCTCGTCTTCCGCGGCCACTCCAACCGGCTCGGTCGTCTTCTCCGACGGATCCACCGTCCTCGGTTCGGGGCCCCTCAGCTCCGGCGTCGCCAGCATCACCCTCTCCACGCTCCCGCTGGGCGCGAACCCCATTACCGCCGCATATAGCGGCGATAGCAGTTACAACCCCGTTACCAGCTCGGCCCTCAACGAAGCCGTGCAGGACTTCAGCCTCACCGTCTCCGGCAGCTCTACGCAGACGATCCAGTATGGAGGCACCGCGACCTACGCCCTGGCCATTGCCTCAATCGACGGTCCTACCATCCCCTCCGCCATCAGCTTCGCCGTCTCCGGCGTTCCAACCGGCTCCACCATCGCCTTCTCTCCGGCCACCCTGCCTGCGGGCAGCGGCACGTCCAACCTCACCCTCACCATTCAGGTCCCCGAAATTATCGCCACCTCGAAAGAACCTCTTCGCGGAGCCAGAACGCTGACTGCACTCGCTCTGCTTGGCCTCGTGCTCCCCTTCCGGCGCAGACTGAATCGACACGGCAAATTCGCCGGCCGGCTTGGCTGCATTCTTCTGCTTCTGGCCGGTATCAGCGCCTCGGCAACACTCACTGGCTGCGGTTCCATCATCGCCCCCAGGGTCCAGACCTTCGCCCTCACCCTCACCGCAACCTCCGGCGCCCTCTCCCACGCCACCGCCGCAACCTTAGTTGTGCAATAACCCAGCAAATCCGCGTGTCAAGACCCTCGCCGCTCGCCGCAGACGCCGCACGTCACTGCGACTGCTTCTGCTCGCGATGATTTCCGTTCCGATAATCCTTGCGCTCACCTCATGCGGCGGCAGTATCATCATCCCCATCCCCTCCGCCGCTCCCGGCATTTACACCATCCCCATCACCGCAACCGGGGCCACAACCGGCCTCATCCATACCGCGCAACTAACGCTCGTCGTCACCCCATAGCACCCCCGTCCGTCCCATAGCTGCGGCTCACCCAGCTCTACTTCATCGGCAATAAGGGCAGCGGAACTGCTATGGTACCCGTGACCGCGATTGTCTGCTGCTTACCGGCGCCGGTTTGCCCTTAGAGTTTCTATAAGACATGCAAGCCCGTCGGGTGGGCAGAACATGACGCTCTCGCAATGGGGAGGGCGACCTTCAGTGTGGATAGACGGGCTTGCAAAAAAATGGGCCTACCCGAGGCAGGCCCATTTCGAGGGTGGGTTCCCATTGCTAGCAGGGCTGAGTACAGATGGATGCTTGATCGGATAGCGCAACGCTTACGTTGCAGTAGAGCCGGAATAAGTGATGTAAGTGAGAGTTTCCAGGCTGCATCCGCTCAGCCAGAGTGTTTGCTGTCCGGCGGCCAACGAACTCAGGAACAGAGAGTGGTTTTGTGTATACGTTCATTATTTCAAGGCGTACCGGCATTGGCGGACCAGCAGACGATTTCTTGCTGGCAGTACTTTGCTAACGTTACCAAGTGAAATAACTTCCTTCGTCCCGTCGAGCAATAACTCACAAAACGACCTTCGCCAATTTATCTAATTATCCAGTAACTCCACTCATGTGTTTATAACTTGTGATGATAGTCACACTTACCATCACCTTATTTCTATCACATTCAAAGTAAAGCGCAAATCGGATACCTTTTGCCGAAATTTCTCAGATCATCGACTTCGTTCATATTCATTATAACGGTCAGATAAGAAACAGCGACTTGGTTACTATTTGTAAACATCACTGCTGTCCGGCTATAAGCTGAACAGATTCAACTGGTTGCAAATATCGTCTAAGTTGTTATCGCAGTCCATCTCCTGAAGTGCCCGTAAAATGGGCGTTTTCACGAATTGAGTTAGGCTGAGAATCTGTAGGATTTGGTAGAGGCTGCCCTCGATTCCGAGCCGTTTGCGGACGATGGCGACCAGCACATAGACGCTGACGGCTATCCAGATTTGGGTCTTCACCGCGTTCTCACTGGTTCCGTAGAACGCCTTGATGCGCAAGTGCATCTTGATCCAGCGAAAGAAAAGCTCGACCTGCCAGCGCTGCTTATAGATTTGCGCGATGGTCAGTGCGGGCAGGGTAAAGTTGTTGGTCAGAAACACCAACCGCTTGCCAGTGACAGCATCGAAGTAACTCACGCGGCGCAGAGTATCCGGATATGCCGAGGCCGATCCGATGGTTGTCAGGACGACGGTCTGGTCCGAGCGCACGCCGGTGCTTATGTCCACCGGATGCGAGTAGCGGCGCTGAAGCAAAACATTCTCTTTGGTGCGCACGACGAAGAAGGCCGAAGAGAGCGTGAAGCTATAGAGCCGCTCGAAGTCGATGTAGCCACGATCCATTACATAGAAAGCGCCAGCCTCGATCAAAAGTTCGTCGAGGATGTTGACGTCATGCACCTTGCCGTCGGTAATGCGAATGAACGTGGGGATGTTGCCGCGCAGATCGAGCAGCGTGTGCATCTTCACCGCGCCTTTGTGTTTGCGGAACCTGGCCCACGGGAAGACCGACAGGCATAGATCGATGGTCGTCGAATCCAGCGCATACAAAACCTGAACGAAATCCACGCCGAGAGGATCGTTTACGTACAGCGGTCGCGCGATAGCGATCAACACTTGCGCGAAATCGGCGTAGATGCGCCAATCGTGCGAGTCGTTGGCGTCAGCCAGCGTGGAGCGGGCTACCTTGCCGCGAAAGCCCATGTGATAGAGCTTCGGGAGCATGGCACCGAGGCAGGCCTCGATGTCGCGCAGGCTTTCGCGATAGGTCAACTGCGCGAAGACCATGGCCAGATACTGATCCCAACAGGAGAAGCCGCGCAGGTTTGCATCGCCTCGGTATCGGACAACGCATTTTTGAAATTCCTTGTGCGGCATGTGCTCGACGAGCTGCGCGAAGATGGTGCGACCTTGGTTCATGCACCATTGTTTCGCTGCGGCCGCTAGGACGAAAACCAGTTTTGAATTTCAAATCGTTCCCGGAAAGAGTCGCAGCATCATGCTGATGCGCAATAGGATACGAGATTCCTCCGAAAAATAGCCGGACAGCAGTGTGTAAACATATATGGTTACTTTTGTTTACACGACTAAAGTTTTATTGATTTAGCTTCTCTTTTATTTAATTAATTGCCTTGACATAACCATAGACGATCACTAATGTGATTCGCGTGCAATAAAAGGCAGCTATAGCAGAGCACCACCTTGTCGCACTGATTACATTCCCCTCCAGGTACGCCAAATAATTAGAGGATATTTATGTTGAGGACATTTGTGCGTCCTGCGGCTCTTCTCTGCCGCAGTGGATCCTTGCTGCTTTTTGCGGCACTCAGTAGCCCGCTTTTTTCTCAGGCAGTGCCTGCTTTTAGCCCCAGCGCAACAGGTTCTACATCCTCCGAGACAACTGTTCAAAGTGATACTGCGGCCATTCAGGCCATGCATAATGTCATGGCCCAGTCGGGCGGAGAGGCTGCATGGAGAGGAATTCACTCGACCGAAGAGAGCTTCTCAGCCCTGGGAGCGGGCGAAAAGACGCCGCATGTCATGTTGCTCCTAGATGACTGGTCTTTGGACACGACGCGCTACAGGCGTAAGGTGCAGGGGCAGAGCACTCCTCCCAGTGATCATAGTGGGGCATCCACGTTTCCTGTAAATAATGCTGAAGCCACTAAGCTCGCTGCGCCTGAATTCGATCAGGCGAGGGTGTTAGCGAGTCGATTGCCTGCGGCCGCAGCGGAGGTGATGCTGCGTCGAAGCGAATATGTGCTGAAGATATCTAAATCGCAATTTTGCAAGGGCAGCGACATCTGTATCGATGTCTATAGAACGCGTGGTTCTACTCAACCTCCGAGTCTTGATCAGCAGTGGAAGATCTCGGGAACCACCGGACTACCCATCACAGTTCGGTATCAGACATCGACTGTTGGACCTGTCGCAGGACCGATATGGAGAGAAGTGTACTTCCTGAAGTATGCCACGGAAGAGGGGCTCGTCGTCCCAGTCTCGATTGGGTTGAACCTAAGAGGCCAGCGACAGACATGGACGTTTGTATCGCTGAAAAAGAGCCCAGGATTTGACATCATGAAGTTCGATCAGGAGGTTGCCCAATGAACTGGTGCAAAGCGCTGTGCGCTCTCAGCATCGCGATCTATGGCTCGGCCTGCCTTGCCCAGGACATCACGGACGTAGAGGCAAAGCCGTATGGTTCCTATACCGGAGGCGCGATCGACACCGTCGACCTTGCCACGGGGAACCTCATGCTCAATATTCCCCTGGTCTCGTTTCCCCAACTGGGCTCACTTCCGCCGCTGTCGTTCTCCGTCGAACTGAACAACGCACCCTACTCCCAGATCGCGTATGACTGCGACTACCTAGGTGTGCTGAACTCCAACAATCAACCGGTTAGCCCCCAGGATCCTACATACGTGATTGACTGCGAGATGGTCAGCTCCCGATACGATACATCGCCTCCCGGCGCCGAGTATCAATACTCTGGGATGAATCCAGTTGAGCCACAGTATAATTCTGTACAGAATCCAACCTACGACTCCAACTGTGAGAACGGGAACGACTCTACACCATGTGGGTACGAATATACGTGGGGATATGAGGACAACTACTTATCTCTCCGGAACATGGGTGCCTATCTGACCTCTTCCTTTGAAGGGGGTATCGCTGTCGGACAAAACAATAGTACTACTGATGGCAACGGTAACCCTGAAGCACAGGCGTATCAATTTAGCTTAATTGATCCCTCAGGAACAACTCACGAACTGGAATCGGATCTCTCGAATTGGAATACATATCGCACATCAGATGGCTCGGGCTACAGCTTTATTCCGAGTGGATCTGGAAATTCATATGACCCATTTAATCCAGCGGAATATGACGGACTTGGCTACTTTGATTCAAATCAGGTCTGGCTTAGAAATGCCTCAGATGCAAACACGTCTACGGAGAGCGGACTGCGTCTCGGCACGCTCTACTCTCCAACGGGTATCAAATATACAAGTACGATTCAAACATATACTCCCGACGCCGGCCAAGGTACTAAACCTGGGACTGGATCTTCTTACTATACTCCGCAAGCCCTGATAACTACGGAGACGGATCCATCTGGGAACGCAATCACTCGCGGGGCGTGGTACTGGTCCGGCTATTATTCGGTTCCAAATTCTTCTTTTGCGGATATCCAGAACATCTATGCGACGCACACCACGCCGCTTCTACCATCGTCTTATCATGGCCCGTATTATAAAGATTCCGTCGGACGCCTCATTCCCGACGCGGTTACGATGCAGGCAACCCACTACGGGTGGCAGCAAAGCCAATTCAACGCATCCATGAACTGGGGGGTCCCAGGCCCTAGCGGCACCACTCTCCCTTATACAATCAACTATACGACGATATCCAACGTTCAGACCTGGACTGCTCAGGGGAATACAATGACCCCCGACCCATCGACTGACATCATCGTCAATGGGTATGCAATTTCATCAATAAACCTGCCGAATGGCACCTCGTGGGGATTCACTTACGACAGTCAATCAACCGTTAATCCTCCGTCTGGAGCATCGTCGGGAGATCTGATAGGAGTGACCACTCCGGCCGGTGGCAGCATTTCGTACACATATACAAGCACACCATTACCGCCGCTAGTTGTTCCGGTTGGCCAGCAACTGACAGGCGGTGACTTGTATGTCTATCGATGCAATGGTGCGTGCCATGCGGTTGCTTCTCGCACTGAGTCGGACGGTTTATCCAGTTCCATTCCGGGAATACATAGCTGGACTACACATTACACCTATGGAATGTATACACAGGCTCAACAACAGTCCCTCTTTCCTAGTTGTCCTATGGTTCCAATGCCCGCTGGAGAGCCATCGGTTTTTTATGCCTTCTGGACGACGGAAACCGATCCCCTTGGTAACGACACTGTTCATAGCTTTTGTCCTGTTGGAGTGAGCAACGCCATTCCAGTAGCAAATCAGTACCACGAAACGATGACGCAGTCCTATCAGGAATCCGCCCCTTCTCCAACTACCGGTACCGGCACTGGCGGAACAGGGACTCTTCTTAAGACAGTAACGACCTCGTTACAGTACCAAGCGGATATTCCAACACCGAATGGTCAGGGAAACGCAGGAAACATCAACATCCTTCCGACTCAGATCACCACAACGATCCCCTCCGGATCGACGACAGCATCGACGACGGACGGGAGACAATACTCATCGTTATTTACAGCCACTAAAATTGGATGTGGTCAAGGGTTTAATACTGCTACAGATGCAGTTAACGATAGGTATTCCACATGCGAACCATATCCAAGCGGCAGTCTTTCCAGTTCTCCGCCTCGAACAATCCCCATCTATTATCTCTCACCAACGACTGAGAAGACGTACTCCGGAACGTCTACGAGTGGAACGCCGCTCCGTACCACCTGGACAGCTTACATGTTTTCGACTCAGAATCCACCAACGGGCTATGCGAATACATACATGTCTGCCCTTCCACTGTCTGTAGCGAACACGGACCCGACTGGGAACACTACATATTCCCAGACTACATACGGCTATGACACAACCGGCCGTGGGTATCTTGTCTCCCAAAGTCAATGGCTGAATACAACCGGGCAAAATGTGACGACACAGACCTGGTACAACAGCCTCGGAATGCCATATGAATCGCTGGATGCCAAAGGAAATCTAACCTTCGTCTCCGGATTTATGAATCAATGCTCTGCTGGCACATCAACATATCCCCAAGTTGTTACGAAGGCATATGGCAGCACAACCACGCTTCCAGAATTGTCCACATATAACTTCGACTGCTACACGAATGCCATGACGAGCGTAACCGATCCGAACGGTGTACAGACGAGCTATAACTATACAGCCGATCCTCTAGGCCGCCTGACTCAGGCTAAGTATGGAATTAATTCAACAATACCGAGTACGATCACTCTTAGTTATCCCAGCATGACAGAGGTAGACATTAATCAGGACCAGTCGACATTGAACGACGGAGTCATCACGAAGAAGACTATCTTCGACGGATTAGGCCGGACAATACAACAGAAAAATTCTGCGGGATCACTGGTGTCCGGTTAGATGTTGAATAGATTCAGTTGGTTTGCGAAGGTCTGTTGGTCGGTTCTGTGGAGATATGGCTGAAGGGCGCATGAAATCTCGGTTTTCTCAAAGATCGAGACCGACA
>Ga0224555_1002295_pt1 | contig 22994 bp, 15 predicted proteins | sample 714S23034metaG_FD_180687 | JGI IMG/M metagenome (GOLD analysis project Ga0224555, IMG submission 180687) | Peat soil microbial communities from Stordalen Mire, Sweden - 717 S2 30-34 | ecosystem: Environmental > Terrestrial > Soil > Wetlands > Peat | place: Sweden: Norrbotten County, Stordalen...
AGTCGCGGCGGGCATTCCGGCCAGCCAGCTTCTGACGGTCTATACGGAACGCTCCAAGGACATTTTCACGCCAACCGGCATCGCCGCGGATGGCAAGAGAATTATCCAGGGCTTCATGTACGATCCGAAGAACCTGCACGATGTCCTGGTCAGCGTCTTCGGCGCCGCGGCGTCCTGGACGATGAACGACTCTCCCATCGGGGTGATGATCTCGGCCACGGCCATGGACGGCCACAACTGGTTCTTCGTGAAAGACAACGCCAAGAATAACCAGACCACCGGCGTGGTGAAGTTGATCGACGCGGCGGTGGCTTCCGCGTGCGCGCCCACGTATTTCGATCATTGGCCGATCGCCGGCATCCAAGGGCAGCAGACGCTCAACTTCTTCGACGGGGGCGCCGGAGGAACCGCCAACCCCGCCTATCAGGCTTGCGTGGAAGCCTTCGAGTACGATGGCTTCACACCGGCTGACACCAAAGTTGCGGCGCTGGGCACGGGATTCTTCCCTGCCGGCAGCACTCCTCCTAAAGGCCTGGTGCAGACCATTGGATGGGTCACCAGCACATTGGTCGATAGCGGCGAGGATTGGGTGGACGACGCCGTGAAGCGGCAGTGGCCGGGAGTCATGCAAAGCTTCAACCCGCAGTTGCCGAGCGACATCGACGAAGCGGATTTGTCCGCCATACCCACCCTGGTCCAGATCGGCCAGCAAATGGCGGCGGGTATGGACTGGACACAAATCCTGGGATGACTCCTAACCTGGTGCAGTTAGACGACAACGAGATCAAGATGCTGGTGGTGGCGATCCGCCAGGTGCAGCACACCTTCGATATTGCCGAGGCGCAAAGCATGGCGGCCGGCGAGGCACTGGCGGGCGATTACGAGGGTGTGCGCGAGGCGTACGAACGTCTGCACCATAAGTTATCGGCGGTGATCGGCGGGGCGGGGGCGGCCAAGCCGCGCCTGGTGAAATAGGCTGCGGTCCGGCGCAGTTGACCACCTCCGTCTGTATAATGATCCAATGCGACGGAGCCTCCTTTCTTTTCCGGCCTTGGCCGGATCATTCATCCTGGCGGGATGCGCGCCCAAACCATCCGCGCCCCAGCCATCGTCCCCGGCTTCCGGGGAAGCCGTGATTTGGAGCCAGAATGGATGGTCCAGCGCCGAGCGCGCCGAATACTACCATCTCGCCGAGGGTAGCGAACTGGTCCCGTACGCGTTGCTCTCGAACCTTGCGAGCGCGAAAACCGGTAAGCCGTTCTTGGAGAACATGGAGCGCTTCGGCTTCATCCCCGATGCCGCCAGCGCCACCAATCCTCACGGACTGCCCGTTGGACTCACTACCGTGCACTCGCGCGACAAGAGTCACACCGGCCTTGAAATGGTGGGGTTCAACTGCGCCGCCTGCCACGTGGGCGAAGCGACCTATCGGGGAAAAAGGGTGCGCATCGACGGCGCGCCTGCGCTGGTAGACCTCCAGGCCTACCAGGTGGAAGTGAAGGACTCGCTCGAGGCGACACTGCGCAATCCCGCGAAGGCCGTCGCGCTGGCTATCGCCATGGTCCGCGATCTGCACGCCAGTGATGCCCCGCCATCCGGGGACGCTTCCAGTTACGCTTCCGATCCCGCCGCGAAGGCCGCCGGCGAAGTTGGCGCCGCCTCCACGGCGGATGCGAACTTCCACAGCGTGTCCTCCGCGACGGCGGACGCCGCGGCCCCATCCGCCGCTCTGCGGGGCGATACCTTCGCGGCAAGTTGGCATCGCGCGCTCGCATTACTGAAGGCCAGGCTCGCCTACCTCAAGAACGGCAAGCTGCTGCTCAACGGCACGGAGCCCGGGCCCGGCCGCATCGATGCCTTCGGTGCAGCCCGCAATCTTCTGTTCCCGAAAGACGCCGTACCGATGCAGTCGCCCGTCAGCTTCCCCTTCATCTGGGACGTTCCGGACACCACTCAACAGCGATCCACCACTGACGCAGTCTGGATCCACTATGACGGCAACACCAACTCGATCCTTGAGCGCAACATCGGGCAGGCCCTGGGGATGGGCGCGGTGTTCGATCCCAAGACCTATGAATCGACGCTGCGCATTGCGAACCTGCACCGGCTCGAAGTGCTGACTCACAAGCTCCAGGCGCCCAAGTGGCCCGCCGATGTTTTCGGACCCATCGACCAGGCCAAGGCGGCAGCCGGCGAAAAGATCTTCAACGACACCTGCCGCGGCTGCCACCAGAACGGCCTCTACCCAATGATCGTCGCCGGTACCGATCCCCTGCGCGCCAACAGCTTCGGCCGGCCCGTCGGAGGCGTGCCGTTCCCCGCGATGGTCAAGCCGGTCCTCGACGGCCTGAAGGCCCGCGCTTTTTCCGACGACGGAATCTCCGCGGCCGATCAGGCGGCCATGGATGCCAAACAGGTGGTCTGGCGGGCGACGGGTCAATACCTGGCGCGTCCTTTGACCGGCGTTTGGGCCACCGCGCCCTACTTGCACAATGGTTCGGTGCCGACGCTCTGGCACCTCCTTCACCCCGCTCAACGCCCTGCGAAATTCATTGTGGGAAATCGGGAGTACGATCCGGCCAAGCTCGGTTACGCAACGGACGGAAACGGCTGGACCTTCGACACCTCACAACCGGGGAACAGTAATATCGGACACGCCGGCGACACGTACGGCGCCAAGCTGACCGAGGACCAGAAGGATGCCCTGCTCGAATATCTGAAGACCATCTGAAAAGTGGGGCAGGCCCTCGGCCGGGGTGCCCTCTGGGCCTGGCCTCTAAGGCCGCTTTCGGCGTAATAACCGACTCCATCGCCCGTCATAAGGTCTAACGGAGGAAATACCTTGGCAGCCTGGCGGCAAGATCTGACCTATGCATTCCGGCGGCTTGCGAAATCGCCCGGCTTCGCGGCCGCCGCGGTGGTCTCCATCGGCCTTGGCATCGCCGCCAACTCCACCATATTCTCGATGGTCAGCCGTTTCGTCCTGCGGCCCGCGCCCGTGGGCGACCCCGCCACCCTGATGGCCGTTCACACCACCCACCAGGGCGAATGTTGCAACGCCTTCTCCTGGCCGCTCTTCGCCGATCTGCGCGCGCAAACCAAAGCGTTCTCCGGCGTCACAGGCGTTTACGAACTGCTGCCCGCCTCCATCGGAGGACAGGGCGAGCCGGAACGCGTTTGGGGCCAAGCCACCACCGCCAACTTCTTCGACGTCGCGCAACTGGGAATGACCCTGGGCCGTGGCTTCACCGCCGGCGAGGAGCGCCTGCCCGTCATCGTTCTCGGCAACGGCCTTTGGAAGCGCCGCTTCGGCGCCGACCCGGCCATCGCCGGCCAACGCATCACCCTATCGGGCCGCCCTTTCACCGTGGTTGGCGTGGCGCCGTTCGGCTTCCGCGGTCTCGACATCATCCTCGACTGCCAATTCTGGGTGCCGCTCGGCAACCTCGATCAGTTGCTGCCCAACACCAGCAATTACCAATCGCGCAACTACCACTGGATCCAGGTCGCCGGACGCCTCCACCCCGGCGTCACAAGCCGACAGGCCGCCGCGGAACTCGCCGTCATCGCCCGGAACCTGGGCCAAACCTACCCGGAAACGGACAAGGATGGCGGTTTCCGTTTCGAACCCGCCGGATCGCTGCCTCCGCGCGACCGGTCCACCGTAATGATGTTCCTCGCCGCGCTCACGGTGGTGGTGGTGCTGGTCCTCGGGATCGCCTGCGCCAACGTGGCCAATCTACTCCTCGCGCAAGCCTCCGGCCGTCAACGCGAGATGGCCGTGCGCCTCGCCCTGGGCGCCACACGCGCGCACTTGATGCGCCAGATGTTAACGGAAAGCCTGCTACTGGCGCTCGGTGGAGGATTGCTGGGCGTTGCGCTCTCGTTGTGGGCTACGCAGGCTCTCTCCGCTTTCCGCATTCCCGCGCCCGTGCCGCTCGATCTCAATGTCGCCGTCGATTGGCGCGTGCTGCTCTACACGTTCGCGCTCAGTGCCGGCACCGGCCTGCTATTCGGACTGGCCCCGGCGTGGGCGGCCGCGCGCCCCATCCTGGCAAGCGCGTTGAAGGGCGAGGACGTGCTGGCGCGTCCCGGACGCCGCTGGACTTTGCGCAACGTGCTGGTTGTGTCGCAGGTCGCCATGTCGCTGGTGCTCCTTTGCGCCACCGGACTCTTCCTGCGCAGCCTCGAAAGCGCCTCCAGCACGGACGTCGGCTTTCGCTCGCGCGGGATTCTGACCATGTCCGTCGATCCTCGCGTACATGGGTACACCGCCGAGCGCACCGCGCAGTTCCTTGCCCAATTGCGACAGCGCGTGGGCGCACTTCCGGGTGTGGTTTCCGCTGCGTGTACCGACGCCGCGCCCTTGTCGGGCGGACACCGGAGCGACGGTTTGCATGTTGAGGGACGGCCGAGCACCGGCGGTCCGGACCCGACCGTGGAACTCTACATGGCCAGCCCCGGCTACTTCGAAACCTTGGGCATTCCGCGCATTGCCGGACGCGATTTCGGCAACGAAACTCCCGCCGGACCGATAGCGGCCATCGTCACCGAGGAGTTCGTCCGCCGCCTATTCAAGAACCAGAACCCTATCGGGCAGCGTGTCACTGGCGGGGGCGCCACCTACCAGATCGTCGGCATAGTCAAGAACATCAAGTCGCGGACCGTCGGCGAGGATCTTCGGCCGGTTCTGTTCCGCTCGCTGGAGCAGAGCATCGCGGGCGACCCATCCTTCGTGGGATATGCGGTGCTGGTGCGAACGGCGGGATCGCCCGAGGCGCTGGCGGGAGCCGTGCGCCGCGAGATCCATGCACTCGACCCCACACTCGCCGTCTACAACGCGGAAACCATGCAAGAGCACCTCCGCAACGCGCTCTTTCTGCCGCGTCTGGCGGGTACCTTGTTCGGCGTCTTCGGCGTCGTCGGTCTGCTGTTGGCTGCCGTCGGCTTGTATGGCGTGATGAGCTACTCGGTCAGCCGGCGCACGCGCGAGATCGGCATCCGCCTGGCCCTGGGAGCGCAAGCAGGAGAGGTCCGGAGTCTGGTCGTGAGCCAAGGCATGTTGCTCACTCTGATCGCCCTGACGCTGGGTCTGACCGCCGCGTGGGCTGTGGCTGACGTCTCGGCCAGCGTCCTCTACGGAGTCCGTCCGCACGACTTAGTAACTTTCACCGGCGTACCGCTCTTCCTGGCCGCGGTTGCATTTCTGGCGTGTTGGATTCCCTCGCGCCGCGCCGCTAAGATAGATCCACTTACCGCTCTCCGTCACGAGTAAGACAGGACTCGCCTGCCTCACGCCGGCAGATAGCCCTTGAGCAACGGGAACACGGTCCGCACGAACGACACGCCCACCTGTGTAGCGGCGTCCTGGTCGTTGTGGACGACTGGAATGGTCACTCGCACCAAGGCCGTGTCGCTGCGGTGATAGCGAATGGAATCCATCACCAGCCAGAATTTCGCCGAGAATTCGCTGGCAATCACCCTCCGCTGGCTTTGATACCAATACAGCACCACGCTCTTGTCGCCGCCGTGCGAGACCACATAGCGGTTGATGCGGATGGGTTCCGGCTGGCCCGCCACAGCCACGTCCAGGAATCCGGTGGCCTCCGGCTCCCACCCCGATCCCGGCAGGCAGTTCTTGGGCGAGTGCGGCGACTGGCCCGTGCGCTGCGTCTTGAAATACGCCACGAAAAGACCCGCGGCCGCGCGCGATTCCAGGTCCGCGTACGCCCGGTTGAGCAAGTCGTCGGCCTTGAGCTGATCCCGGATCTCCTGCTCGACCGGATAGTTTTGCGTCTCCTGCCAGCTTCCCACTTGCGCAGGAAACAGATCCAGGGGCTGGCTGGCGGGAACTCGCTCGCCGCGCGACGCGGCATAGAACAGGGTCGTCTGCACCACCAGCACCAGGGTCAGAATCCCCACGTATTTGTTGCGTATCCAGCTCACATCAGCCTTTCATAATTCGTGGGGCAGGACTCCAGTCCTGCGGCCGACGTCTACGTCGGCCCGTCCGTTGCGGGTCCTGGAGGACCCGCGCACGGTCGAAAACCCACCGTAAGTTATTGAAAATTGGAGGACTGCCAGAAGCCGGCTGAAAGCCGGCTGCGGGCAAGATTGCCCGCCCTCCAACGTGGGCCGCAGGCCCATCCTGACAGACCTGGAGGTCTGCCCCACGAGATTCTGGTCACCGGCGGCCATTGAGCCAGCGGTACCCCCTGTTCAGAATCTGGTGCAGCCCGATCAGAATCGCCAGCGCCACCATGAAGATCACCCAGCCGGACGCCGTATGAAAGAACCCCTCGGCCAACTCCGGCTTGTACTCGGTCAACACGCCGGTGAGCGTCACGCGGCTGGCGTTGGCCACGATGGCAATGGGAATCGTGGAGACAAACAGCGCCACCCGCATCCACACCTTGCTTTCGAAGAAGTAGCCGTAGACCAGCGACAGGAAGGTGAGCGATAACAGGGAGCGGATGCCGCTGCACGCCTCCACTACCGAGAGCTTCTGCTCGGCGAGCTCCAGCACGTTGCCTTCACGCAGCACCGGAATCTGCAGTATGGTCAACGCTTCCGTGGAAACCCGGCTGGCCAGAAGTTGCAAGGGGAAGGTGATGCTGTTGTACACCACGGTGGGAATCGGAATCATGAAAAACAGAAGGAACAGAGGGAACGCCAGCGCGCGCACCCAAGCCGTGCCACCCAACAGCAGGACGATGCCGATGACCGAAATGACGAAGGCGGTGCGCGCCAGAAACAACTCCGCACCCAGCGTGGCGATCCAAAGCTGCAGCCCGCCGTAGAGCACCACAGCCAGGCCCCACCAGTTGGGCGACGGCTTCAGCGCCAGCAGTTCCGCGCGCTTCTGCCATACGATGAAGCCCGCCACCAAAGGGACGAAGAAGCCGTGACCCATATCCGGGTCGTAATCCCATTGCCGGACCAGCCGCCACAGCACCGGAGCATAAGACGCCAGCAGCAGTGCTCCGAACCAAGCCCAGGCAACCCAAGGCAAGCGCTCGCCGCGCAAATTCAGTTCCGGGGTGGATGACGTCACGGGCACCTTCCGTTATGATACACGTTGCAGCCCGCGCTTGTGGCGAATCGTACACCGCACTCTTACCGAAACACGGCCGACGTGTTGAAATCGGATTAGTGTGGTGGTGGTGTTAGGGATGCCCATTCCATTGCGGGTGCTCATAGTCTCGGACCGCGAAGACGACGCGCTGCAACTCATCGACGCGCTGCGCCAAAGCGACTATATCCCTTCCTGGGAGCGGGTGACCACCGCAGCCGCCTTGCGCGAATCGCTGGCGCATCGCTGGGACCTGATCCTGGCGACGGATGCGAGCGCCCGGCTCGGCACGTTGGCCGCTTTGGAGATTCTGCATGAGACCGGCGCGGACGTTCCCTTGGTGGCAATCTCCGGTGAGGCGCCCGAGGAGTCCGTGCTGGAGGTGCTGAAGGCAGGCGCGGCGGACTACATCACGCGCGAGCATCTATCCCGGCTGGGCGTCACGGTGAGCCGCGAGATGAGCCAGGCCGAGGGCCGCCGCGAGCGCAGCCGCCTGGAGCAGCAATTCCGGCAGGCCCAGAAGATGGAGGCGGTGGGCCGTCTGGCGGGCGGCGTGGCGCACGACTTCAACAACCTGCTGACCGTCATCACCGGCTATGCGGAACTGCTGCTGGCGGGCAGCGGCCTGGAGCCGGCGCAACGCACCGCGCTCGACGAGATCCAGCGGGCCGCGGAGCGTGGCGGCGCGCTCACCCATCAACTGCTGGCATTCAGCCGCGGGCATCCCTTCACCCCCCGGATGGTGCAGTTGAATGCGCTGATCGTGCAAATGGAAAAAATGCTCTCGCGGCTGATCGGTGAAGATGTTGAGCTGATCACCGTGGCCGCCGCCGAGCCGTCCACCGTCCGCACCGATCCGGGGCAGCTTGAGCAGGTAGTCATGAACCTAGTGGTGAACGCGCGCGATGCCATGCCCGGCGGCGGCAAGCTGATCGTGGAAACGGCCAATGCGGAGGTGGCTCAGAACTACGCCGGGCCGAATGTGGACCTCAAGCCCGGTTCGTATGTGGTGCTGTCCATCAGCGATACTGGCATGGGCATGGACCCCGAAACCATCACTCACCTGTTCGAACCTTTCTTCACCACCAAGGCGCCCGGCAAAGGCACCGGGCTGGGGCTGGCCACGGCCTACGGCATCGTGAAGCAGAGCGGCGGCGCCATTTCGGTCTATAGCGAGCCGGGCCGCGGCACCACGGTGAAGATCTACCTGCCCTCGGCGGTGGCCAAAGCGGCGGTGGATGCGGCCGATCGAAAGCCGGCGGCGGCGCTGCGGGGCAGCGAGACCATCCTGGTGCTTGAGGATGAGGCGCGCGTGCGCAAGCTGATCTGCGAAGTGCTGACCGGGCGCGGATACCGCGTGCTGGAAGCGGTGCGCGGCGACGAGGCCATCCGCATAGTTACGGAGCATCATGGCCGCATCCACCTGCTGCTGGCGGACGTTGTCTTGCCGGAGATGAGCGGGCCGCAGGTGCTGGAGCAGATCCGGGCGCGTTACCCGCACGTGAAGGTGTTGTTCATGTCGGGCTACACGGACGAAGCCATGGCGCATCACGGTATTCTGGATTCCGGCGCGCCGTTTTTGCAGAAGCCGTTCCTGCCGGAGGCCCTGGCGCGCAAGGTGCGGGAAGTGCTGGCGGCGCAGGCTTCGGCGGGGTGACCGGTCCCGTTGACCGGGGTCTGGGGCATTTCGGCGCATCGGCTTGAGGAGGCGCTTTCGATCTTTTCGTGCCCGGAGGAAGTGGAGTCTCGCCCTTCCCAAGAATCCGGCGTTTTAATAAAATGAGAGAAACAGAGCATTTAATACAATTAGGCGTATAATTGATGCGGGCCAGGTGGCGACACAGAACGTTCCGGCTGGAATGTTGCCACAAGGTTAATCCGGCCATTACTTGGCCAAGCTGCGGTCTGTCGAGCGAAACGAAAGGAGGCGGTTTTGGCCGTTCCCTCGGCTGAACCGCGATACGCATGCCCTTGACTCCGGATGAATCGAACGTCGCCTTCTGCCGACCGCCTAAGCGAATACTGGCGGGCGCCTTCTCCACTAACCTTCTTGCGATCATTCCGCTGTTCTGCGGACTTTTCGCCGCCCCCGGCCCGGTGGGGGCGCAGATTATTACTACCGTAGCCGGGGACAGCACTGCGGGCTATTCGGGCGATGGCGGACCAGCCACCAGCGCATCGCTCAACAACCCAGTGGGAGTAGCGGTAGATTCGGCGGGCAACTTCTATATCGCCGAAGAAAGCAACAACCGAATTCGGAAGGTGTCGGGCGGGACGATCGCGACGGTCGCCGGCAATGGAACTGCGGGCTTCTCTGGCGACGGAGGCCCCGCCACCAGCGCATCGCTCAGCACTCCCTATGGAGTGGCGTTCGATGCGGCTGGCAACCTCTATATCGCCGACCAACAGAACCAACGGATTCGGGAAGTGTCGGGCGAGACGATCGCGACGGTCGCCGGCATTGGAGGTTTTGGATTCTCCGGCGACGGAGGGCCCGCGACCAGCGCGTCGATCTGCCTCCCCGCTGGAGTGGCCCTAGATTCGGCTGGGAACCTGTACATCGCCGACTCCTTCAACAACCGCATTCGGAAGGTGTCGGGCGGGACCATCACGACAGTCGCCGGAAACGGAAATCAGGGCTTCTCCGGTGACGGAGGGCCCGCCACGAGCGCGTCGTTGTTCACCCCGATTGGGGTGGCCGTAGATTCGGCTGGGAACCTGTACATCGCCGACTCCTTCAACAACCGAATCCGGAAGGTGTCGGGCGGGACGATCACCACGGTCGCCGGAAGTGGAAGCGACGGATTCGCTGGCGACGGAGGACCCGCCACCAGCGCGTCGCTCTCCCTCCCCGCTGGAATGGCCATAGATTCGGCTGGCAACCTCTACATCGCCGACGCAGGCAACAACCGGATACGGAAGGTGTCGGGCGGGACGATCACGACGTTCGCCGGTAACGGGGCTGCGAGCTTCTCTGGCGACGGAGGGCCCGCGACCAGCGCATCGTTAAACTTCCCCAGTGGAGTGGCTTTTGATTCGGCTGGCAACCTCTACATCGCCGACATAAACAACCAGCGAATTCGCGAAGTCCTCGCGGAGTCCCCCCCGGCGCCCAGCGTGACCTCGGCAGGCATAGTGAACGCCGCGAGCTTTCAATCCGGGGCGGTCGCTCCGGGCGAGATGATCTCCATTTTCGGCGCCGGTATCGGTCCGGTCACGGGCACGTTGTGGCAGATCGTGAATGGCTTGGCGCCAACGACGCTGGCCCAGACGAAGGTTTCCTTCAACGGCACGCCGGCTCCGTTGGTTTACGTCTCGGCCACGCAAATCAACGCCATCGTGCCCTATGAGGTGGCCGGCCAGAGCACGGTTTCTATGCAGGTTTCCTACCAGGGGAGCCTGAGTAACAGCGTCTCGCTGAGTGTCGCCGCGACGGCGCCGGCCCTGTTCACCGTCACTTCATCGGGCACTGGCGGGGGTGCGATTCTCAATCAGGACTACAGCCTGAATAACGCCGCTAATCCCGCGGCCGCAGGCTCCGTCGTGCAGGTTTTTGCCACCGGCGAGGGAGTCACCGACCCGCCGAGCGTGGACGGCCAGATCAACAACCAGCCTTTGGGCCCCACATTCCCGATGCCCGCCGCCCAGGTATCGGTGACCATTGGCGGACAGCCGGCCCTGGTGGCATTCGCCGGTACCGCGCCCGGCGGCGTCGCCGGTTTCCTGCAGGTGGATGCGGTGGTCCCGAGCGGTTTGCCGGCCGGACCCGTGCCGATAGTGCTCAAGATAGGCAACGCCAGTAGCCCCGCGGGCGTCACTGTGGCCGTACAAGGCGGAGTTCAGCAATTCTCTCTGACTGTGAGGGAGGCCGGGACCGGCGCTGGAACGGGGTATCCTCTCCCGCGGGCATTAACTGCGGCGCGGCCTGCACTGCCAATTTCACCGCCGGAACCGTTGTGACGCTTACCGCTACACCCAGCTCGGGATCGGCCTTCGGAGGCTGGTCCGGCGCCTGCTCCGGAACGGGAAGTTGCGCCGTGACGATGAGCTCCAGCCAAGCGGTTACCGCCTCGTTCAACCCATCCGTTGCTCCAACCATTACAATCGGCATCTCTCCGGCTGCGGCGACGATCCAGACCGGCGGAACCCAGCACTTCACCGCGACCGTAATAGGTGCGACGAACACTGCGGCTAATTGGAGCGTAAATGGTGTGGCCGGGGGCAATCCTTCGGCCGGCACGATCTCATCGAGCGGCCTCTATACAGCCCCAGCGAGTGTACCCAGTTCCAACACAGTAACTATCGCCGCAACGAGCGTGGCGAATCCGTCCGCCGCCGCTTCGGCGATGTTGCTCATCAACCCCGCCTGCCAGGTACCCGCAGCCGCCATGACAGATGCAAATGGAACCGCGACGCTCTGCGCCGGCGGCTTCGTTTTTCCGATTCAACTGACCGACGTGGACTCCGGGCAGCCACTTGCATCTGGCTTGGCTGTCTCGGCTGCGGTGGATCCGGCTCTGCCAGGAAGGGCAATCGTTTTGATCGCCGATCCCGCACAAAATTACCCCTTACAGTTTGTGCTTCTCGATTCGCCGCCGCCGGCTGGCGCAACGGCTGCAAGGCGCGAGGCGGCCGCGGATCGGCAAGCGCAGGCCAGCGGCTCCACCATCGCCGTGCCCGCGCAGAGCGGAACGGCAGCCGTTCTTACCGGCGTCATTCAAGCCCTGCAAACCGGTCTTCTTGCCGGCGCTCTTCCCGCTCCGAAACCCAACACGCAGAGTTTCACTAATACGTTTCTGACAGTCGTACAGGAGATGACAAGCAGCTCTCAGGTGCTTCTCCCGCCCCCACTTTCAGGGGCACTGCCTTCGGTCACAACGTCTAGTCCCGTCCCCATCGGCGAGTATCGACAGGCCCTTGCAACACAGGTTGGGGCCGACGCTGCGCAGAACCTCTCGACTTGGTATATTACGCTCCCCGCAGACGAGGAGATTACGCTTGTCGGCTCTCTGAGCGACCTTTACGGTGGACTCGCAGCGGCGGTAACTGTTGACATAATGGACGACGTGCTGGCGACTTATTATCAGGAAATAGGCGCTTCAAGCGTGGTGACGGAAACCATCCGCTTTGGCGGGATTGCCGTTCAGATTCCATTGCCCGACTTCACCGCCCCAATACAAAACATCATCCCTCCCAAACCGAACCTGAACATTACGGTGCAGGCTCCAAACGGCTCTGCGGTCTCAAAGGGCTCGGTGCAGTTGGTTAGCGGTGGCGACCTTGGGTTTGGAATGCTCGGGAACGTTGGTGGTAACGGACTCGCCGCCATACCCGCGCCGCCAGGACCCTACACGGCCCGGGTTGACTCATTAGGGTTTCAACCACAAACGCAGAACGTAACCGTTCCTGCTTTGGGTGGTACAAGCCTCAGCTTCGTACTTCAATTCCTCCCGCAGCCGCTGGCATTGTCATTTAACCCAGTCACCCCTGTGCCGGCGATGCTGGGGATGCCGTATCTGTTTTCTTTCTGCTCGCCACCACTAACGAATCCAGCGCAGCTTTGCGAGGTTCCTCCAGCCACAAACCCAAGCGGCGGTCAGCCGCCGTATCGCTTCCAACTCGCCACGCTGGGCGGCTTCCCTCCGATGGGAATATCTCTGAGCCTCAACGGCTTGCTGACAGGCACCGCGAAGGCCGCGGGCACGGCCAACTTCCAGGTCTGCGCGGTCGACCTTAGCGGGGCCTCCGTGTGCCAGCCCGTATCCCTCACAGTCGATCCGGTCCTTACCATAACTACGTCCGGGAATGGCACAGTCGGCTCTTCTCCTCAAGGGACTCCGTGCGGCTCAGGTTGCTTCGGCTTCGCCCCCGAAACGGTCGTCACGTTGACCGCGACTCCCAACACGGGTTCCACATTTACCGGATGGTCTGGCGCGTGTTCGGGAACGGGATTGTGCACTGTAACGATGGGGTCCAGCCAGACTGTGACGGCGACTTTTAGCGGGGCTGCCGGCGGTATGAACTGCAGCGGCTCAGTCACGACCAATATCAGCCTTCCCATGGCCGCCGGAACCGCCCTTGCTGTAATCGTCGGTTCCTCTATTGACGGATCCTTTTTCCCGTCGGCATCCGTGACGACGACCCAATCGCCTCCAGGAACTCCGACATTCCCTATCCAGGCGGGTGTGCTATCCTGTCCTGCGGCGCAGACCGATCTCGATCTTTACCAAGTCATCGACGGCGTAGTCACTGGCCCTTCTCTCGCCAGCGTCTCCGGATTGAATATCTCTTTTGCGTGCCCGTGAGGTCAAGTAATTCATGCGGCGATGCTGTCAAGCAAGACGCTCCGTGCAGGATGCGCGGCGATTATTTGCCCGGATGCCGCGCAGGAGAAAGAACTCGTTATGTCCAGCCCAACGCGCGCAGCTCCGGCTGGAAAGATCGTTACTTGGAACAAAATGACTTCGACCAATTGGACGACGCGTACGACAAAACCCTCGGACAACTCGTCCGCATGCTCGCAGAACCTGGCAAGTGGTCGATCCACTGAATTCGCCCCCTCACCCGCTCGGCCCCTTGCCCGCTCAGCCGCGATTCTCCTGCTCCTGTCGCTTCTGCTAGCCGCCTGCCACGCTACCCAACGCAAGACCATCGCCGTCGTCCCCAAAGCCACGTCACACCTCTTTTGGGTTTCCGTTCAGGCTGGGGCTATGGCCGCGGGCAAGAGGTTGAACGTTGACATCCTCTGGAACGGCCCGTCCACCGAAACCGATTATGCGCGCCAGGTACAGATCGTCGATTCCATGATCGCGCGGCAGGTGGATGGCCTGGCGGTCGCCGCGCAGGACCGCACTACGCTGAATGCCTCCCTGGACCGCGCCGCCGCGGCTCACATACCGGTCACTGTATTCGATTCGGGCGTGGATTCCACGAACTACATGACTTACATCACGACCAATAACTTCCAGGCCGGAGAGATGGCGGCGCGCAAACTGGCGGAGCTGCTGCATGGCAAAGGACAGGTCGCCATGTTGATGCACGCTCCCGGGAGTAAGTCCACGGCGGATCGGGAAGCCGGTTTCGAAGAAGCCTTGCGGAAGGAGTTTCCCGGCCTGCATATCGTGGCGCGCCAGTTCTCTATGTCGGACCGTGCGAAAGCAATGGCCGCGGCCGAAAACTTTCTGACTGCCCAACCGGATTTGGACGGCATGTTTGCCTCCGCCGAGCCCGGTTCGGTGGGCGCCGCGCTGGCGCTGAAATCGCGCGGACTCGCCGGGAAAGTCAAGCTGGTGGCGTTTGACGCCGGCGACGATCTGGTGCGGGATCTGCAGGACGGCTCCATCGACGCGCTGGTCGCGCAGGACCCTTTCCGCATGGGCTATGAAGCGGTCAACACTCTCGTGGACAAGCTGCACGGAGGCAATCCGCCGAAATTGATCGATTTGAGCGCCACCGTAGTCACTAAGCGCGATCTGGAAAAACCCGAGATTAAGGCGCTGCTGTTTCCGGATGTACGGAAGTACTTAAATTAGCCTGTTCGCGGACCAGCCGGGCAGCCTCCCGTGGTATGCTAAGAACTCCCAAATGGCACAGGCGAGGCCCCTCCCGCGCATCTGCATCGCGCTGGGTTTTCCGGAGCTGGATCGGTTGATGGAGCACGCGCGGCGGGAAGCCGAGGCGGGCGAATCGTTTCTGGAGTTCCGCCTGGATTACCTGGAACATCCCGAGCGCGGCGCCGTAGCCATTCGCGGGTTCCTCGAACAATATCCGGACTGCATCGTGCTGGCCACCTGCCGCCGCCACCAGAACCGCGGCAAATTCAACGGCAGCATCGAAGAAGAAATGCGCGTTCTGGATGTGGCCGTCACGGCCGGTGCGCAGGCGGTGGATGTGGAGATCGAGAGCGCCGAGCCGGGCGCCGCCAAGCTCAGCCTCTTTCGCGGACGCGCGCGCCTGATTGTCTCTTACCACAACTACGAGGCCACTCCGCAGCTCGATACGCTGCTCAGCCGCATGACGCACATACCGGCCGATGGCTACAAGATCGTGACCACGGCGCGCAAGCCCTCCGACTACGGGCGCGTGCTTACACTGGCCAAAGCACACCCGCGCACGCCGCTGGTGGTGCTGGCCATGGGCGAACTGGGCTTTCCCAGCCGCGTGCTCTCGGCCGCTTTTGGCGGCATGTATACTTACGCCGCTCCTACGGCCACGCAAGGCACCGCGGCCGGGCAGGTTTGCGCGCGGCAGTTGCGGCACCTCTATCGCGTAGACAAGCTGTCGCGCTCCAGCAAGATCTACGGCGTCGTGGCCGACCCGGTGCGCCACTCAATTTCGCCGGCCGTGCACAACCGCGCCTTCCAATACCGGCGCATAGAGGCGGTGTATCTGCCCTTCCTGGTGGCGCCCGCACAGATGCGCGATTTCTTCGGACTGGCCGAGAGGCTGCCGGTGGCGGGCTTCAGCGTGACGATTCCGCACAAGCAGAAGATCCTGCGTTACCTCGATGTCGTGGACCCGCTGGCGCGCCGCATCGGGGCGGTGAACACCGTGTGGCGCAAGGCCGGCAAATGGCGCGGAACCAATACGGACGCGGCGGGCGTTACGGTGCCGCTGGCGAATCAGATGCGCCTGCACAACGCTTCCGTGCTGATCGTGGGAAATGGCGGCGCGGCGCGCAGCGCGGCTTGTGCGCTCTCCGACGCCGGCGCGCGTATCGCGCTGGTGGGCCGCAACGCCGACCGCGTGCGTTCGCTGGCGAAGATTTGCGGCGCCGAGGCGTTGCTCGCCGAGCAGCTTCCTGAGCGCCACTTCGACGCCCTGGTCCACGCCACGCCGCTGGGCATGTACCCGCACGTGAACGAGTGCTTTTTCAGTGGCCGCATTCCCGCCGACGTGGTGTTCGACATGGTCTACAATCCGCTCGAAACCGAGCTGACGCGGCGCGCCCGCGAACAGGGCAAGACCGTGATTCGCGGCATGCAGATGTTCATCGAGCAGGCAGTGCGGCAGTTCGAAACCTGGACCGGCCAGCCGGCGCCGCGCTCCCAGATGGAAAAAGCCGCTCTGGAGGCACTGAGTTGCATAACATGAAGCCCACCCGGATGACTCGCCGTCAACTGGCTGGCGCCGTCTTGAGCACGGCGGCGGCGGCCGCGCAAACGCCGGCGGCCGCGCAAGCGCCGGCGCCCGCGCCGTCCACGCCCGACGGAGAATTGCAGGCCGCGCGCGAACGGAACCAGCGCACCAGTGAGACTCTGGCCGCGGCTTGGGCCAAGGTGAAGGTCCCCATGGAGACCGAGCCGGCCTTCCACTTCACCGCGTGAGGCGTCATGGCGGAACTGGCTAACGAGATCTACTTCGCGGGCATCGCCGAGCTGAGTCGCATGCTGCTGGCGAAGGAGGTGACCGCGGTGAATCTGGCGCGCGCGTTTGGGCGGCGCCTGGAAACCCTCGGTCCGCGTTACAACGCGCTGGCGCTGCCGCTCACCGAGCGGGCCATCCGCCAGGCGAAAGCCGTGGATGCCGAGATCGATGCCTGGCGCAAGCGCGGCAAGCTGCGCGGACCGCTCGTAGGCATCCCGTATGGCGCCAAGGACCTGCTGAGTGTGGCCGGACAGATTACCACGTGGGGCGCGCGCCCCTACGCCGCGCAGGTATTCGATTACGACGCCACGGTGGTTCACAAACTGGAGAGCGCCGGCGCGGCGCTGGTGGGCAAACTGGCCATGGTGGAACTGGCGGGCGGACCGGGCTACCGCTACGCCTCCGCTTCGCTGACCGGGCCAGGCCTGAACCCTTGGGATCGCACCCGCTGGTCCGGCGGCTCGTCGAGCGGCTGCGCCATCGCGGTGGCCGCTGGCCTGGCGCCGTTCGCCATCGGCTCTGAGACATCTGGTTCCATCCTCACGCCGGCGGCGTTTTGCGGAGTGACTGCGCTGCGGCCGACCTACGGGCTGGTGAGCCGCTACGGCGCCATGCCGCTTTCCTGGACGCTGGATAAGCTGGGGCCGTTCTGCCGTTCCGCAGAAGACTGCGGGCTGGTGCTGGAGACCATTGCCGGCGGCGACCGCCGCGATCCGGGATCGGCCGGCAAGAGCTTCTATTACACGCCGCAATACGCGCGCAAGATGAGCGAACTGCGCATCGGCTTTGCGCCAGCGGATTTCAACGAGTGGCCGGATGACGCCGCTCGGCCGGCCTTTCAGCAGGCTCTGGAAGCGATGCGCGGCCTGGGCGCCACCATGGTGGAAACCAGGCTGCCCGATTTTCCGTATGGGCCGACGATCGACGCCATTCTCTCCGCGGATGCGGCGTCGGTGTTCGAGCCGCTGATCGCCAGCGGCAAGGTGGACGAGTTGGCGGACCAGAAGCAGATCGCCGGATTGAAGGCCGGGCTGGAGATTTCCGCCAACGTTTATCTGAAAGCCATGCGCGTCCGCAGGCTGGCGCGTGAAGCGATCTTCAAGCTGTTCGGCGACGTGGACGTGCTGCTCACGCCGGCCCGCCTGGGTACAGCGCCCAAGATCGAAGAGCCGCTGGACCATCGTCCGGATCGCGCCAGGCCGAAGGATACCGGCCTCACGGCCCTGATTCCGGCGGGCAATCTGGCCGGCATGCCGGCGCTGGCGCTGCCCTGCGGGTTTGCGGACAACCTGCCGGTGGCGCTGCAACTGGCGGGTGTGCCGTTCAGCGAGAATACGCTGCTTGCGGTGGGCAAGGAGTTCCAGAGCCGCACGGATTGGCATAAGCGCAAGCCTCCCACAGGTTAAAGCCTGTGCCACCAGGCTGAAGACTGTGCTACCTACACGCGGTTGATCAGGCTGGCGACATATCCGGCGCCGAATCCGTTGTCGATGTTGACAACGGCCACATTGCTGGCGCAGCTCGTGAGCATCCCCAGCAGCGCGGCCAGGCCTTGAAAGCTGGCACCGTAGCCGATGCTGGTGGGCACCGCGATCACCGGACAGGAGACCATGCCGCCGACCACACTGGGCAGCGCCCCCTCCATGCCGGCGCACACCACCACCACGCGCGCTTCGGTGAGGCGCTCCCGATGACTCATCAGGCGATGGATGCCGGCCACACCCACGTCGTGGATGGCATCCACCTCGTTGCCCATCACTTCGGCGGTGACGCGCGCTTCTTCCGCCACCGGGATATCGCTGGTGCCGGCGCACACCACGGCAATCTTGCCTTTGCCGCGGACGGTCCTGTCGCGCCAGAAGCGGATGGCGCCCGACAGCGGGAAATATTCCGCCGATTCGAAGCGCGCCCGCACCTGCGCGGCGGTATCCGCATCCGCCCGCGTGATGAGGACGTTGTGGGCGTTCTCGAGCAAACTGCCAGCAATGGCGATAATCTGCTCCGGGGACTTGCCTTTGCCGAAGATCACCTCCGGCATGCCGTGGCGCAGGGCGCGATGGTGATCCACCTTGGCGAAGCCCAGGTCTTCGAAAGGCATGTGGCGCAGGCGGTGCAGCGCGCTGTCCACATCCACCGCGCCAGCGCGCACCTGCTCGAATAACTGCCGAAGCTGCTCTTCGTCCATACGGAAAGAATAACAGGCCGCCGGAGCGGGGCTGAGAGCCCCGCGCAGGCCGGGGGCCTGCCCCACTAAAAAATGAGCTTCAGGCCGAGTTGCAGGATGCGCGGGTTATGCGCGCCGGCTGCCCGGAGGAAGTTGATGTTGTCGTAGCAACTCGGATCTCCCGCCGAGAAATTGACGCTGGCGTCGCCGAAACAATTGGTGCCGCCGTTTACGCCGCTCCACTGGGTGTGATTGAAGACGTTGTAGCCCTCCGCGCGGAACTCGATGGCGCGCGCCTCGGTGAAAGCGAAATGCTTGAACAGGCCCATGTCGAAGTTAGTGCGCCGCGGGTTGCTCAACGAATTGCGCCCGGCGGTGCCGAAACTGAGACCTTGCGGAGCGGCGAAAGCCGCGGGATTGAACAACAGCGGCCCATAGACGCCGGCGGGGCTGGAAGCCGGAGTAGGTACCGCATTGGGATTGCCAACCTGATTGAGGTAGGATCCGGTGCCGGTGCCGTTTCCCACGCCGGCGTTATACAGACCATCGACCACGCTGAACGGCGTGCCGGTCTGGAAGGTGGTGATTCCGGAAATCTGCCAGCCGCCGAACAGAGTGTGGGCGAAGCCTTTGCTGGTAAAGATCGGCAGGTCGTAGACGTAGCCGACATTCAGGAGTTGGCGCTGGTCGAAGTTCGAACTGGCGCGCGTCAGGGCGAGATTGTAGGCATCCACGAAGTTCCCGTCGTAACGGTCCGACGAATCGTCCAGGGAGTGACTCCAGGTGTACGACGCGTCGAGGCTCAAGCGGCCCGCATGGTGGTGGGCCGAAGCCTGAAGAGCGTTGTAGATGGAATTCGCCTGCGGCTCCAGAGAGGTGATAGAACCGTACCCCTGATAGGGGCGATAGAAGTCCGGATCGCCGCCGCACGCGACATTGAACTGGTTGAGGGCTGCGCCCGTGGGGGCCACTCCATTCACCGTGCCGTTGGCGCAATCGCCCGGATTTGTGTTGGTCGGGCCTTGCATGGCCTGGCCCGCGGGATAAGGATTCTGCGACGGAGAAATGGGATACAGTTGATTGATATCGCGTTGCAGCGATAGGTGCGTGCCTTTGCTGCCCACATAGGCCAAGCTCATGACCGTGTCCTTCATGAACTCGTGCTGGATATTGAGATTCCATTGCTGCATGTAAGGCCAGATTGCCTGCCGGGGAACTGAGGTGACACCCAGCGGGAACGCCACGCCGCCGCCGCCAATATTGGTGTAGCCGGAGATATTGTACTGCGTGGAACTCAGCACCAGGGGTGCGCTGCCTTCGAGCGACTCGGAGTTTCCTTCGTTGCCATTGGTGTGCTCGTAGAACATGCCGTAACCGGCGCGAATGGAGGTTTTGCCATTTCCGAACGGGTCGAAGGCGAAGCCAACTCGGGGCGCGGGATTGAACAGATGGCCTTTCATGCAGCCCGCCGGAACGCCGTTGACGCCGCACTGCACGAGCCCGTTATAGGGATTGCCAGTGCCTGGAATAATTGCGCCGGACTGCCCTGTAACCGATCCATCGATATCGAGCTGAGGGGCCGCGGAGAGCTTGTATGCAGAGGGGTCGAAGTTGTACGCCTGGTGGTACTTTTCGCGATAGGTTCCAAACAGACTCAGGCGCAACCCCAGGTTCAAAGTGAGCCTCTTCGAGACATGCCAATCGTCCTGGAAATAAGGCTCCACGACCTTGTACCTGTTGTAGTACTTGGTCTTAAGATTGGCTTGATAGAAACTCGCAATCTGGCCGGTGAGCATATCCGCGAAAGCGTTGCCGGTACTGATGGCCGTATCGGTGTTGTCGAAGCCCAGGATTCCCTGAATATAGGGACTGTTCATCTCGTTCTTTTCGGCTGTCACCACGTAGACGCCGAAATACAGATTGTGTCCGGCAACGATTTTGGTCACCTGGTCCTTGTAGGTATAAGTCGGATTGGCGTTGTTCCAGGGAAAATAGCCGGTATCGAGCGCAAAGCCGCCGGTATCGTAGTTGATGCCACCCGCTACACCGACGGCCGGCAGGAGTCCGCCGAATCCGTTGTTGTACAGGCCGGTCATATTGAAGTCGGCAGGGCGCGCGGTGGGACCGACGGCGTTCAAAAAGATGTGGTCGGTGGTGTAGCTGAAAGTCGCCTCATTCAATAGAGTGGGAGAGATACTGGCCGTCAGGTTGGCGACGACGCTTACGCCAGGCCCCACGAAGTTGGTGCCGACGGTGGGGAAGGACGCGCCGTTGCCCCAGGTGGGAGTGGGCTGAGTTTGACTCCAGGAATCGTGAATAAAGCGGAAGAACGCGCGCATCTTCTCGCTGAAGTTCTGGTCGATGCGGAACAGTTCCTGCCGCCAGTGGGTGGGCAGAGCGGGGGAGGAGCTGTAGTAATTGTTGGCCAGGTTGGGCAGCGGCAGGAGCGCCAGCAGATCTTTGGCGTTGGGATCGACCGGAACGGTGTTGTTGGGATAAGGCGCTCCCGTCGCCGGGTTCATGGGACAATCGGCCATGCTCCCGCCGGGCTCGGGACAAACGTCGGAGAAATTCCCCTGGCGCTCCTGCGCGGAGGGGACCTGCCCGGTAAATATGCCGCCCGGAACGATTTCTCTCCGAAATTCCTCGGCGAAGAAAAAGAACGTCTTGTCCTTCCCCGTGTTGTAGACATGCGGGATGAACACCGGACCGCCGATGGTGCCGCCGAAGTCGTTCTTCTTGTATTCGGGCACCAGCGGCGCAGTGTAGGAAAAGTAGTTCCGCGCATTGAAGTCGTCGTTGCGGAGAAATTCAAACAGGTCTCCATGGAAGTCCTTGGTGCCCGATTTGGTGACCGTCTCGATGGTCGCCGATCCGTTTCTGCCGTATTGGGCGCCGTAGTTGGACGTGAGCACCTTGACCTCGGCAATGGCATCCACGTTGGGATAGACATTGAGCGTGTCGTTGCTGCCGTTGTCCATGTTGTCGCCGCCATCGACCTCCCAATTGTTGTACTCGACGCGGCCGCCATTGACGCTATAGGAGACGTTGCCGGCGACGCCGACCACGCCTTCATCCTGCCCGGTCTGATTGCTGACGCCGGGGACCAGGGTGATCAGTTGCGTGAAATTACGGCCGTTGAGGACGAGCTGGCTGATCTCTTTTCCGGTGACCACACCGGAAAGCTCCGAAGACTGGGTTTCCACCTGCGCCACGGCGGTGCCTTGCACGCTGACTTCGGTGGTGACCTGTCCGACTTCCAGGCTGGCGTCGATGCGCGCTTTTTCGCCAACGGTTAAAACGACGCCGATGGCTTCAAAGGTTTTGAATCCGCTGGCGGCGATTTTCAGGTTGTAAGTTGCGGGCGGCAGGGCCGCGACCAGATAGTCGCCCTCGGTGTTGGTGGTCGTTTTCAGGGTGACACCGGTTGCGACATCGGTAACCGCGACCTCGGCAGCGGGAAGCACCGCGCCTGTGGAATCCCGGACCGTTCCGGTGATGGAAGCCCGGTTCTGGGCGTACAGCGGGGCGGTGGCGGCGAGCGATACCGCGATAAAAGCGATGGCACACGCGATCTTTGTTCGAAATTGCATCGAGACTTCCTCCGTTTGTCTGCGAGTTTCAATTGGTTGCGAGTTTCGATCATTCTATTCCGAATCACCGGCGTGTGCAAGGCCCTGGCGAGCTGCGCTCGCTGGCGGCCTGAGAGGCCGCCGCAGGCTGAGAGCCTGCCCCACTACTTGGGATTGGGCGGCTGTGGTTCGTCACTGAACTGCTCCACCTTCTTGCCGTACTCCGACCGGTAGAAGATGTCGCGCTCGCCGGTCTCGGGATTCACCCAGCCTACCTGGAATTTGGGGGCCAGGTGGTCTTTTGAATGGTCCGGCGTGGGTTGTTGCGGCTGTTTCTGGCGGGCGGCCTTGATGCGCTCCAACTCCTTGTAGGCCTTGAAGTAGGCACGTTCCAAGCGGCCCTGGATCTGGGTGAGACGGTCGAAGACAGGGACGCGTGCTTCGGGGGTCTGGCCCGCGGCGAAGCAATCGGCTTCCAGGACTTCCACGCGCACCAGCTTCCACTGGGCGATGGCGGCCTGGTCAACGAGGTATTGCTCGGCCTGGTCTTGGGGCTGGTAGAGGTTTTGGAGGCCGTCGTGGATGTGGTCGAAGTCCTCCTGCTGTTCGCCGGGCAGGATGATTTTGCTGGCGCGCAGGCCGTGGCGCAGCGAATTCATGGAGGCAGTGGCCTTTCCCTGAGGAGTCTTCGGACCGGTTGCGTGCCGTGCGTTGCGGCGGTTTGCCGCGATTTGTCTCTTTGTTGCCATACAGTTACCTCTTTGTGTCAAGCGAAGCCAATTGGCGGGCGGAGGGGCGAGCTGCGCTCGCCGACATCGAC